>Ga0209550_10002746_pt1 | contig 16898 bp, 17 predicted proteins | sample LauGreSuBDMM15SN_2_FD_187567 | JGI IMG/M metagenome (GOLD analysis project Ga0209550, IMG submission 187567) | Freshwater lake microbial communities from Lake Michigan, USA - Su13.BD.MM15.SN (SPAdes) (version 5) | ecosystem: Environmental > Aquatic > Freshwater > Lake | place: Lake Michigan...
CCTCCAAAAAAGCCCCCGCCAAAAAAGCCCCGGCTAAAAAAGCACCCGCCAAGACCCGCCGCAGCGCATGAGGCTGCTGATCGTGGCCGTGGGCCTGAAGGTGCCTGACTGGGCACAGACGGCTTACGACGACTACGCCAAGCGCTTTCCCGCCGAGCTCCGGGTCGAGCTCAAAGCCGTCAAAACCGAGGCCCGAGGTTCTAAAACTTTGGAGACCTTGCTGGCCGCCGAGCGCGCCCGCATTGAGGCCGTGATCCCGCGCGGAAGCCGCGTGGTGGCGCTGGACGAGCGCGGCACGGCGCTCACCACGGTGGCGCTGGCCCACAAGCTCCAAGCTTGGCAGCTGGACGCGCAAGACGTGGCCATCGTCATAGGTGGGCCTGACGGGCTGGACGCCCAGTTCAAGAGCAGCGCCCACGAACGGGTGCGCCTGTCCGACCTCACCTTGCCGCACGCCATGGTCAGGGTGCTTTTGATTGAGCAGCTTTACCGGGCCTGGAGCATCAGCGTAAACCATCCTTATCATCGGGAATAAGCGCGGCGTACGGTGTAATTCTTGGTCCAAGCCGTCCCGCCCCTCATTGAGTTGCCAGAGCCCTACATGCCCCGCCCCGATTTCATTTACCTCGCCTCCCAAAGCCCCCGCCGCGCGCAGCTGCTCGAGCAACTCGGCGTACGCTTTGACAAACTGCTGCCCGACGCGACTGAGAACGCCGAAGCGCTGGAGGCCGTGCACGGTCGTGAAGCGCCTGCCGGCTATGTGCAGCGCGTGACCGGCCTCAAGCTCGATGCCGCTTTGGCTCGTCTGGCCCGCAGCGGCCTGGCGCTTGCACCGGTGTTGTGCTCGGACACCACGGTGGCCGTGGGGCGCGACATTTTGGGCAAGCCTGAAAGCGCCGCCCAGGCTGCGCAGATGCTGGCCCAGTTGTCTGGCCGCACGCACCGGGTGCTGACGGCCGTGGCCTTGGCCCACGGCAAGCGCCGCTGGCAGGTGCTCAGCACCTCCACCGTGCGCTTTGAGGCCATGAGCCCCGCGCAAATCCGCGCTTATGTGGCCACTGGCGAGCCCATGGGCAAGGCCGGCGCCTATGCCGTGCAGGGCAGGGCGGCCATGCACATTGCGCACATCAGCGGCAGTTACTCCGGCATCATGGGGCTGCCCCTGCGCGAAACCGCCCAGCTCTTGCTGCAGGCCGGACTTCAATTCAAAGGCTGAACATGCCGCAAGACATTTTGATCAACTGGTCGCCTCAGGAAACCCGGGTGGCCGTGGTGGAACTGGGCGCCGTGCAAGAGCTGCATGTGGAGCGCACGCTGGAGCGCGGCCTGGTGGGCAATATTTACCTGGGCAAGGTCGCCCGCGTGCTGCCGGGCATGCAGTCGGCCTTTGTTGACATTGGCTTGGAGCGCGCCGGGTTTTTGCATGTAGCCGATTTGATGAGCAGCATTGCCGCCCGCCATGCCGAGCCCGAGGCGGTCAAGGTCGACGCGCCGCTCTTGCCGATTGAAAAACAAGTGTTTGAGGGCCAGCCCATCATGGTGCAGGTGCTCAAAGACCCGCTGGGCAGCAAGGGCGCGCGGCTGACAGCGCAGGTCAGCATTGCCGGGCGTTTGCTGGTTTTTTTGCCGCAAGACAAACACATTGGCGTGTCCCAAAAAATACCGCCCCGACAGCGCGACGAATTGCGCCAGCGCCTGCAGGCCTTGGCCGGTGAGACCGGTGGCTTTATCTTGCGCACCAATGCCGAAGACGCCAGCGACGCCGAACTGGGCGAGGACATGGCCTACCTGCGCAAAACCTGGGCGCGCATCAGGGAGCGTGCTCAGGTGCAGCCGGCGGCCAGCTTGCTGCACCAAGACCTCAGCCTCTTGCAGCGCGTGCTGCGCGACGTGGCGGGCGAGGCCACGCAGTCCATCCGCGTGGATTCGCGCGAGCAGCACCAAGCTTTGCAGCAGTTTGCCGCCGAGTACATGCCGGCCATGCTCAAAAAAATCCAGCTCTACACCGGCGAGCGGCCCATTTTTGATTTGAACAACGTGGACGAGGACATTGCCCGCGCCTTGGGCCGGCGGGTGGATCTCAAGTCGGGCGGCTACCTCATCATTGACCAAACCGAGGCACTGACCACGGTGGACGTGAACACCGGCGGCTTTGTGGGTGCGCGCAACTTTGACGACACCATCTTCAAAACCAACCTGGAGGCCGCGCTCGCCACGGCCAGGCAGCTGCGGCTGCGCAATCTGGGCGGCATTGTGGTGGTGGACTTTATAGACATGCAGCAACTCAGCCACCGTGACGCGGTGCTCGAAGAGTTCAAAAAGCAGCTCGCCCGAGACCGCGTCAAAACCGCCGTCAACGGCTTTTCAGCCCTGGGGCTGCTCGAGATGACGCGCAAGCGCACCCGCGAATCGCTGGCCCACCAGCTGTGCGAGCCCTGCAGCGTGTGCCAGGGCAAGGGCACGGTCAAAACCGCGCGCAGCGTGAGCTATGACATCTTGCGTGAAATTTTGCGCGAGGCGCGCCAGTTCAACCCGCGTGAATTTCGCGTGGTGGCCGCGCCCCAGGTCATTGAGATGTTGCTGGACGAAGAAAGCCAGCACTTGGCGGGGCTGTCGGACTTCATTGGCAAGCCCATTTCTTTGCAGGCCGAGGCCACGCTGCCCCAGGAGCAGTACGACATTGTGCTGCTCTGAGCCTGAGGCTCAGGCCACCAGCTTGAAGTGCTTGCGGCTCAAGTCCAGCCCAGTCAGCCGCTCAATGCGCTGCTTGAGCCGCAGCCGCTTGTCGCGGCTGGTCAGCTGGTAGTGCGGGTCCACCTCCAGGTGCTGCTCGGCCTCTAGGCGCAGCCAGTCGGCCATCACGGCGGGGTGGCTGCCAGTAAAGGGGCTGAGCATTTGCGCATCGACCTGGCTGTACTGCATTTTGGGCGGCTCGTGCGACCAGTACTTGCTGACCTGGTCCATTTTTTTCTGCATCTTCTCGCCCTGGCGTATCCAGCCGTAGTGGTACACATGGGCGTTGGCCAGCGCGGCCTGGGGGTTGCGGCCGCGCTTGTGGTTCTCGGTCACCAGCCAGTACTGGCCGTCGGGCGCGTAAGTGCGAATGGTGTTGCGGATCAGCCGGCATTCGCGCCTGTACCAGGCCGGACCCGTGGCAATCAGGTGGGGCGCGCCAAAAAAGTGAAAGTAGTCAAACACCAGCGCCTCGACCTGCGGGTTGCCGTGGTGGCGCAGCAGGCTTTGGCGGATGTTGTCCAACTCGGCCTCGTGCAGCACCTCGTCGCCTTCGAGGTAAAAAGCCCAGTCGCCCGTGCAGGCGTATTGCGCAATCATTTTTTGCTGCGCATACACAAAGCCCCGGTGCGACATGCGCTCGTTCCAGCGTGTCTCAATGAGGCGGATTTTGGCGTCGCCCAGGGCCTGCAAGCACTCCCAGGTGCTGTCGTTGCCTCTGTCCACCGCAATCACGAATTCATCGACCAGCGGCAGCAAGGAGCGAATGGATTCCTCAAAGGGAAAGCCCAGCTCCACGCCGTTTCTTAAAAAAGTAAAACCACTGATGCTGGGGGTCATGACAGAGCTTGTTCGTGTTGAGCCTTGGCCGATTCGGTGCTGCGCAAGCCCATGTGATAAAGGTGGCTGTAGGCGCCGCCCAAGGCCATCAAGGCCTCGTGCGTGCCTTCTTCGCGCACCTGGCCGCCTTCGAGCACGATGATGCGGTCGGCGTGGCGAATGGTCGACAGCCGGTGGGCAATGACCACCGAGGTGCGGCCCTGGCGCAGCCGCTCCAGCGCTTGCTGCACGGCCTGCTCGGACTCGGTGTCCAGGGCCGAGGTGGCCTCGTCCAAAATAAGCACGGGCGCGTTTTTGTAAATGGCCCGGGCAATGGCCAAGCGCTGGCGCTGTCCGCCCGACAACTGCATGGCGTTGTGGCCCAGCACGGTGTCCATGCCCTGCGGCAGCGCCTGCAGCCAAGGGCCTAAGTTGGCCGCCTCCAGGGCGTGCCGCGCTTGCGCCAAGTCTGGCGACTGCCCCAGCGCCACGTTGGCCGCCAGCGTGTCCTTGAGCATCACCACATGCTGGCTCACGTAGGCAAATTGAGCGCGCAAGGCCGCCAGGTCCCAGTCTTTGAGGTCCACGCCGTCGAGCTCCACGCGGCCGCTGGTGCTCTCTAAAAACCGGGGCAAGAGGTTGACCAAGCTGGTTTTGCCCGAGCCTGAGCTGCCCACCAGCGCCACACTTTCACCGGCGCGAATGTGCAAGTTGATGCGGTCCAGCGCCGGCGGCTCTTGCCCGCTGGCGCCGTACTGCAAGCTCACTGCGCTGAGCTTGAGCTCGCCCTTGGCACGGGCCTTGCTGAAGCTGCCGCCACGCTCATCGAGCACCTGGTCCATCAGGCTCAAACCGCGCTCCATGGCGGCGATGCCGCGCGTGATGGGCTGGGCCGCATCGGCCAGGCCCTTGAGCGGGGCAATCAGCATCAGCATGGCCGTGATGAAGGCCACAAAGCCGCCCACCGTGGTGCTGCCGTCGGCGCTTTGCACCATGGCCACGGCAATCACGGCCGACAAGGCCAGCGCCGACAAAATATGGGTGAGCGCGCTCATGCCGGCCGCGGCCACCGTGCTTTTCATGGACAACTGGCGCAGCCCCCGGCTGAGCTTGCCAAAGCGGCTGGCTTGGCTGGCCTGGGCGGCGTGCAGGCGAATGTCTCGGTGGGCCAGCACGTTTTCTTCCACCACATAGGCCAGCTCGTCGGTGGCACTCTGGCTTTGCTGGGACAGGCGGTACATGCGTTTGGACAGGCTGCGCACCACCGCCATGAGCGGCGGCAAGATGAGCGCCACCACCAGGGTGAGCTTCCAGTTGAGGTACACCAAATAACCCAGCAGGGCCAGCAGCGTCAGGCCATCTCGCAGCAGCCGCACCAAGGCGTTGATCAGCAGCGCCGAGCCGTTTTGCACCTCGTAGACCACGGTGTTGGCCAGAGTGCTGGCGTTTTGCTCGTCAAACAGGCTCAGGCGGGCGCTGAGCAATTTGGCAAACAAGGCGTCTCGCAGGCGCTGCAAGCCGCTTTGAATGACCAAGGCCAGGCTGTATTGCGACAAAAAAGTGGCCACCGCGCGCAGGCCAAAGACCAACAAGAGCAAGGCCGGCACATGCCACAGCGCCACGCTGCGCTGGGCCTGAAAGCCGCGGTCCAGCAGCGGCTTGAGCAAGGCCGGGATCATGGGCTCGGTGGCCGCGGCCAGCACCGTGGTCACCGCCGCCAAGGCCCAGGCGCTGCGGGCGTGGCCAAAATAGGGCCACAGCCGCGCCATCAAGGCCCGTGCCTGGCGGTGTAGAGGGGCTGGTTCGGGCGTGGCAGGCATGTCTTCGCGGGGTGATTCAATGGGCAAAGCCCGGAGACAGATGTAAGAATTGGCTTTTCATTATCGGACAGCCTCTTTGGGCATGATCTGGAACGGGGGCCTGGTCCGAGCAAGTTGAACTGCTGAGCAAGGGGTTCGGCCACGCGAACTATTAAAATAATTGAAGGATTGAGGCTTTGAATCAGAGCCTGTCAGGAATTTTGTGCCTGCATTGCCCTTCGACGCGCCGCCTTATTGATTGAAGTCCATCGTACTTTGCATGCGTCCAAAGTTAATTCATTGAAGGGATTCATGACTTCCAGCGTACTTACCAACGGACACCAAGGCCTGGGTTTGCAGAGTCTGCACGTCAAGTTGGCCATGCTGGTCACCGCCATTTTGTGCGCGGCCTTGTTCACCTCCGTGGCCCTGATCAACGTGTCGGTGTTGCTGCTCTTGCTGCTGGCGCCCTGGGCGTGGCTGCACCACCATCGGTCAGGGCAGTCTTTGGCGCCGCATTCGGCAGGCTTTCTTGTTGCTGTGGTTTTGTTCTGCGTGTGGGACGTGTTCACCAATGTGTACGCCGGTCACAGCCTGCAGGCCTCGCTGAAGATGTTGAGCCGCGATCTGCGGCCACTGGCCTTTGTGCCCATTTTGTGGGCCTTGTTTGCCAACCCCAGGCTGGCCCGCTTTGCCTTGTGGGCCTTGTTGGTGTGCGCCATTTTGCTGGCGGCGCTCAATTTGGTGCTGACGCTGACTGGCCAAGTGCAGCAAGGTCAGTATTTCACCAAAGGCTTGACCCATTTGTCGCACTTGTACGGTCAGGCGCTGGTGGGATTGGTGTTTGTGCTGGCGCAAGTGTTTCTGCTCAAGCCGCGTTGGCGCTGGTGGGCGGGCACCTCCATCGCGGTGCTGATTTTGTCTTTGTTGCTGGCCAGCGAGCGGCGAACCGGTTGGTTGCTGCTGGCTGCCGGTTTTGTTGTGTGGGCCTTGCTCAATGCCAAGCGCTTGTTTGTGGGCAAGTACAAATGGTGGGTGGTCTTGGCCTTTTTGGTGGCCCTTTTGGCGGCGTTTTTTTCAGACATCTTCAACGCCAGAATGGCCCTGGCCTGGAAAGAGTACAAGCACTTTGCATCTTTGACGCCGCAGGAAAGGGCGGTCACGGCGTTCGGCTCGGTTTCGCTGCGCTTGCAGTACGTGGTGACTGTTTTAGAAGCCATTGAGCAAAGCAATTGGTGGGTGGGGGTGGGCAGCATTGACTTGGCCAAAGCCTACCAAGCCGCCGCCACCTCTTTGGGCGTGGGGCCGGCAACGTGGGACACCTTCAACTGGAGAAACCCGCACAACGAATACCTTTTCATGTGGGCCACCAAAGGCTTGGTGGGCCTGGGTCTGTACCTGTCGATTTTTGTGCTGGCATGCCGCGCGGCATGGTTCAAGCAAGACGAGGTGCAACGGGTGAGTTTGCTGGTGTTTGTGTTTTTGTTCATGCTGAGCATCACCGCCAACTCCATGGTGATTGACATGCCAGAAGGGCACTTGACCATGTTGGTGCTGCTGATTTTTCTGGCGCCCAAGCACTTGGGTTTTTTAGACCCCCATGGGCACAGTGATGCCTTGGCGGAAACTGCTCAAGGCTTGATGGGCATGCCCGCCATGCCCAAGGGGAAGTCGGTTTGAGTCGCTCGCTTTGCGCCCGGCACCCAGCACAGGGGTTTGGCCTCTTTTATCTTTAACTGTTAACCGTTTTGAACTTGCTCAGCGTCACTGTCATCACCCTCAACGAAAGCTGCAACATCGCCGCTTGCCTGGCCTCTGTCGGCTTTGCCGACCAGGTGGTGGTGGTCGATTCAGGCAGCACAGACGACACGGTGTCCCAGGCCCAAATGGCCGGGGCCGAGGTGAGTGCGCAAGCCGACTGGCCGGGCTTTGGGCCGCAAAAAAACCGGGCCTTGGCTTTGGCCACCGGGCAGTGGGTCTTGTCGCTGGACGCTGATGAGCGGGTCAGCCCCGAGCTGCAGCAAGAAATTTTGCAGCAGTTGGCCCGCGTGCCCGCAGGCCAGTCGGTGGCCTTTGAAATTCCGCGCTTGACCCAGTTTTGCGGTGTCTGGATCCGCCACTGCGGTTGGACCCCCGACCATGTGCTGCGCTTGTTTCGCCGGGGTGAGGCCCGTTTCAGCGACGACCTGGTGCACGAATCGCTGCGCCTGCAAGACCCTGGCACCCAAGTGCTGCGCTTGAAAAATCCTCTGCAGCACTACAGCTACCCCACGCCGGAAGACTACTGGCGTAAATTAGAGCGCTACAGCCGAGATTGGGCACGCCAGCGCCATGCCCAAGGCAGGCGAGTAGGTATGATGCGAGCCGCTTTGTCAGGTTTCGCAGCATTTTTTCGCAGTTATGTGTTCCGTTTTGGCTTTTTGGACGGTGCCATGGGTTTTGCCGTGTGTACCATGCAGGGTCAAGCGGCTTTTGGAAAATATTTTGAGTTGTATTGTTTGGGTCGACAAAGTGACAAACCAAAGCAAGAGTGAGTTGCATCTTTTGGGCGCCAGGCGCGGCTTCATGCGGCAGGCTGCGGGCGCTTCGGCGCTGGCCGCATGGGGACCTGCCTTGGCCCAGTTTCGGGTGGAGGTGTCGGGCATTGGCTTGACGCAGCTGCCTATTGCGCTGCCGGTGTTCAAAGGTGAAGCGGCTGCGCCTCAAAAAATCAGCACCATCGTGCGGGCCGACCTTGATCGCAGTGGTGTGTTTCGCACCACAGACGCTCCCGGCATCGTGGCCGATGAAAGCAGCCGACTCGATCCCATCGTCTGGCGCCAGCGCGGGTTTGATTTTCTGGCCACCGGCAGCATCAGTGCCCTGGCAGATGGCCGCTTTGACGTCCGTGTGCGCTTGTGGGACGTGGTGCGTGTGCAAGACCTGGGCGGGCAAAGCTTCGCTGTCAGCGCGGCCGAGTTGCGCTTGGTGGCGCACCGCATCGCTGATTTCATTCATGAAAAGCTCACCGGCGAAAAAGGCGTTTTTGCCACCCGCATTGCCTACGTCACGCGCTCGACCCAGCGCTACCAATTGTGGGTCGCCGACTCTGATGGCGAGAGTGCGCAGTCGGCCTTGAGCAGCCCCGAGCCTATTATTTCGCCATCTTGGTCACCCACGGGTGCGCAGCTGGCTTATGTGTCTTTTGAATCGCGCAAACCAGTGGTATATGCGCATGAGCTGGCCACCGGCCGGCGCCGTTTGTTGGCCAACTTCAGGGGCTCCAACAGTGCACCCACCTGGTCGCCCGACGGTAGGCAGCTGGTGGCCACGCTCAGCCGCGACGGTGGCTCTCAGCTGTTTGCCATCGACCCGGCCGGCGGCGAGCCAAAGCGCCTGACCCAGTCCAGCAGCATAGACACCGAGCCCGTGTTCACCCCTGACGGGCGCAGCATTTATTTTGTGAGTGACCGAGGTGGCGCGCCTCAAATTTACCGCATGCCTGCGCTTGGCGGCAATGCCGATCGTGTGACATTCGCTGGCAGCTACAACATTTCCCCGGCGCCCAGCCCCGATGGCAAGTTGCTGGCTTATGTCTCTCGTGTGGGCGGCGCCTACAAGCTGCATGTGATGGACTTGGCCAGTTCCACCGTCACCGCCTTGACAGACACCACAGCCGACGAGAATCCAAGCTTTGCGCCAAATAGCCGGCTTATTTTGTACGCCACGCAACTCCAAGGGCGCGAGGCCCTCATGACCAGCACGCTGGACGGCCGCATCAAGGCCCGTCTGGCTGGGCAAAGCGGGGACATACGCGAGCCTGATTGGGGACCTTTTCTGCGCTGAAGCCCAGCCCATGTCATTTTTTTCCACCATTTTTTTTCAAAGGAATTTCTCATGACCTCCGCTTTTTCCAAGTTTGCTTTTTGTGCAGTGGTGATCTCGCTGGCCGCTTGCGGCTCCAGCGTCAAGCTCACTGATGTGCCTGTGGAAGACCGGGCGGGATCTTCCGGACGTGCCGCTGGTGCAGGCGGCGCCGGTGGTGCTGTTGGTGCTGGTGGTGCTGGTGGTGGTGTTGGTGCTGGTGGTGCAGTTGGTGGTGTTGGTGCTGGTGGTGCTGCAGGGACGAATGCAGTTGCTGCTGCCCCGCGGACGGTGGCGCCTGTGGCACTGGCCCCGGTCGTGGCCCCAGCTTCGAGCCCAGACACTGTTGCGCGCGTGATTTTTTTCGACTATGACAGCTTTGTGATCAAGCCCGAATTTCAGTCTGTCATTGACGGCCACGCCAAGTTCCTCAATGCCAACAAAACCCGCCGCGTGACGCTCGAAGGCCATACCGACGAAAGAGGCGGTCGCGAATACAACCTGGCCCTGGGTCAAAAACGTGCCGAGGCTGTGCGCCGCTCTCTGGGCCTGCTCGGAGTCAGCGAGAACCAGGTCGAGCCTGTGAGTTTTGGCGAAGAAAAGCCTTTGTCCCTTGGTTCGTCCGACGCTGATTTGGCCAAAAACCGCCGCGCTGAGATCGTTTACAGATGAAACAACTGCTCCCACCCGGGGGCCTGGCCTTGCTGGCCAAGCCTGTGGCCGCTCTGGTCCTGATGAGCTGCTTGTGCGTGGGCGCTCATGCGGCCTTTTTTGGCGATGACGAAGCCAGGCGCGCCATTTTGGACTTGCGTCAGCGCTTTGAAATGCTTCAGCAGCGGCAAAGCGCAGAGCAACAGCGGCTAAGCGCAGAGCAGCAGCAAAAAAGCGCAGAACTACAACTGCTTAGCGCACAACTACAGCGGCTAAGCGCAGAACTACAGCGGCAGAGCGCAGAGCAGCAGTTGCAGATCGCAGAGCAGCAGCGGCAAAACGGCGAGGTCCTTAAAAACAACCAGGCCTTGGCGCGCGTTGCCGAAGAAAATGCGGTGTTGCGGCGAAGCCTCCTCGATTTGTTCAACCAAATCGAACAAGTCAGTGTCGACTTGTCGCGCTTGCGTGGCCAAGACGAGCAAATTGCCCGCGAGGTCTCCGAGGTGCAGCGGCGCCTTAAAGATGTCTCTAACGGCGTGGAAGACCGGTTGCGCAACTTCGAGCCCAGCAAGGTCAGTGTGGACGGCCGTGAATTCATGGCCACTCCGGCTGAATTTCGTGAGTTTGAGACTGCGCTGGCGATCATGCGCAAAGGTGATTTTCCTCAGGCGCAAAAAGCATTCAGCATTTTTTTGCGGCGCCATCCGGGCAGTGGTTATCAAGCCTCAGCCTTGTTTTGGTTGGGCACTGCCCAGTACGCCACGCGCAACTACAAAGAGTCTTTGAGCAGCTTGCGCGCCATGCTCAGCGAGTCACCCGAGCATGTGCGTTCCGCCGAAGCCATGCTGGCGGTGGCCAACGCCCTCACGGAGCTCCAAGAGCCCCTGCCTGTGGTGCGCCTCAGCTTGGAAGAACTGGTCAAGGCTTACCCCTTGTCAGAGGCAGCCAACGTGGCGCGCGGTAGGCTGGATAAACTCAATTAAAAGCGTTCAAAGCCTTCGAGCAGCTTAAAACGTTGCCCTGGGCTTCGGTTTTTTAGGAGCTGGCCTGCCAGCGAATCGTCACGTTCAACAAGGTTTGTTTCAGGCGAAAAATCGCCAGCAGCCAGGCTCCCACAAAAACAAGACCCGCCTCTCCCCTGTAGGAGCTGGCCTGCCAGCGAATCGTCGCGAGCAACAAGCTTTGTTTCGCACGAAAAATCGCCAGCAGGGCAGACACAAAGCCTACTGAAAAACCAAGCGGCGGGACAGCCGCAGTCCGTGCCCATCCATACACCTAAAATCGCTCCATGGATTCCGATCAGTACCAAGTGCTTTATCAGCAAGTCTTGTGGGCAGCCTTTGCCTTGGCTGCTGCCTTTGGCGCCATCGCCCAGCGCTCGCACTTTTGCACCATGGGGGCGGTAGGTGACATCGTCACCATGGGCGACTGGACCCGCATGCGCATGTGGGCCTTGGCGGCAGCGGTCGCCATCTTCGGTTTTCAAGCCCTGGTATGGGCCGGTCTGGTCAACCCCGAGCTCACCTTGTACGCCAGCAAGCGCTTTATCTGGCTGTCGGCTTTGGTGGGTGGGATGCTGTTTGGCATGGGCATGGTCCTGGGCTCGGGCTGCGGCAGCAAAACCCTCATCCGCGTGGGCGGCGGCAACCTCAAGTCTTTGGTGGTTTTCTTGGTGATTGGCCTGTCGGCTTTTGCCACCATCAAAGGCATCACGGCCGTGGCCAGGTCGGCCACGGTGGACCAGGTGGCGCTGGATTTGTCCATCACCGCCTCCTTGCCCGCTTGGCTGGCCCAGGTCACGGGCTGGGCGGCGGGCTCTGCGGGCTTGGCGCTGGCCTTGCTGGTTGGCGGCGGCCTGGCTCTGTGGGCGCTGTCCAACTCGGCCTTGCGCACGCTCGATGGCCTGTTGGGTGGCCTGGGCATAGGCGCCACCGTGGTGGCGCTGTGGTGGGTCAGCGGACACCTGGGCTTTGTGGCCGAGCACCCCGAAACCCTGCAAGAAACCATCTTGGCCACCAATTCGGGCCGTGCTGAAGCCTTCAGCTTTGTCGCCCCCATCGCCTACACCCTGGATTGGTTGATGTTCTTCAGTGACAAGTCCAAGCAACTGACGGTGGGCATCGTGTCGGTGTTTGGCGTGGTGCTGGGCTCGGCGGCTTATGCCTTGGCCAGCGGCAGCTTTCGCTGGGAGGGCTTTCGCAACGCCGAGGACACGGCCAACCATTTGACAGGCGGCGTGTTGATGGGCGTGGGCGGCGTCACCGCCATGGGCTGCACCATAGGCCAAGGCTTGTCGGGCCTGTCTACTTTGAGCCTGAGCAGTTTCGTGGCCTTGGCGGGCATCTTCTTGGGTGGCTACGCGGGCTTGCGCTGGCAGATTTGGCGCATGGAGCGCAGCCTGTGAGCGTTGCCGTTTTGAATGAGACCAGCCCAGGGCAGGGCCCGGCGCTGCTGAATTCGCAAAATCCAGCTTTGCCCCAAGATCCCTTGCCCGACGAAGAACGCCGCTTTGGCGGTCTGGCCCGTCTTTATGGCGCCCAAGGTGCCGCCCGCATTCACGCGGCCCATGTGGTGGTGGTGGGTTTGGGCGGCGTGGGCTCCTGGGCCGCTGAAGCCCTGGCCCGCAGCGGTGTGGCCCAACTCACCTTGGTCGATTTAGACCACATATCAGAGTCCAACATCAACCGCCAAATTCACGCGCTCACGCCCACCCTGGGCCAAGCCAAGGTGCAAGCCATGCGCGAGCGCATTGCGCTCATTCACCCCGGCTGCGTGGTCCGCTGTGTTGAAGAATTCGTGGACGCTGGCAACTGGCCCGCCATCGCCTGGCCCGAGCCTGTGAGCAGCGACCAGCCGCCCATCTTGATAGACGCCTGCGACCAAGTGCAAGCCAAAACCGCCATGGCCGCTTGGGCCCTGCAAAGCGGCGCCCACTTCATCACCATAGGCGCGGCCGGTGGCAAGCGGCACGCCCACCGCGTGGACATTGAAGACCTGGCCGACGTCACCCACGATCCCTTGCTCGCCCAGCTGCGCTACCGCCTGCGCAAGCACCACGGCGCGGCGCGGCAAAAGCGCATGGGCGTGGCCTGCGTGTTCAGCCGCGAAAGCGTGATGCAGCCTTCGGCCGTGTGCGAGGCAGATGCAGAGGGCAGCGCCTTGAACGACAGCAGCTTGAACTGCCACGGTTATGGCTCCGTGGTCAGTGTCACGTCCACCTTTGGTATGTGTGCCGCAGGCTGGGCAATCGATCAAGCGGCGGGCTTCACGCAATTGTCACAAGCCTCTCGAAAGGGGCCCAAAAGCACGCTACAATAGCTGTCTTGGTGGATGACTTGAATATCACTCGCCAAAGCCTAAGTCAGGAATCGTTTTCGATCCGCAACGCAGGCACTGGGACGTTAGCTCAGTTGGTAGAGCAGCGGACTTTTAATCCGTTTGTCGTGGGTTCGACCCCCGCACGTCCCACCAACGTTTTCATACAAACACCCAGTTCGCAAGTGCTGGGTGTTTTGCTTTTGGCGTGTGAAAACCTCAAAGCCCGCGGCAGGCCTTTGCTGCCCACGCGGCGGCTCTGAGTTGGTGAATGCGTCCGAAGCAACACGCCATGCGGCCTGAGCGCCGCGCCCACTTTTGCGGCATCCAGCCGTGTCAGCTAGCCGCTTGCGCTCGGCTGGCTTTGACCAGTTCGCGCGTTTCATCCAGCAGTTCGGGATGGCGCTCCAACAGGGCAAACAGATGAAGCACTGCGGCCACCGGCTGAGCCGCTCCCGTTTCGTAGCGGCTAAAAGCGTTGTGGCCGCCGCCCGCAATCTCGCTGGCTTGGGCTTGGGTGATGTTGAGCTTTGTTCTTTGCGCTTTGAGCACTTGCCCTTGCTTGAGAGCCGCTGCCCGCGCTTGCAGCACCAACGCGTCACCCGCCTGGGCATAACGCTCGCCTGAGTCTGTGCGCTCGTCAAAATCAATTTCTGCGCAGGCGTCGCAAAACCAGCCCGCCACGGCGGGCACCACGGCCGTGAGTCCACGCCGTGTGATGCTGACGTCTTGTACGTGGTGGTGCAGTTGCCCGACCTCACACACGGGGCAGGGTTGGGTGTGTGGAAGCATGGGTTTCATGTTCACAACTCCTTCAAAGAGATCACGACCTTGCTGGCGGGATCCAGTGAGACCTTGACGTAAGCCATTTGCTTGTTCGGACACTGCCAGTGGTAGACATCTTGCATGGCCCCTGGATTCAAGTTTTTGTGAGAAGGCTTGGGTTTTGTAGCAAGGTTGTGGCTTTTGGGCGCAAATGAAGTCGATCATCTCTTGCACTGTCATGTCCAACTCGTCTTGGCCTGTGCCAAGAGCCGTAGAGGTGAACGCTTTGCGCCCAAGGGCTTTGATTCTGGCTTGGACTTCGACAAGTGGATATGTCGCAATGGCCATGATCTTAACCCTTTCAGGGTAATCTTTAAACCCTTAAAGGGTAACCGTGAATTTCAATTTGCTGATCGCTTCAGATTATTTAAGAATACAAAGGAAAGTAAGCCAATAGGACTATTTCACTAAAAGTTGTTAATGCATTTTCAAGGCGTACGGCGCTATAGCTGCAGTGGGGGTAATGCGTGCCCCCTTTGTCAGTGCATCAAACCCCTCACTGCCCCCGCTCCCGCAGCTGCAGCGCCGCCCCCAGCGCCAGCGCACAAATGGCGGCCAGCATCAAAAAAGCCTCGTTAAAAGCCGCCAGCCGGGCGGCGCTGGTGGCTGCTTGGGTGAGGCTGTCGCCGTGGGCGGCTATGCGCCACTCCAGCACGATGGCGCACAAGCTCACGCCGGCAGCGCCCCCCAGCATGCGCAAAAAGTTGATGGCGCTGGCGCCTTGTGAAATGAGCGAGCGGTCCAGCGCGCGCATGGCACCCAGATTGAGCGAGGGCAGCACAAAGCCCAGGCCAATGCGCCCCAAAATGGCCCAGGCCACCAGCAGCAAAAGGGGTGAGCTCAGCGTCACGGTGACCATGAGCGCAAACGACGCCGCCAGCAAGGCCAGGCCCACGCTCACCAGCAGCCAGCTGGGCTGGCGGTCGGCCAGGCGGCCGACCACGGCAATGGTCAGCGCCAGCACCACGCCTGCGGGCAGCAAGATGGTGCCCACATGCGAGGCCGACAGGCCCAGGCCCAACTGCATGTAGACCGGCAGCAGGTAGGTCGAACCAAACAGCGCCGTGCCGTAAATGAAAGCCACCACCGAGCCCATGGCAAAGCTGCGCACCTTGAACAAGCTCAGGTCCACCAGCGGCTCACGGCCTGTGGCGGACAGGCGCCGCTGCCACCCCACAAAGCCGGCAAAGAGCGCCGCCGCCGCGGCCAGCAAGGCCAGCCCTTGCAGCGCGTGCTGGCCCAGGTCGGTCAGGCCGTTGAGCAGGCACAGCGTGCCAGCCGTGCCCAGGAGCAGCCCGCGCCAGTCCAGCGACTGGCCCCGCGTGGCCGCAGCGCCGCCGGGGGCGCTGTCGGGCACGAACTTCCAGGCCATCCACAGCGACAACAGGCACAGCGGCACGACCATGAAAAAGATCGAGCGCCAGCCAAAAAAGTCCACCAACACCCCGCCCACACTGGGGCCCAAGGCGGGCGCCAGCACCACGCCCATGCCAAAAATACCGCTGGCCCGGCCTTGCTGGTGCGGCTCAAAGGCACGCAGGATGACGATGGCCGGAATCGGCTGCACCACGCCCGCGGCCAAACCCTCGGCCAGGCGCGCGGCAATCACCACATTGAAGTCGCTGGCCAGGCCGCCCACCACGCCACCGGTCAGCAGCAAAAGCATGCAGCCGGCGTAGACCCGTTGGTAGCCGTAGCGCGCCAGCAGCCAGGGCGTGGTCAGCATGGACGCCGTCATGGCCACCATGAAGCCCGAGCTCACCCACTGCGCCCGCTCTTGCCCCAGGGCAAAGTGCAGGCTCATGTCGGGAATGGCCACGTTGATGATGGTCGAGGACATGATGGACGCCATGGTCCCCACCATCAGCGAGAGCAGCAGCAGCCAGCGGTAGCGCCTGCCATGGCGCGCTTGCAGCGCTTGCAGGCTGCCAGAGGGCTCGGTCATGCGCTGCTGCCTGGGTGAGCTGGGCAGGGCGGGGCCGCTTGCTGGCCCTTTATGTTGAACACACCGGGCGGGGACACAAGGGCACAGAAAAAACGCATGACCCCAGTTTAGGGGGGGGCCAGCGCTTGAGGGGCTTGAGCTGGCCTGTTGGCTGCCTGGGGCCCAGTAAGACCTGCAGGGGCGGTTAAGCCCTGGGATGGGTCATGGTTGACGCTCTTCTACAATGATGAATTCAGTATTTCGTACGCATGCACTCTCTTTCCCCCATCCAGGTTCCCAAGGCTGCCGACGTGCTGGCCGACAGTTTGCGTGAGCAAATATTGGAGGGGCGACTGCGCGTGGGCTCGGTGCTGCCCAATGAGCGCGACCTGTCGGCCCAAGCCGGGCTGTCGCGGGCCTCGGTGCGCGAAGCCTTGCGCATTTTGGAGGTCGAGGGTCTGATTGCCACGCGCACCGGCCGCAATGGCGGCTCAGAGGTTATTCGGCCCAGTGTGGCCACCATAGAGCGCTCCATTGGTATCTTTATTCGCGGGCAAAACATCAGGCTGGAATCGGTGCTGCAGGTGCGCGAAGCCATAGAGCCCCACGCCGCCCGCCTGGCCGCGCTGCACCGCAGCGACGAGGACTTGGCCAGCTTGCAAGCCAGCCACGACAGGCTGCTCAGGGACATTGACGACGTGCCAGCCTTTTTGCGGGCCAACCTCGACTGGCATGTGGGCGTGGTGCTGGCCTCGCACAACGAGTTGCTGGGCGCCTTTGTGTCGGCCTTTGCCCAAACCGTGTTTTTGGCCTCTGACCTGCAGGGCTTCAGTCCCCCCGAGATTCGCCGCGCCGTGGCCCTGGCCCACCAGTCGGTGATGGACGCCATCCGCGCCCGCGACGCAGATGCCGCCTGGCGCCGCATGTCCCGCCATGTGGGCGCCTACGTGGACCGGGCCCACACCGTGGGCGCTGAGCCGGCGGGCTGA
>Ga0209550_10002747_pt1 | contig 16896 bp, 16 predicted proteins | sample LauGreSuBDMM15SN_2_FD_187567 | JGI IMG/M metagenome (GOLD analysis project Ga0209550, IMG submission 187567) | Freshwater lake microbial communities from Lake Michigan, USA - Su13.BD.MM15.SN (SPAdes) (version 5) | ecosystem: Environmental > Aquatic > Freshwater > Lake | place: Lake Michigan...
AGGCGAAACGGGAGCAACAGGAGAAACGGGTGCTACAGGCGAAACGGGTGCTACAGGCGAAACGGGTGCTACAGGCGAAACGGGTGCTACAGGCGAAACGGGAGCAACCGGCGAAACGGGATCAACAGGAGAAACGGGAGCTACAGGAGAAACGGGAGCTACAGGCAAAACGGGAGCTACAGGAGAAACGGGAGCTACTGGACCTCCGCAATTTAGTGGTGGAATTGAGAGATCTATACAATACAATAATGGAGTAAGTGGATTTACAGGTAATAGTTTATTTACCTACTTGTTACAAGGTGTAACTGGTGCAACCGGTACAATTACAGTTAATGAAGGAAATACAGGAGTTACTGGATTTAATACTGCATTTAATACAGAATTACGTATAGGGGATATATTAAATACTACTGTAGGTCCTATAGGAATTATAAATTATATTATTGATAATACAAATTTATATGTAACAACTGATGTAACGGATACATATGTAGATCAACCATTTTTAACAAATGAATATAATATTTTACAATTAGATGGAGATTTTTTACCACCTATTTCAGATAAATTTTCATTAGGTAATGAAAATAAATATTGGAAAAATTTACATATTGGTCCAGGTACAATTACATTAATAAGTACAAATGGAAACAAAGGAAATATAGGATTTAATCAAAATGGTATTATTTATTTTGATAAAGGATCTGCAGGACCATATAGTATTATTGGACCTAATTTAAATACTACAGGTCAAGTAGGTGGATGGAAGTTAAGTACAACTGGAACTCCAGGGGGAACTGGAGAAAATCAATATGATTTAATAGCCCAAGAAGTTAGTATTTTACCAGGAGGACTTACAGGATCAACAGAAATATTTTCACTAATTAGACATGGGTACACTGGTTACACAGGACCAACTGGTCCAACAGGGCAAAATGGAATACAATCAGGACATTTTGCAATAACATCTCTTACAGGTAGTGTAACTTTCAACACACAATATACTACAGTTCCTGTTGTAGTAATGACTATAGAATCCAATACGGATGCGAATTTGTCAAACCATTGTATGGTAACATCTACATCTGTATCTGGTTTTAATTGGAAAACAAAAGAAATAAATGGACAATTGAATTGGATCAGTAATGGAAATTATTAAACACTTGTATCGTAACAAAAAAAATAATATTGCAAATAAACCAATATTATTTATAAAATAAAATTGAGATAAATAAAATAAGGCTTTGTATATATAATGGACAAGTTTTTGAAAGAACATGCGTCCCCAACCGCCGCCGAAAGCACACATACTCGTATTGGCAACCCACAGTATAGTGTGTATGGCGGATCCTATACAATTTTACCAGAAATGAAAGATGAATTTTACAAATTATATTATAGGCATGTATTTGAAAATGGTAATAGCGAATACCTTACTGAAAAACAGTTAGAGGTTGGTCCAATTGCAATTGATTTAGATTTCAGATATAAGGAACCAACTCGTGCATATACATCTAACGATATTTTAGACTTTGTAGATATTGTTGTACAGCAGTTGAATACGGTATTTACAATTACTAAAAATTTTCCGATTTATGTATTTGAGAAACAAGATATCAATGTGCTTTCTGATAAAATTAAAGATGGAATTCATATTATTATTGGTGTAAATCTGGATAAGCTATCCAAAGTATTGTTACGCAAAAAGATTTTGGACAATATGAATATTTGGAATCATTTAGCAGAAAAGTTGACGAACCAGTGGGAGTCAGTGATAGATGAAGGAGTCATTAAAGGGTCAAATAATTGGCAAGTATATGGATCTATGAAACCTGGACATCAAGCATATGCACTTACCAAAATATACATGTGTCAAAAAGATGATGATGAAGAGTATGTATTGCATTGCTCTAAAGTTGCTGATTTCAATCTTAGTAGAGATTTGTACAAGTTGTCTATTCAATATAATGAATATGAAACGCCTGACATTAAAGATGCTTTTAAACCAGAATACAATCAATTTAAAAATGTTCCTCGTAAAAAACTTCGTGTAGTATCTACAGATAATTCACATACAGATATTGTATGCGAATCGTCACTTAATCGTGCAGTAGACAATATGTTATCTAATAAGTCCATGACGGATTATAAAGTGCATGAAACACATGCATATACAATGATTTTACCTGAAAAATATTACAATGATTACAATTTATGGATAAATGTGGGATGGGCATTGCGAAATACGGATATTCGGTTATTTGTATCGTGGATTAAATTTAGTAGTCAATCCTCTAAATTTACATTTGCAGATGTGCCGAAATTTTTCGGGATGTGGTGTAGTTGGACAAAACCAGATGTAGCATTGACAGATCGGTCTATTATGTTTTGGGCTAGAAATGAAAATATAGTAGAATATGAAAAAGTAAAAGAGCGTGGTGTAACTGCCTATATTGATACAATGTTAAAAGAAGTTTGCACAGAATATGATTTAGCAAAAATATTATATCAATGGTATAAAGATACATTTGTGTGTGTAAGTATTAATAATAAATGTTGGTTTGAATATTCTAACCAAAGGTGGCAAGAAACAGATTCGGGTACTCGTTTGCGAACTTATATTAGTGATTTTAATGGAATTTACGGATTATTTACTAAAAAACTAAAATCAGTAAATGATGAACTTGCTACTCTAAAAAATGATGATGAGCAAAAAGATATACTTGAAAAACGCCAGAAAAAGATTTGTACGATTATGATTGATCTTAAGAAAACGGATAAGAAGGCAAATATTATGCGCGAATCATGTGATCTGTTTTACATTAAAGATTTTATGAATTTGCTAGACAGCAAGAATAATATTTTATGTTTTAGTAATGGTGTCATTGATTTTAGTGCAAGAAAATTTAGACAAGGATTGCCGGATGATTATACTTCAAAATCAACAAATATACCGTATATACCGATTAAAGATTGTGACAAAAAAATAATGGATGAAATAACAGAATTTATGAGTCAATTATTTCCTGAACCGGAATTGTGTAATTATATGTGGGATCACGCAGCATCTACATTGATTGGAAAAAATAACAATCAAACATTTAATATGTATACGGGTGTAGGACGAAACGGTAAAAGTAAATTTGTACAGCTAATGTCTCTTGCACTAGGTGAATACAAAGGTACTTGTCCAATTACATTGGTTACCCAGAAACGAACCAGTATTGGAAGTACATCTTCAGAGATTGTAGATTTGATGGGTAAGCGATATGTTGTAATGCAGGAGCCGGGTGAAAATGATGAATTTAATGAAGGTATTTTAAAAGAGTTGACAGGTGATGATCCTATTCAAGGTCGTGCACTTTACAAAAATACAGTTACCTTTTACCCGCAATTTACATTAGCTCTCAGTACGAATTATGATCTTAAAATTAAAGGTAAAGATGACGGTATTTGGCGCCGTATTCGTAAGTGTGCATTCAAATCCGTTTTCAATGAAAATCCGGTTACGACAGATGTACAAAAGCCTTATCAGTTTAAGGTGGACAAGAATATTGATGAAAAGTTTGAAATATGGAAAACTGTATTTATGAGTATGTTGGTAGAACGTGCTTATGTAAATAATGGAAATGTAAAAGATTGTAAAATTGTTATGGCAACATCAGAACAATACCGAAAGAATCAAGATCAGCTTGCAGAATTTATTCAAGATCGTATTGTGGTGGATCCTACTGGATCTATTAAAGAAACTGAATTATATGAAACGTTTAAAGAATGGTGGAATTTGTTGCATGGACGTGGAATGCCGAAAGGTAAACAGTTGTTTGATTACATTACAAATAAATTTGGAGCAAAAAAAGGAAGGTCGTGGAAGGGGATATCGTTGATAAAAGAACAAGAATCTGAAGATGAAATGAATGAATTATAATGTAGTGTAAAAATCGTATACTTTTTTATTAATTTTTATTTTTGCAGGATTAAAATCCATTAAAAATAAACCGTCTAACGAAGTAACTCGCGATAGTGCAACATAAATTTGCCCGCATTCAAAAATAGAATCACCTACATCAATTAATGCATTGGTTAAAGTAGATCCTTGAGATTTATGTATGGTCATTGCCCATGCATAAATTAATGGAAGTTGAGAAATACCGATGCCTGGAATTGTTTCACTTTTCCAGATGTTAGGTTTCATTGTCATTGTAGTAGATTTGAATTGTACAATTGGATAATTATCGTTTGTAAAATCAATAATAACACCTTGGCTTCCGTTGCAAATAGAAGTGTTTTTGATATTTATAATACACATGACTACAGATCCAATTTTCAATGAAATAAATTCACACATATTTTTTCTTAATTGTCGCAATTCATAATCAATTTGTGAAGATGTAAAATTTCTGCGAATTTTGGTTTCTATTTCGGTCATTTCTAATTCAGTGTGTTGTTCTAATTTGTAAGTATGTTCTAACCCAGATAGACCTGTATAAAATTGTTGGTTGATAGAATCTGCTTTCAAACGAGTAGAAACAAGTTGTGTAATATTGGCTGGATAAGGTAGACCAACACGTTCTTTAAGAATGGTATAGGATTGTTTGGTTAATTTACCTTTACGAAGTTCTGCTAAAATGGTATGAAAAGTTAGATCCTGTTGTCTAAAATTCTTGATTAATTGTATAGTAGTAAATGTAGAATTCCATAGTTCACTTTCAAAACAGAATGCATCATTTACTGGAGGTAATTGATAAAAATCACCGCAAAATAAAAGTTGAATACCGCCAAATGGTCTCGTAGAATTACGGATAGATTTACCTAGATTATTTAATTTTTCAAATAGGGAGAGAGATAGCATGCTTACTTCATCTACAATTAAAATGTGAATTTGTTTCCAGCGTTGAATGGCTTGTTTATGTAAAGGTTTGTCGTCAGTACCTAATCCAATACCTGCCCAAGAATGCAAAGTTGTCGCTTTACATTGTAATAATAATGCAGCGCAACCGGTTAAAGCACAGACTTGAATATTTTTGCGTTCTTGTGCATGATGATAGACAGATTGAATCCATTTAGATTTACCTGTACCGCCAGGGCCAGTTAAGAATACATTTTTTCCGGTTAAATAAAGATCAAACGCAAGTTTTTGTTCATTTGAAAATTCCATTATGTAGTATTATGTGTTGCAAAAAATTACTCAATTTTATTAAAATTGATTTAACAGACAAATTACATATAGTATAAAATGGAAACTAAAACAGTTGCAGAATTGAAACAAATGTGCAGAGATCAAAAAATAAAAGGATTCAGTAACAAAACTTCTGCTGAATTGAGGACTCTTTTGGGCGGGTCTGCTTCGTCCACAGTGGCAATTAGTACAGAGGTCGCTGCGTCGTCTACAGTGTCTGCCGCGGCACTGCAACAGGATATTATACAAGGTGATACATTAGAAGTGTTGCCGACACTTGAGAGTGAATCTGCGCAAATTATTATTGCAGATCCGCCTTATAATATTGGAAAAGATTTTGGCAATGATAGTGATAAACAAAGTATGGAAGATTATTTGCAGTGGTGTGAAAAATGGATACATGAATGTTTGCGAATTTTGAAACCAAATGGAACCATGTTTATATATGGATTTAGTGAAAATCTTGCACTCATTTTATCTAAAATTCCTTATACGATTCAAAGACGATGGATTATATGGCATTATACGAATAAAAATGTTCCATCGTTGAATTTTTGGCAACGATCTCATGAAAGTATTCTTGTATTATGGAAAACAGATAAAGTATTTCACAGAGATGATATTAGAGAAGCGTATACGGATGGATTTTTAAATGGTGCAGCAGGAAAAGAACGTGCTACTACAAAAGGTAGATTTTCAAAAGGAGATAAGAAAACAACTTATACAGCTCACGCAAATGGTGCATTACCAAGAGATGTGATTAAAATTGCAGCACTTGCAGGTGGAGCTGGAATGAATGAACGTGTGAATCATCCTACACAAAAACCAATATCATTATGTGAAAAATTAATTAGATCGTGCAAACAAGAAGAAGGATATGTACTTATTCCGTTTGCAGGATCTGGAAGTGAATGTGTTGCTGCAAAAAAAATGGGCTTACCGTTTATTGCAGTAGAAATTAATCCAGAGTATGTGGCACTTGCACGGGAGAGGATTGCAGAGAAGCCGCAAATTGTAGAAGTTCATCCTCTGTGTGAATTGGTACAAGAGAATCTTTAACATTTGAATAATTAAACCACATACCTTCACTGCTGTCACCGGCCTTGTTGCCCTGATTTGTAATTTTTTTATCTGTAATTAATTGATGAAATGTTTTTCTGTCCATACCCCAAAACTTGATATCTGTGTAATCAATTCCGCAAAGGAGAAGCATGTTCCATTTATGTTTTATTTCAACGTGTTGCCATTTGAAATCATCGCCCCAATGACCCGATGATTTCTGCTCTACAAATATATCATGTACCGATTCTTCAATTGTAATCGTAATTTTGTGATCGTAACCGGTTTCCAGTTTACCTTTGCTGCGTTGTTGTAAACATGGCCACTGAAATCGTGCAAACTTTTCAAGTGTAACTCCCATTTTTGCTCCACCTCCCAATTCAATGAGAGATAAAATACTGGCGGGTGCATTCCGTTGTTTGTATCTTTGAAGTTGTGTAGGTTTTTCTTTTCCGGTGATGGAAGCTAAAAATTTCTCAAGTGTTGTCATATTATTGTACATGTTTTTAATTAATAATTCGGTTTCAATTTTTAATATTTACGAATAATTTTCGTAAAATAAATCCATAAACCGATACCAACAAAACATTTTGCACACAAATCAAGAATATTCATGGAAATATTTTTATATTCTTCTGAAATCATGTATACAACTCCGTATAATCCCCATAGTACAAGATAAATACCAAGTAATAATTTATTTGCTTTACTCTTACCAACATAACTGATAAAAATTAAATAAAACATTGCAATAAATGTAATAAAACCACCAATCATCGTAAATAATTTATATTGTGGGCAAACAACACCATAATATCCAATAGCTAACATTGCATAATTTAATACTAATATTGATGCCATTATTCTAAAAGTGATGCTTGTTTTAGAATTTGAAGTTAAGAAAATGCACAATACAATTAACATAAGTGGAGTTGTAATGGACCAATCAATATATCGCAATTTTGTAATTTCACCCCAATCAATTTTTATTTCTTTATTGGATGTTTTTGTAATAAAAATACTGTAATAGTAGCCCGCAATAATAGAAATACATGTTTCTAAATTAAACACGTGTCTTGCTTGCGGATTTTCAGTTCTTAATGCTTCAATTAATGTAATCGTACCAGTAGTTATTAAAATGGTATAAGTAATCATAAAAGAAAACCTTACCAAATCATCTATTCTATTAGATTTTGTAGTAAGCGCTTTTACATTTTTCTTATCTGCAATAGGTATAACTTCCATATTATATGTATATATTTAAAATTGAATTGTAAAAATAAAATAAAAATATATACAATATGGATTTTGAACCTGTGTATAAATGCGACCGGTGTTTGCGAACGTTTGATAATATAAAAATAATTCATGGAACATATGGTACACGGCACTGCAATAAATGTATAATTCAACTTCGTAAACATGAATTACAGAGACGAATTGCGAGATGGCCACCACAAACAGAACAAATTTAGGTTTTGAATGAAGTAGAAAATGAAATAAATAATAAATTAAAAGTGTAATGGAACGTGAAGAAATTATTGTTAATTTAAAATTACTGGAATCTGTCCAAAAGATGCAAAAATTGACGACTAGGGATGTTTTTTTAAACATTGAACCGCAATCTTTAGTACCAGAATGTATACGAAGATGGAAACGTCAAGATGGAAGAGATACAACAATTAAAAAAATAAATGAAATTGTAAATTGTTCAATAGAGTTAATTAGTCAGCATAAAGATCTGTGCATTAAAGAATATTTAATTAAATCATGTATAGGAATAGCTAATTTGAAAGAAACATATTCTACCTGTAAACAAACATGTGCCAGATTAGATACTATTTTAGATAAAATTCAAAAAATAGAATAATAATAAACTAATATATGAGTGCTGAACCACAAAATTTTCAAGGAAAAATGGATTTTGAAAGAGGAGTTGAATTTATACCTGTATTTATTTTTTCGTTAATGATGATGACATCATTTATAAATCAAGATACAAAAGGAATTTTCTGGTTAATGTTTACCATTTTAGGATTAACAATTGTATCTAATATAATTATTTATTTTAATCCAGCTAGCATAGATCAGGAGTGGAGAAACAATATGATGTTACCAATATTCGCTATTTATTATAAAAGTTGTTCGCTATCTTCTTTTTTAATTGCATTTACATTTATGTATTTATGGTTGCCAATGATCTATGTTAAAAATATAAATTATTCGGTAGTTGCCATTTTTATATTCTTTTTCATATACGATATTTTAGGAAGACAATTTTTATCATTACCGTCAAATGCAAATGTTTCAAATTATGATGGCATAGGAACATTTACAGGAACATTTGTAGGAATAACGTATGGTATTTTATGTTTTTACTTGATTTATTCTATTGGAGGTGATAGTATGTTATATTTTAATTCTACTTCATCTAATAAAGAATATTGTTCTAGACCAAAGAAACAACAATTTAAGTGTAATGTATACAAAAATGGTCAAATTATATCAACACTTTAAAAAGGTAAATTAGTAATTAATTGATTGTTATTTTTTTGTTTTTCAATTTGCAACGATCGTATACGGTTCATAATATAAACACGGTCTTCTTCTTGTTTTTTCTTTTTAATTGTAGGTGACTGTTTGCCTTTATATTTATAGTATAAAATAGCAGAGAAACAAAAAACAAAAAAGCCAAGAAGAGACATATTCAATACCCATGTATGATATTGCATTTTATATTCTTTACATGTTTTGAAAGAATCAATAAAATATTGGCGAACTCCTGGTTCTGTTAAATGATTCATAATGTTAAATAAGTATATTTTTTAATACTTATTTAAACTATGGCAAATATGTCAAATTCATTAGGAACATTTTTTTGGTTATCCTTTGTTTTTATGTTTGCTAAAACTAAAGTAGATTTACCGCGGCATGCCTATGTAGTTTTTTTGTTAGTAATCATGATATTTATGTATTTTATTAATGTATCTATTTTACAAGAGCATTGTGGTACTGTAAGTTCGTGGACAGTATTGAAAGCAACAGTGTTTCCGTGGATATTCATATTTGCAAATATGATGTATGTATTGGGTAAATTTCCTTGGTGGAAAAGACCATTTTCAAATACGTTTGGATTATTACTTGTGAAATTAGCAGGATGTAATGCTGCATTTTTAGCAATATTAAAACCGATGCCAGAAGGTAGTGCACTACATTATGTGTATACGGATCCATCTTTGTTGGTGAATAGGTTTACGTTGGAAAATTTTGATGTAACAGTTGTTAAATTAAGTCATTTGATAGATCCAAACAAAAAAAAAGAAATAGAAGCGTTTAAACAATTTGTAAAAATGAAAGATATTATAGCAGAATGGATATGGTATTTATTGACGGCATCGGTTGCAATTAGCATTTCGTACAATACATTAATGTTTAATAAATGTACGAAAACAAAGGAACAGTATACGGAAACGCATAATAATGCAGTTGCCAATACACAAGAAGAAGTAAAACCAGCAGTATACAATGTAAGTGAATAATTTTAACGTCTAGAAGATCTACGACGCGACTTTTTAAATTTGCGAGAACGTTTAAAACTTCTTCGCTTGGAACGGCGACCACCAACTGTTTTTTTAGATGGTGCAGCTTGTATAGAAGCAGGAGGTGGTTGTACAATTGTTGGTTCAGCTTGTATAGGAGCAGGAGGTGGTTGTACAATTGTTGGTTCAGCTTGTGGATCATCATCATCATCATCATCACCATATAAGTCTGCCATTTCTTCAGGTGTAAATCCTGCAGGTGGAACTGTAACAGGTTCGCTAGATGATACTGTAGGTTCGCTAGATGATAATGTAGGTTGACCTGTCCTACCATAATCTGTAATAATTGGTGACGCAATACGATTAATTGTATTTTCAATAGGTGTAATTGTATTTATCATATGAACAGATGGGGTAACTGGTTGTTCAACTTCCTCACCAACAACTCCTCCCCTAAATTTGCGAAATGTCCTAGATTTACGTGATCGTTTTTTCTTCAAAGAAGACGTAAATTTAGAAAAACGTTTAGTCATATAATAAATAAATATTTTAATTTAACGTCTGCGCGAACGGCGAGAACGCCTAAATCTTCGCGAACGGCGGCCGCCATCTTTAAAATCTTCAGGACACGGCATTCCTTCTCCATCACCTTCTACCCATTTTCTAAAGGTGCCATCTTCATTCTTTACACATTCGCCCTCTGCACCACCACGGTATCCACGAGAGCGGCGGAATCGGCGTGATCTGCGAGAGCGGCGGCCGCCATCTTTAAAATCTGCAGGACACATCATTCCTTCTCCATCACCTTCTACCCATTTTCTAAAGGTGCCATCTTCATTCTTTACACATTCGCCCTCTGCACCACCACGGTATCCACGAGAGCGGCGGAATCGGCGTGATCTGCGAGAGCGGCGGAAACGTCTGCCACCGCTAGAGCACGACGATTTTGTAGAGGAAGAGCCAGAAGTAGAAGTAGAACCAGAGCTAGAGCCATAGCTAGAACCTAAAGCAGAGCTTAAACTAGAAAAACTAGAAGGAACAGACATATATTATGCAAAGAAAATAATTAAAAATATTTTTGTTGAATAAAATGTCCGCCATGATAGCAAAAAATGGCTAAAATAAAGACAACGAGCCATAACGGAAACACTGTTTTTTTACGGTATCCGACTCCAAATTGCCTTAATGATCCATCTTTATTATAAATAAAGGTTGGTTGAATCCAAAGTATTAATCCAAATATAAACATAAATAATAAAATAGATATGCTTAAATGATTCATACAATGAAACAGTATTTTATTCTAATTACCTAACACATTATTCATTTTATTATTCATTTCCATCATCTCCTGTTGGAATATCTGCTTTTAACGCATCTTCTTCTCTAGAAGTAAATTGTGCAATATTATAAGATGTCTTGGTAATGTCTGTTTCTATAATCATCTTTAATGATTTTGCAATAGAAGATAGTTCGCGGCTAGTATGCACAAAGTTTTGACGTTCTACACTTTGACGTACTGACATTTTTTTCTTAATTTCTGCATAATCAGGTATATTCAATTCTGTTTTCAGTTTAACATCTACAAATTGTGTACAATCTTTAGGTAAATTTCTGCACAGGAAATATAAGTAATAAATGAGTATTATTTTAGTAGATTCTGTAAATGGTTGTTTTAATTCTTCTAAAATATTTCTATTTTCACGAAATACATTTCCCCATTTTTCATTGGCAATAAAATCCTTGTAATAATTAGCTACAACACGGTCCATTGTATCTCGGTGACTTGGTGCAATCAATTGTACATGTGTTATAGGAATAACATCATCCTGCAAAGAATTATATTGATCTCTTTGTAAATTTGCATAGAATTGGAGTACATTTTTAATATAATTGGCAAAATATAATGGCGGGTATTTTTTAATAATTTCGTTGACTGAATTGCGTGTTAAATCTTGAATAATAGTTTGCATTTGTGCTAACTGTCTTTTGATTTCATCTAACGATTCTCGTGTTTTATATTCTTCATTTAATTCTGGATAAATTTTGGGTTCAATAATAACTGGATTAGTGATATCAAAATGAAATTCAATAGTAGGTTTAGGTGAAAAATCATGTTTGCAAGTGTATGCTTCAAATCTAGTAGATTTTGTTTTAGAATCAGGAAGATTAAAAGGTTCAATAAACGAATTATTTACTCGTTTGAAATCACCTGTTATAGAATAATGAATAGGCGCATATTTTTGAATGGACGCTTTAATATTATTCAAAATGGGATGATTTGAATCTGTATACGGCATAAATTGGGATTCGTCTGCTTCGTCATCAGTACCGGAATTTTCATTTCCATTTTCATTTTTATCTTTTTGTTTATCGCGTTTTCTCTTCATTTTACGTAATGTGTTTATATCTAATTTTTGCTTTTTATATTTAGATTGTAATATAGTGCATAACTTTGTAATCAATGGTGCATATTTTTGTACGTTAGATAAAAAAGAAAATGGTTTTGCATTTGCAGTAAGTCCAATATCAATAGTTGTAATTGATTTATTTTTTATAATTTCGTCTACAATTTTATCACATGGTACATCAAATTGAATAAAAACATAAATTACTAAAGATAGTAAATAATTGGGTGATATTTTTGTGCTCTTGGTGGTAATGTTGTATTGAGAAAGCATTTCATTGATGAATGCAGTCATTGTATTACGCGGTAATATTGGTTTGTATGTAATTTCGCGCCAAGTAATTTGAATATGTTTTTCTATAAATGTTTGATCTTCTGTAAATTCAATAGCAGAAAGTTCATCTGTTTCAATTTGTGCAGACCGAATTAATTCATCATAGGAAGATACATTTTCTATGGGTGCTAATGAAAATCCCGTATATTTTTCTTTATAAAAACCATCTTCAATAAATACTTGTTGTGATGACCGACAATAATCAAATATTTTTGTATTGTATTCGTTTATATCCGTTAAATAGGTGTCTGCAAATACTTTAAAAATAAAAGGTACTAATGGTAAATTACTTGTATTGCATACAAATAGTTGAGTTGTTTTATCTAATCTTGTATATTTTGTTAAAAATTGAAGTAGACTTGTGTATCGTTTAGTTAATGGTAAAGTCATAAGTTGTTGAAATAGTTCATAGGTGGGTGGTACTCGTTCTTCGCTTTTAAATCCGCTACTTAATTCATTAAATTTATTATTGTATTTAAGCTGCTGATTTATGTTGTATTTTATTTTTTTTTCAAGTAATGAAACATCTATTTTATTTTTATGATCAACAGTAGAAGAATTAAATGTAGTAAGTGCAAATTTATTTAATTTATCTTTTCGTTCATCTGTATCGGTGCACTCATCTTTTAATTCACAGGTTGGTTCTGGCGGGTCTATTACATATGCAGTTTCTTTTTGTTTATCTGTATCTTTTTGCAACGGATCTATTTTTTCACGAGGAGTCAATAAAGATAATACATATGCATTTGCAGAATCTTGGTATAGTGCATGTAAATATAATTCAGTGGAAGAAACATATGTTTTTTGGTACATTTCGTTTTTAGATAATACATTTGTTGGTTCTTCAATAGTAGGAGGTTGTCTAGATAAAAATGTTTTAATATTTTTAAAAATGTAGTTTTGTATTTTAGGTATGTGTGTATATTGTATGTGATTAGAATGAATAGAATATGGTTCCAATAATTGTATAAATTCATAAATAGAATAGCAGGAAGGCAATGGTTGAGTTGTATTACTATTTTTAGAATAATAACCAGGTTTTCTTATAAGTTGATCTATAGATGGAATAAAATTATCGTATTCATCTTTAATAAATTTAAAAGATGTGTCGCAATTAATATTGAATAAATGGTATGCAGAAAGCATATTAAGATGAATTTTGTGAGTTAACAATGTTTCTGGTAAATAATATTTTGAAAATAGAATAGAACTTTGAGGTAACAAACTATATCCTGCAATAGGCAATAAATCATCGGTTGTATAACTAACCCAATTTTGTATTTTTTTAGCCCAATTTGTCTCTAATTCTTTGGAAGCAGTTTTAGGTTCAAATTTTAAAATAACAGTTTCTGGTAATAAATAACTTTGAATAGAAGTATGTGAATATTTGGTATCAAAAACATGAAGAATAGAATTCAATGATTGTTGCACTGTTGTGTAATTATTGTCACCATTGATTACCAATGATTTTTTATAACACATCAATGATCCCGTTAAACTTTTTTTAACTGTTTCATTATTAGCTATAGTTGCAACAGCAGTTGTAATTGGAATAATCCATTTTAGTTTGGTTTGGTCAATTGGCAATAATGTTCCGTATGGAAATGTTTCAATCAACTCGCGATACCGTTGTGCATACAATTCTCCATTATATTGTTTTGTAAAATTTAAATATTGCATAATTGCATTTAATTGAATGTCAAGAGTATATCTACATTTTGATTCATCAATATTATAACTGAGAACTGTATAATTATTTTCTGTTTCTTCAGTATCTAAATCATGTAACCGTTTACGTTTTATTTCTAAAATACCAAGAGGTACACTTGATTTATAGTTGAAATTAATGTAAATAATATCTTGTGTGTCTAATTGAAGAGCTAAACAATCATCTATAATTTCTGTAATTTTAGCTTCTATTTCAGTATCATCTTCAAATGTAATTTGCAACACATCATGCAAAATATATCTTTTTTGAAAAATAAAACTAGAATGTTTAAAAAATGCATCTATTTTAGATGTATCGTATTCATCTTTTCTTTTCAACCGACTAACATTTGTTACATCAGCTTTTAAGATATGATGAATTAATGGAGGTACAAATAAAATAATTTCACCGTCAACCATAGAATGAAAAGCGCCAATTATGTGAATAGAATCAGATTTAATTATTTCTATGATGTCATATTTTTGTAATTCTTCCATTATTATAATAGAAGAAAATATAAAGATTTCTTATATATCTACTTATGTACAGTATTCCTGAATTATCTAAATCAACTCAATTTGGAGATTATGCACTGACTTCTTATAAAAAGCACGAAATGTACAATGGATTACATAGATCCGTTATTTTTAAAAATAACAGAGTTGTCTGTTTTTCTCCACCGAAATCTATACAGTATGTAGATTTTTGTGAAAAATATCCCATTGATAATTGTGTAGTAGATGAGTTTATTGATGGCACAATGATCAATGTATTTTATGATGGTGAATTGGAAGATCCAAAATGGATCATATCCACAAGATGTATTGTTGGTGCAGATTGTACTTTTTATTCAACAAAACCGTTTCATGAATTGTTTCATGAAACGAATATAAATTATGAAACATTGAATAAAGAATATTGTTACAGTTTTGTACTGCAACATCCCGAAAACAGAATTGTAACACCGATTTCTACTCCAACTTTATGGTTGATTGCAGTGTATCAAATTAATACTCTTGGAATTGTAGAACAACATGTATCCAATCATTGCATAACTGATTATCCAATGCCTACTAAGTATACTTTTTCATCTTATGCAGAAGCGGAAGAATTTGTACAAAAACAGCCTTTTTCATTTAAAGGATTGATGATACATAATCAGGGCGAAAGAACTAAAATTAGAAATACTAATTATGAAAAGGTAAAAAAACTAAAAGGTAATTCTGCAAATTCACTGTTTACTTATCTTACGCTTAGATCTACTGATGATCAAGCAGAATATGAAAAGTATTTTCCGGATCACAATTTTCCAATGCATGAAAAACAGTTAACCCAGCTGGTTCAAATTTTGCATGGATTGTATATTGATTGTTTCATTAAAAAAACAAAACCGTTGAAAGAATATGAATCTCATTACAAAAAGCATTTGTATGAATTGCATATGCATTATCTGCACAGGTTGAGACAAGAAAAAAAGTGTGTTAATAAACACGAAGTTAAAAAGTATATTATTACGTTACCATCAGGTCTTGCAGTTACCTTGATTTCAACTCTGCCGAAAAATTAAAATATTTTACACATTCTTTGCATGCTTCTAAAAATAGTTTTGTTACTTCTTCATCGTTTTGATCTTCTTTAAATGCAATTCGTAAAATACCATGCTTGTCATGAGGATGGTTTTTTAGAAAGGAAATATAAGTTATTTCAGTATCAAATTTTGTTGTAAATAAATAATATTCAATAACTTTTCCAATTGTAAAATCACATTCAGGTAGAATAATATCTATGCATTTTTCAATCGTAGTATCACTTGGTTTCATTTGTAATGGAGCTGTAAAATTAAGTAATTCCATTTCAAGTACTTTGCATGCAATTTTTACTAGTTGAGTAGGAGAATAAATACACATGGCATAGCTTTCAACTGTAACATTAAATGAGTTAGGATAAACAAATCGTTTGGCCTCTAGTAAATTCCAATCTTTTTTTTGATGTACATCATCAATGCCTTTTTTAGCCCATTCTTGTTCAGCTAATTCATAATTTATGGAAGCTCTATAGAAACAGTTACCTAAATTAGAAGTACCTGTTTGTGAACCAGTTGTAACTGAAAGAGTTGCATGCATTTGAATTGATTCAATTACATTTCCCATTTTAGGACGAAGCCGTAAGACATCAATGTATTGTTTTGTGTACGGATCTGGAAGAAAGAGTTGTTTAGATGATTCTTTACCATTTTCTAGAATTTTAAAGTCTTCTGTGGTTACAAATTGAATAGAAGCAGATGTGTTGGATTTAGATAATTGAATTGTATAATTTTTTATATCATCTGGAGAAAGACAAATAGGAATACATGCAATTCGTTGTTTCAATATTTCATTGTTAAACCGACTTGAATTTACGGTAATAACAACATCAGGTTTTGCCATAACTACCGCGCGAATATTGCCCAGAATAGTTCGCCGCAGTGCATTGGCAATACATACATCTGTATTTTTAAGAGAGAAAGTAAGAATATCGTTGTCAACATCTTCATTTGATAGAACTGGGTAGGCCATTTGTATATATTCTAATTACAAATTATTAAATCAATTTAAGTTTAAAATAATATTTGTTAATATTTTTAGTGAATATGGCAATATGTTATTATAGTAATTTCTGTGAACCTAGCAA
>Ga0209550_10002751_pt1 | contig 16875 bp, 13 predicted proteins | sample LauGreSuBDMM15SN_2_FD_187567 | JGI IMG/M metagenome (GOLD analysis project Ga0209550, IMG submission 187567) | Freshwater lake microbial communities from Lake Michigan, USA - Su13.BD.MM15.SN (SPAdes) (version 5) | ecosystem: Environmental > Aquatic > Freshwater > Lake | place: Lake Michigan...
TGCATTAAATGCTGTAGCCATAGAGCCTATAGCAGCAGTGGCTTCTTTAGTTTTTGCTCCAAAATCAGTTGTACTTTTTATAACATCGCTTACATCGCTTATGCCCGATACACTTGTACCTAATTTATTAAACCCTTCACCTAATTTTTTTAAGCTAGTAGGTGTAATATCTGCTTCCATCAACATTTTATCCATATTTTTTAATGGACTATCACCCATAACTTTTGCTTCTACCGGAATTGCGGCTTCTGGCGGTGGAGAAACTACATATAACAAAGCGTAAGCTCCAAAAATTACACACTCTGTTAATAGTCCTGTTTTAAGCCAAAAATCTGCATTTGGTGCATGCAATATTTTTTGTAATGCTCCGTAAAGTACTGGTACCGCTGCTGCAGATACACCAATGTTTAAGATTCGGTCAATAAGACGTCCTGCCATAAAATTTAAGTTTTAGATGGGGTTGTTAATGTTTATTTACAAAGTTTATATATATAAGAATATACATTTAAAACATCATTATTTCATAAATCTTTTATTGCAACGTGTAGTATATATATGTAGTTACAATTTTGTTAAATGAAAAGTGGTGTTTTAAAAATACTCTCGTAATTAAAATTTTAATGTTTGTAGGGAAAATTTATTTTTTATCTTTTTTACTTGTTACTGCTGGTAAATCAATTACACAGCGGAAACCAATATAGGATTTTGAAGTATCTTGATACTCATAATCTCTTGTTCCGCATTGTAATCTGTTACCAACATCTTTCCAGCTACCACCACGGATAACTTTACGCTTATCTCTTGGTTTATCGGTATCCTTAGCATTGTAACGAATATCTGGATTCATATCATGTTGAAAATTGTAAGCTCCTTCGTAAAATAAAGAAGATGTCCATTCTGCAACATTACCAGCCATATTATATAACCCAAAATCATTAGGCCAATAAGCATCTGCTCTTACGGTGTAAAAACCTCCATCTTCTGGATAGTTACCACGGCCTGGTTTAAAGTTAGCTAATAAACATCCTTTTTTGTTACGTAAGTAGTAACCACCCCAAGGGTAGCTAGCTTGAGAGCGACCACCTCTTGCAGCATATTCCCACTGTGCTTCTGTTGGTAAACGAAAATCGGTTTCAGCACTTTTCTTTTTGCCCTCTAAAAAAGAGTTTAAGTAGTGGGTTCTCCACTCACAAAAAGCAGTTGCTTGTTTCCAATTTACACCAACCACAGGGTAATTGCCAAAAGCAGGGTGATTATTGTATTTTTTTGCCATTGGCTCGTTGTACGAATAAGCAAAATCTCTTATCCAACACAAAGAATCGGGCATTACAGGTATTGATTTTTTTATAATAAATTTAGATCGAGGGATGCTTGCATCTCTATTATTAGCTGCTGATTTGTAATCAAACGTTTCTGATTGGTAAACAATTTTATTTGCATCTAACTCTTTTTTACCAAAAATTCTATTGTCTGGAGTTACAATTATTGCATCAATTTTTTCCAGCGTGGCTTTATCTCCCCACTTGATTGATTTTTGTTTTGTCCAGTCTATATACTCAGTACCATCGCTACCTTGCTTTACATAATTCATTAATTTTAAAGCAATAGAATCTTTAACCCAATTCGTAAACTGACGGTACTCGTTGTTTGTAATTTCTGTGGCATCCATCCAAAAACCACTAATAGATACGGATTTGTTACGTGCAGTTAGTGCATAGGTTACATCTTCATCATTTGGTCCCATGTGAAAGGTTCCAGGATTAATGTATATCATACCAAATGGTCGACCAATACCTGAACGCTTGCCTGGTTCAACACCATGCACTTGTCCATCTTTTGGTAAACTACCAGATTTGTTTTTTCCGCCAAGCATTTTACAGCTTGAAGATGCGGATACAATAGCTATTCCAGCTATAAAAAAGAATAATCTATTCTTCATTGTTTTTAACTTTGAGGGTGTTAAGGAACAAATATAACGACTTTTAGAATTAAAACCATTATTTGTAACTGAAACCATTATTTAATTTTTCCAAAAAAGTACTCCTAAAAAGGGTAAACGCCTATTTATTATAAATATTGTATTTACTTACGCAAAAATATTGTTTTGATTTAATACCCCTATAACCAATTTGTGGTATTTATTGGTTGGTAACAACTGTATTGTAAACACGTATAAATAAGGGGTTCTTCTGTTATTTTTTTTATTGGCTAGTAAAGGAAAGTCGTTATTCATTTGGAAAGATGTTTGTAAAATTTTATCAGGAATGCACCTATTCAACACTTCAATTGTTAAAGTTTCTACATTTTTTCTAAAAAGGCAATTTTGTTAACTCCAGCTGTTTGCTTTGCTTCTAAATATTTTATACCGATATGACAAATATTTTAGTCCAATCTCTTTTCTATCGGCATAACCTACCTGCCTGCCGGCAGGCAGGTACCATCTAAGATTTACCCTTAGTCCTTTGGATTAAATAGTAAATCAAGATGGTATTACCAGTAATTAAAAATGGGTATTAATTTTGGCTAGATCGATTGCAGAAAATTGAGTATTGTAAAACGTTGAAAGCTGTAAATATTACAACTTATTTTTTTTATAGGTAGAAAGAAATAACTCTAAGGCACTTACCATACTGGGTGCTTGCGGTTGGGGGGCTTTAATATTGAGCGTTAGGCCAGCATCTTCTGCTGCTTTAAATGTATTAGCACCAAACGCACCAATACGAGTGCCATTTTGTTTAAACTTAGGGAAATTTTCTAGTAAGCTTTTAACGCCTCCTGGAGAAAAAAAGCAAATAACATCATAGTTTTTATTAACTACTTCTTTTATATCGTTGCTGATAATACGATACAAAACTGGAGTTGCGTATTCACATTTATTATTTTTTAGCCAATTTGTTATTTCACTATCAAAACTTTCGGAGCAAGGGTAAAGAAATTTTTCGTTGTCTTTATGCTTATTAATTACATCAAATAGGCTTTTATTAGTACCATCGGCGCCATAAAATACTTTACGCTTACGGTATAAAATAAATTTTTGTAGGTAAAGCGCTACTGCTTCGGTAATGCAAAAGTACTTGGTATCTTGCGATACGCTTACCTTCATTTCGTCACATACTCTAAAAAAATGATCAATTGCATTACGGCTGGTAAATACTACGGCTGTGTAATTAGTTAAGTCGATTTTTTGCTTACGAAAATCCTTAGCAGCGATACCATCAACAACTATAAATGGATGAAAATCAAGGCTTACATTATGCTTTTTGGCAAGTTCAAAATATGGAGACTTGTCACCATCCGGCTTAGGTTGGGTAATTAATATTTTTTTAATTTTTAAAGGGGGTGCTATCAACGTATTTACCTCAGTTTTAACCTTATTCATTAACAAAATGGTTATGTAAAATTAGGCATTTTTAGCTAAATACAGCATCGCAGCTTTGTAAATCAATAATAGAGGCAACATTTCTACTCCAATAATGTATAAAAAAAAGTGAACCCTGCTAATTTTTAATTGATTTTGCACTAATCCATAGCTCTTAAAAAACCGTAAAATAAACATAAACGCTATACAAAAAAAAGAAATAAGGATTAAGCTATTTGTAAATTTTGGATGAAGAAATGCTATTGCTATACTTAAAGGAACCAATAATATGCCCAAAATTTTATTAATTAAAAATAACACAAACATATAGGTATTGATGGTTTGAGCATAGCCTGTAACCCAACCTGTAAATTTTAAAGATGAATATTTTATTGCATAAACTACTCCAAAAAAAAGAATAGATACAAACAAGAGTACCCAAGTATTAAACGCCGCTGTTTTATAAAAGTGATTTGCTATTAAATAAACATATGCGCCACTACTTACTACAAAAAAAAAGTTATAGAGTAAGGAAGGTAATTTGGCTTGTAATAGTTGATCGGTAAGTTGACTTTGGCGTAAAGATGAATTAAAGAAAACCTTAAATAAGTTATTAAAATATTTACTGTAAATAGCTTTTAGGCAACCAAGCAATAAAGTAAGGGTTGCCAATAAATAAAAAACCACCTCTTTATTAGCCCTTTTTTTTGGGGAAATAATAAAAGATGTGGAGGGTTTTATTGTATCGATATATTGATATTTATAAACGGTATTTTGCAACACTCGTTGATAGGCTGTAGGAGGTACGAATAATGAATTTGTGGTATCGGCAAGTTGTATACTTATACTATTGGGCACTTGTGCAACTAAAAGCATATGGCTTGTAAGTAGTATATAAGATATAAGAAAAAGTTTAGCCAATTGTAGTAGTTGTTTTTGCAAAAGTAAAGGGAGTTAACGATTTTTTAAAAGTAATTAATATACCCAAAATGTATTTTAGAAGCTTCTCGTATATTAAACTTAATATCGTTTCGTTTACCAATGGCATAACTAAGGTTAAGCAAGCCAAATTTAGTTTCGAACAACAGCCCTAATCCTGTACCTAAAAAATTATTATTTACATTAATGGATTGAAACTTATTCTTTACTACACCTACATCTACAAAGCCAAATAAATTTGAGTTAAGGCTAAGCCTGTACCTATATTCAACGCTACCTACTGCATATTGTGTTGCATAAATACTTTCCTCGGTAAAGCCACGTAATAATCGGTAACCACCAAGTTGAAACAATTCGTTTCTAAATATATTTGGACTGTTGTATAGGCCACTGTTTAGGGCTGTTTTAATAGTTGCCTGTTTACCTATTGGAAAATAGTATGCTACTATTATTTGTACTTTCAATTGATACGATTTTGCTTTTAACGTGTCATACAAGCTATTATAATTAAAGGTTTGATCTTTAATTGCTGTAATAGCCGAATTACGTTTTATGTTTTTAAGACCTAGAGTAGTAATAATTTTTACTTCATTTCCACTACGTGGATTTAGTTTGTAATCTGTTTTATTCCAATCATAATCTAAACCCACATTTACTGCACTTACATCAATATTAGGAGGCAGTGTTTTAGTTGCTTTTACAAATACAGTATCTACCCCATCTGCTAATAAAAATCTATTTTGCCATTGTACAAATAACTTACCCGATTGGTTGGCAGATAAAAGATATTGTGCCCCCAACTGTGCTTGGAGTTGTAAAAAAGAAGAATCTTTTTTAAATAAATCAAACAAAAAATCTATTCCAAATTTGCTGCCAAAAATGTAGGGCTGCTGGTACCCTAAGTTTAAGCGGGGCGAATTTAATTGCAATTGTTGCCAGGTTGCCAACAAGGTTTCTCCACCGCCAAAGGCATTTTTTAAGTTAAGATTTACATCGCCTGTTAGTTGTAATTTATTGTTTTGATTAGCCGATGGTAAAAAACCAATTATAGCACTAACCTGACTACTTTTTTTTGCTGCTAAATACAAATTAACTATAGAGCCACTACCTAATAACGTAATATCACTAGGTTGTGCCTGTTGTACATAAGGCAACTCTAACAACAGTTTATTTACCTGCTGTAATTTTGTTTTATTGTATAAAGAGCCGTTACTAACGCTTAAGTAACGTTGTAAAAATTTGTTACTCATTTTTGCATTGCCTAATTGCCGTATGCTATCTACTTTGTACAACACTCCTTTTTTTACTTTTAATAAGGCATTTATTTTATCCTCATCTACCCCCACGCTATCTAAAAAAACAGTAGCAAAAGGATACCCGTTATTTTCGTAATAATTTAAAATACGCTGCTGCACTTTTTGCAATTGCTGCATAATAATTGGCTTATTAAAAAAATTCTTTTCTTTAAAGTCGCTTAGTTCTAAGGCCCTTTTATCAATATCGGTTGGTACCAACTTTATCCATAAATATTTTTTACCTAAAAATAACTGTATAGTTGTACGTGTAGTTGTTTGGAAAATACTATCTATTGATGCTGTAGGATAGCCTTTGATATTGAGTAATGGAATAAGTTTACTTACATAATCATCGCATTCGAATTTGCTATTGAAGGAGTTTTGTAACGCTAAAGTTGCTGCCGTGGCATTTTTATCAACATAATTAATTATTAGTTTGTAGGTAGTATCGTTTGATTGTGATAAACCTGCCTTTGGAAAAAGATACAGCAATAGGGCTAGTATAATTCCATACTTGGTAACTAATAATTTACATTTGCTCATTAATAATCAAATCTAAATTATAATTTTCAAACATACTTAATACAACTAAAAAATTGGCAGGAATATATATACATATACCTTTTTGTAAACAAGCTTGTACGTATTGTAATTTTCATTTTAGTACTTCTTTAAAGTTAAGAGAGAAAATGGTGGAGGCAATTGTTAAAGAGATGAAGCCCCTAACCCCTAAAGGGGAAAAAGTAGAAGATTTTAGTATAGTTGCAAAAGAAACTATTGAAACTATTTATTTTGGTGGGGGTACACCAAGTATTTTATTGGAAGATGAATTACAACTAATTTTTGATGCTTTGTATGAACGTTTTGAATTTGCAGATGAAATTGAAATTACGCTAGAAGCAAACCCAGATGATATTACTGATGTAAAATTATTATGCTGGAAAAAAATGGGTGTTAATAGATTAAGTGTAGGCATACAAAGTTTTAATGAAGATGAATTAAAATGGATGAATAGAGCCCACTCCGCAGCAGAAAGTTTAGCTTGTATTGACAAAATAAAAGCGGCTGGTTTTACTAATTTTTCGGTTGATTTAATTTATGGCTCTCCCCTATTGAGTAATGAAGATTGGAAACAAAATGTACAAACTGTTATTGAAAAAGGTATCCCACATATTAGTTGTTATGCACTAACTGTTGAGCCTAAAACTATTTTAGCTAAAATGATAGAGGCAAAAAAAACAGCTACTACCGATAGTGAAAAACAAGCACAACAATTTTTATTATTGATGGAATGGCTTTCTGCAGCTGGTTATGAGCATTATGAAATAAGTAATTTTGCTAAACCTAACTTACAAAGTAAACACAATAGTAGTTATTGGCAAGGCAAAAAATATTATGGTTTTGGCCCATCGGCACACTCGTTTGATGGCGTTAGGATTAGACGATGGAATATTGCTAACAATGCATTGTACATTCAATCTATCCAAAAAAACGGTGTGCCTTACGAAGAGGAAGCGCTTACACAAACACAGCAACTAAACGAATATATAATGACATCGTTACGAACGGTGGAAGGTTTAGATTTGAATTATGTAAAAATAAAATTTGGAGAAGCGTTTAGTACAAAGTTGACCCAACAAAGTGCAAAATATACTAGTACAAAAAAAGTTGTACTAGAAAATTTGAAAATAATTTTAACGAACGAAGGAAAGCTTTTTGCAGATGGTATTGCTGCGGATTTATTTTTTAACGCTGAGGATGTTTTCTAAAATACTTTATAATCTCAGAAGATAGCAATATAACAATCATTCCGATTATTACGTAGTTACTTATGTTTGAAAACGAGAAAGGCATTGCATTTTATTTGTACTGAAAAGGTATCACCGATTTAAATTAAACTCTCTTCTATTTTGTTAAACCCTTCCTTTGCAGAGAGATTTTTCCAAAGTATTTGATAAATGGTATGTGCCATAGGCATTTCGGCATCTACGGTTTGGTTTATGATAAACATACACTTGCTGGCATTATAGCCTTCGGCAACCATATTCATTTCTAGCTGGGCTGCTTTTACGCTATAGCCCTTACCAATCATATTACCAAAGCTACGATTACGGCTGTGAAGACTGTAACATGTAACCAATAAATCGCCTAGGTAAACAGAGGCTGCATAATTTGTTCTTCGCTTAGTATTAACCTGTGCATCGGTATGCCCAACCTCAATATTTTTAATGCCACTTTTGCGTAAAAAGCTTGCCATTTCATCGGCTGCATTGGCTATTAGTACACTTAAAAAATTATCGCCATACTCTAACCCATATGCAATACCTGCACCTACGGCATAAATATTTTTAAGTATGGCGGCGTATTGTACCCCATAAATATCGTTATTGGTAATCGTATTTAAATAAGGCGTTTTAAAATAGGCAGCTATTTCGTTTGTTACTGTTTCATCTACCCCAGAAAAGGTTAAATACGATAATTTTTCTGCTGCTACTTCCTCTGCATGGCAAGGGCCTAACACTGCAAAATAATTTTCGATTGGTACCTTAAAATGTTGTTTTAAATAATCATTCAACAACAAATTACTTTGTGGTAATATTCCTTTTATAGCACTAATTATTTTTTTGCCCACAAAAATATCTTTGGGTAAAGGGCTTAGTACATCATCGGCATAGGCAGATGGTACCGCAATTAAAATGCAATCGCTATTTTTTATTACTTCCTCTGGACTTGTAGTAAGTTTTAGTTTACTAATATTAAAAAGTGCTGTGGGTAAGTATTGCGGATTGTGGTTACGGGTTTTTATATGATCAATAGCAGTTTGGCTTCGGTTATACCAATAAATAGTTTGCCCGCCGTCGGTTAAAATTTTTGCTAAGGCTGTGCCCCAACTGCCGCTTCCTAATATTCCGAAATTCATACGTGTTTAGAAGTTTAGTAAAATTATAAGCCTAATTTATCAACCGCCATTTGTGCTGCTATTTGGCTAGCATCTTTTTTGTTGAAGCCTTTAGCTTCAGCTATTAATTCCCCATCTACCATTGCACCAATGGTAAATAATCTTCGGCCACTTTCAAATTTTTCATTTAATAGCTCAAACTCTACTGCTTTACCATTTTTATTGGCCCAGCCGTACAATTTATTTTTAATATTTATTTCAATTACTTCTAAATCATCTATAAATAAATAAGGCATTATTATTCTTTTTTCTACCCAAGTTTTTGTTTTGTCGTACCCCTTATCCAAATATACTGCACCAATTAACGCCTCTAAGGTATTGCCAAATATTTGCGATACTTTTAATGCATTATCAAATTTATTATAAAAGGTAATTTTTTTTAAGCCCATTTTTAACGCTATTTCATTTAGCTTTTGGCGGTTAACCATTTTACTCCGCATTTCGGTTAAAAAGCCTTCGCCTTTGTAGGGGTATTTTCTAAATAAATAATGAGCTACAATACTGCTTAGTACTGCATCGCCTAAAAATTCTAATCGTTCGTTGTTTTCATCAGCACCTTCTCTAACGCTACGGTGGCTTAGTGCCGTTTTATAAATTGCAGCATCGCCTGGAGTAAAGCCAATAACATTATTAAGTTGTTTTTTAAACTCCTTTGCATTCGTATTCGTAGAAAAAATATTTTTTAAAAACTGCACTATGGGTATCCCTATTTTTTTGTGAAATTAATGTAAAGAAATGATATAGGATGAGGTGTAAAAAAGAAACGGTTCCTAAGATGAATTAGAACTATACTTTACGCCTTAGGTTACATTTTGGTGCCTGAAATTTTAGTTATTATTTTATTGAATATTTAAAGTTCTTGATACGCCAAAAATACTTATTCATAACCCTCGATATCTAACAATGGCTGAATATTAGTTAGCTGCATCTGACTAATAATTTATAAAATTAAACTCAACTTTATAATGCTGCACCAAAATCTTGAAAACTTTTGTTGCCCCTGTTGGTCTTACCTTTCTAAAAACTGATTCAATTTTGCCATTTGTCGGACACAAGACGGCGGCGGGAAGTTTCCACTAAAAAGCGACCACCAAATCTGATAATCGCTTTTACTATTTTTTAAAAACTATTCTTTACATTGCTGCTAACTGCACCTTCTGTTGTAGCTCTATCACACTTTCTTTAAATAAGGTATCGGTATCCATTAAATCTTTAACGGTTTGGCAACTGTGTATTACCGTAGTATGGTCCCTTCCGCCAAAATGCTCTCCAATGGTTTTTAACGAGTTTTTGGTAAAGGCTTTTGCTAAGAACATGGTAATTTGTCTTGCTTGTACAATTTCTCTTTTACGAGTTTTTTGTAACAACTTATCGTAAGGCACATCAAAATACTCACACACCATTTTTTGAATGGTATCTATGGTTATTTCTTTACTGGATGATTTTACAAAATTTCGTAACACTTTTTTAGCTAATTCAAGATCTATTTCCCTTTTATTGAGCGAAGATTGTGCCAATAATGAAATTAATGCTCCTTCTAACTCTCTTACGTTGCTATTTATGTTGTACGCAATATATTTTACTACTTCTTTTGGCATCTCTAAACCATCCTTTTTCATCTTTTTTTCTAAGATTTCAATTTTGGTTTCGTAGTCTGGCACTTGTAAATCGGCACTTAAACCCCATCTAAATCGGCTTAATAACCTTTCTTGTACCCCTTCTAAATCTTTTGGTGGCTTATCGCTTGTTAAAATGAGCTGTTTGCCGCTTTGGTGTAAATGATTAAAAATAGAGAAAAAAGCATCCTGACTTTTTTCGGCCCTATTAAAAAATTGTACATCATCTATAATTAATACATCTATTAATTGATAAAAATGTATAAAATCGTTGATGGCGCCATTACGGCCATGATCTATAAATTGATTAATAAATTTTTCGGAACTTACGTATAATACTACTTTATTGTTGTGCAAACGCTTAACCTCATTACCAATGGCTTGTGCTAAATGTGTTTTACCAAGGCCAACGCCACCATAAATTACTAAAGGGTTAAAAGATGTTGCCCCTGGTTTTTCTGCTACAGTTTTCCCTGCTCTACGGGCTACTCTATTACAATCGCCTTCTATAAATGCATCAAAGGTATAGGCATGATTTAATTGGGGGTCAATTTGCATTTTCTTTAACCCCGGTATTACAAACGGATTTTTAACAGGGTTATTTATGACTAAAGGAAAATCCATTTCGTTGTTTGAGTATGATTTGAAACCTTGCCCAGGAATATTGGTTGTTAGTGGTTTATTTTTATTGTTACCACTGTCTACCATTATTCTATATTCTAATTGGGCATCTTTTCCTACTTCTCTTTTTAATGTTTTTGCTAATAAAGAAATGTAATGCTCTTCAAGATACTCATAAAAAAATTGACTTGGAACTTGTATGGTTAATATTTTTTCTTTTAGTGCAATCGGCTCAATGGGTTCAAACCAAGTTTTAAAATGTTGCCACTCTACAATATCTTTTATAATATCTAAGCAATTAGCCCATACCTTTTCAAAAGCCTTATCCATTATTTCTTAAGCAGTTTATATGTTGATTTATTTTTTTGGTATTTACCACAAACTATTTTCAGATTAAATTGAAAAAAATTTCATGGGAGAGCGAATATCTAACAAAATGTTGAAAAAAAATTTTTTTATTCATTTATTTTTCCCTTATAACAATAGAATGGGCTTTTTCAAGGTTTTTTGCGCTCATTTTCCCAAACTCAAAGTCTAATCTTCCTAGTATAATACCTGCAAAGCCAACTTGATTTATCAACACATCGCTCCCCACTTTATTTTTATACGTTTCTGGGGCATCTAAAAATGTATGGGTATGCCCACCTAATATTAAATCTATATGTTCACTTTGTTTAGCAAATTCAATATCGCTTAGTTTATTTTCTTTGTATTTGTAGCCTAAATGGCTAAGGCAAATGACCATATCGCAGCCTTCTTCTTTTTTTAATTTACTTGCAATGGTATTGGCATTTTGCACAGGGTCTAAATATTTTGTATTGCCATACAAACTTTCTGGCACTAGCCCATTTAACTCAATACCTACGCCAGTTATTCCAATTTTTAATTTACCTTTTTTAACTATTTTATAGGGTTGGTATTTACCTTCCATAGGTGTGCCAGCCATATCATAATTGCACAATAACAGCTCAAATTTCCCATGCTGCAATTGTGTTGCAAAGTTTTCTAAACCAGCATCAAAATCATGATTACCCATTGTAGCCGCATCGTATCCCATAATAGCCATTGCCTTCATTTCTGGCTCGCCTTTATACAAATTAAAGTAAGGTGTTCCTTGAAAAATATCTCCTGCATCTAACAGCAAAATATTTTTTTCTTCTTTTCTAATTTTTTTTATCAAATCGGCTCTTGCCGCCACCCCACCTAAACCTTGGTTTCGTCCGCCATCCATTGGAAAAGGGTCTAATCTACTATGTACATCGTTTGTATGTAAAATGGTTAACTTTTTTGCAGCAGCATCTGCCTGTATTTCGGCCATTAAACTATTGCTTGTAAGCATTGCCCCAGTTGCCAAAGTGGCTTGTTGTAAAAAATGTCGCCTAGTTTGCATTAGATACTCTTTTTTCGGTGATTGCAGGAATTTTTTTGCCTTGTTTAGTAAAGCTGCTGAAATAGGCTATAATAGCATCTCTAAATAGTATGCCATTATTTATTTGTGAAATAGATTTTAGCATTTCACAATCATCTCCGCCATTTGCAACATAATCAACCAACGCTATTGTGTAGGTAGATGTTTCAAGTAAGGGTTTACGTCCTATTAAAACATTAATAGCTTCTTTATTTTTTATTTGCCAGGTCATACCCGCTGTTGGCCAACCACCTCTGCTAGAAATATGATTTAAAAATTGTTGAAATACTTTACCCTTAATTTTTTGCAGTACAATAACATTATCAAAAGGGGCTAACTCGAATAATTTACCTCTGGTAATATTCCCTGCTGGTATAGCCTGTAGGCGAATGCCTCCAAAATTTATAAACGAGGCATCAATAGGTTGATTGAACTTTTCTTTTGCTATAGCTAACATTCCATCGGCCATTATATTTCCTAAACTACCCTCTGGTTGTCGTTTTACAAGTTCTTCTTCGGCCACAGCAATAATATCGTTCATATTTTTATTTACACTATCTGTATAGGGCTTTAATGCTGTATTAAGTGCACCATCTTGCTTACTAGTTTGCGTAAGCCTATAATCTTTATATTTTACAGTTTGTGGTTGATAAAATGTTTGGCAACTGAAAAGCCAACTGGTTATTAAAAAAAGGAAAAGGTGTTTTTTAAACATAATTTTTGCTGCAAATGTATCAGTAGAGGAAGATAGATATTTTTACGAAATTAATTGCAAAAAAAATGAATAAAAATATTTTTACTAAAATACATTTACTTTTGAGGAGTTAAACAACGATTATGAGCTACGAACTTACAGGAAAATTAATTGAAAAAAGTGAAATTGTACAACGTACAGAAACTTTTAAAACCAGAGAATTTGTAATTGAAAAAAGCGAAGATATTGGTGGTAGAACGGTTACCAACTTTGCTAAGTTTCAGTGTGTACAAGACAAAACAGCAATTATAGATAGGGTAAATGTAGGCGATGAAGTAAAAGTATATTTTAATATTAGAGGTACTAAATGGGAAAAAGATGAGAAAACTACCTACTTTACTAACCTTGATGCTTGGCGTTTAGAACAAATTTTGCAACCCTCCTCTGCAAAAACAGATAATGAATTTATAGAACCCTTGGATACCTTTAGTGCTACCCCGCCAGATGCGGTTGATGATTTGCCATTTTAATTGCCCTGATCCCCCAAAGAGTAAATAAGTAAGAGATTAGGTAAAAAAATTTAGGTAAAAAATTTCCGAAACAAATATTCGGCATTGATTATATGCAGCAAACAATTATATTAAAACTACTTCCCTCCGAGGCTACAGATGATAGCATAATAAAAAAAAATATTGCCAACAGTTGTGGTGTAAAAGAAAATGCCGTTACCGGATATTATTTACAAAAAAAATCAATTGATGCTAGGGCAAAAACTATTTGGGTAACCCTTAATCTAATAGCTTTTATTAATGAGCCTTTCCATAACAGAGCGTTAATAAACACCACTTTTAAGGAGGTAACAAACGCCACTAAAAGCGTTGTAATAATTGGAGCCGGACCTGCTGGCTTATTTGCAGCATTGCAATTAATTGAAAATGGTATAAAGCCAATTATTTTAGAAAGAGGAAAAGATGTAAGAGCAAGACGTAGAGATTTAGCCATACTAAATAAAGAAGGCATTATAAATCCAGAGAGTAATTATTGCTTTGGCGAGGGTGGAGCAGGTACCTATAGCGATGGTAAATTATATACAAGAAGTAATAAAAGAGGCAGCATTGATAAAATTTTAAATCATTTTGTACGATTTGGTGCCGATGAAAATATTTTATACGAAGCACACCCACATATTGGTACTAATAAATTACCACAAATTATTACGGCTATGCGTAACCAAATAATTGACTGTGGTGGCCAATTTTTATTTGAAAAAAAAGTAACCGATTTTATCATTGAAAACAACACTGTTATTGCAGTAAAAACTGCAGATGGAAATAGGTTTGATGGAGACGCATTTATTTTAGCCACCGGGCATAGTGCTAGAGATATTTTTAAATTACTCCACCAAAAAAATATTTTAATAGAATCAAAACCTTTTGCATTGGGTGTTCGTATTGAGCATCCGCAGGAGTTAATAAATGAATGCCAATATAAAAGTAATGCAACAAACCATGTACTTCCCCCTGCTGCTTATTCTTTAGTACAACAAATAAATGGTAGAGGAGTATTTAGTTTTTGTATGTGCCCAGGCGGTATTATTGCCCCTGCAGCAACAAGTGCAAACGAATTAGTAGTAAATGGATGGAGCCCTAGCAAAAGAAATAATCCTTATGCTAATAGTGGAATGGTTGTTACGGTTGAGTTGGAAGATATTTTAAAGGAGTTTAGAAGTTTAGATGCAAGCAACCCTTTATTAATGATGTACTTTCAACAAATGGTAGAGCAAAATTGTTTTAGTGCTGGCGGCGGAAAATTTGTTGCGCCTGCACAACGTATGGTTGATTTTAGTAACAATACCTCTTCATCAACATTACCTAATTGCTCTTACCAACCAGGTTTAGCAACAACTAATTTAATAGATGTTTTACCAAATTTTGTATACGATGCTTTGGCAAAAGGTTTTATAGAATTTGGAAAAAAAATGAAAGGATATTTTACCAACGAAGCAGTTGTGGTAGCTACAGAAAGCCGTACATCATCTCCTATACGTATTCCAAGAGATAATGAAACACTTACCCATCCTCAGTTAAATAATTTATACCCCTGTGCCGAAGGTGCAGGATATGCTGGCGGAATTGTAAGTGCCGCAATGGATGGGGAACGAGTAGCAAAACAATGTGCTAATGTGCTGATGTGATAATTTTTCAACAACTCAATTTAATAAAAGTTGTAATACTTTATAATTAATTTTTGCCGCTTATAATTTTCATAACTTTTTATTCTGTTAATAAAAATTGCATTTGGTAGTTGGCTGTTTTATCTTTTACTTATTGGGAGGCTTTTTCTTTTATTCCTCCTTATATGCCGCTATTGGTAGTGCCATAAATGAAGATATGAGAGAGGCACAATCCTTAAGTTTTCCTATAACAATGTTGGTTATTTTTTCTATTGCATTAATGACTCCTGCAATTACCCTAGTAGCAAAATAGCCGTTTGGGCAAGTATTATACCGTTTAGTTCGCCAATTGTAATGATGGCTCGTATCCCATTTGGTGTACCTAATACTGTACCATGGTGGCAGCTGGGGTTATCCATGGTATTATTAATTGTAGGCTTTATGTTAACCACATGGTTTGCTGCAAGAATTTACCGAACTGGAATATTAATATATGGTAAATAACCAAGTTGGAAAGAAATGATAAAATGGGCCTTTACTAAATAAAAATTATTTTGTCTCAACAATTGGATCGTCTTCAGCCTCTTTTGGCTTACTAGCTTTTTCAATGGTTTTATTTAATTCATTGCCAAGGTAATTACTAATTACTTTCCAACTCACTAGAATTAAGCCTAAAAAAACACCTAACAATGCACCCACTAATGTATATATAATTTTAGACTTTTCGATTACTTCAAACTGAGGTTCTGGTTTATCTAATAGTGCAATAAAGGGTGTTTCTTTTTGTAGTTTATACGCAGCAGATTCTCTATTATTAATGGCATAATAGTATTGCGATGATACAGCTTGTTTTTCTGATTGAAGATTTATTTTAGGGATCCTAAAACGTTTTAATTGCTCATCTGTAAAAAAAGTTTTTTCGTCTAATGCCACTGCTTCAGCATCTAAAATATCTAATACTTTTTTTAAAGAATCTACTTTATGTACTGCAAATTCATAATCAATTTGAGCTTTCTTCTTTTTTAAATCAATATAAAACTCAGATAATTTATTAATGTAAATATAGCTAACATCCTTTGCCAATTCGGCGCTACTATTTTTATAAATTAATTCTAATATACCGTTTTTACCCACTTTTGCAGAAAATACTAGTTTTAGCATTTTACTTGCACTATTTGCTAATGATAAGCTATCAGTAGGCATTTTTATGTGCAAATTTTGCATAAAGCCAGTATGTTTATTATTTTCTTCTATAAGTAATTCTGCAATAGTTTTATTACCAAATTGGGGCATTTTCGACATTGCAACTGCTTCTCTTGTTCTTCTACTATTAGCTAATTCAACTATGTTTATAGATGCGTCTGCAGTAAACGATTTTGGAGCATCTGCTAATCCTAAAATACTACTAATTGTTTTTTCTGAAACGGAATTTTCAACTGTAGCATTTAAAGGGAATACAGTTGATCTGCCAATATAAACTGTAACATTTTGTTTGGCTAAATAATAAAAAAATCCAGCAAATAGTAACCCCATTAAAACTATTACCCAACTAAATTTTTTAATTCGGTCTATTAATTTTTTTAATAACTCAACAGTATTCATTTAAAATAGATTATTGTAATAAAATTAATTAAGTGCTCTTGCAATAATTGTTGCAACTACTATTGGAACACTTGATAGTAAAACTTGTAACGCAGCATCAGTAACTTCCTTGCCTTCTGGTCTAAATGGTACCGTAATAGTAGCTCCCTCTTGTACTTTTGGATAAAAATGGAAGAAAAATATATTCTTTGTTCTTTTACTTTTTCCATT
>Ga0209550_10002752_pt1 | contig 16870 bp, 12 predicted proteins | sample LauGreSuBDMM15SN_2_FD_187567 | JGI IMG/M metagenome (GOLD analysis project Ga0209550, IMG submission 187567) | Freshwater lake microbial communities from Lake Michigan, USA - Su13.BD.MM15.SN (SPAdes) (version 5) | ecosystem: Environmental > Aquatic > Freshwater > Lake | place: Lake Michigan...
CTCAGGAACCCCTCGCGGCTGGGCAACCGGTTTGACCCCGCCTACGGTATGATCTGGGTGTCAACGACTGACATGGATGCCCTGCTGAAGCAGTGGCACATGTGCCTGGCAGAGGCATGGGCAGCGTGGAACGCCTTGCCGGGGGAACAGCAGGCGACCGTCCCAAGGCCTAGCCACAACCTTTTTGCGTTCGCGGGCACTGTGTTCAAGGATAGGTAGGTAGAACGGCGGAGCTAACGCGCGCCGCCGGCCAGTTCGCGGGGATCGATGCGGCTAAGCAAGCCGACAGCCTGTGCCCGGTTGCTGCAGCCGAGTATCTTGTAGATCGCGCTGAGATGAAGCTTCACCGTACCTTCAGACAGATTGAGATCGAAAGCGATGACCTTGGTTGTCGAACCGGTAGCGAGCGCGCGCGCGACTTCGAACTGCCGCGGAGACAGTCGGCCAAGCTCTGAAAGTGTACGGGAATTGTCCGGTCCGGCTCGGCTGCCAGCATGGACGCTCGCCGGCACAAACACCCGCCCTGCGAGTACCTCCCTGACGGCATGCGCCGCCTCCGTTCCCGCGAGACGCTTTGGTACGTAGCCGTGGGCGCCCGCGGCAAGGGCAGCAAGGATGGTGGACGAGTCCTCGGTGGCAGAGATGACGATATGCTTGGCGGACGGAGCTGCTGCGCGAAGCCGCGCGACCGTGCTGTTGCCGAATGCATCAGGAAGATCGAGGTCAATCGTGACGATGTCTGGAGCCCGGATTGCAATGGCGGCGAGGCCTTCTGCCAGCGTTCTTGCATCTGTGATTTCGTCCACCGAGGCGTACGTTTTCAGGAGCCCCTTCAGGCCTTCCCGGAAGATTTCGTGATCATCGATCAGCAAGGCACGCAGCGACACTTGTCTACTCCCGTCGATACGCGACCAGGCGCCTTCACCTTGGAGCCTGAAAGCCGCGACGTCAAGTTTCAGTTTGTTGGCCAGCGATGCCCGTCAGAGAGGTCTAGTCGTTACGAATTAAAAAGACGTTTGGATTAATACTTCGTCTGAGCAGATTTCGGCAGCACCGCCGAATGTAATAGACAAAAGTCATAGATAAACTTCGGGCCCGCCTCGTTAGTGTAGCCTGCAAGTATCATGCTGGGTTGGTCGAATGGCATATTCAGGCGTTGACGAAAACACGTTCCGAGCGGCCGTTGATGCCGCGACAGACGGTCTGGCGATCACAGACAGCGACGGACGATACGTTTATCTCAATCGCGCACACATCGACATGTTCGGCATCCCGGCTGCTGACCTGATCGGCCTGAGCTGGCGCACCATCTATTCCGACGAGGAAGCTGGAAGGCTGGAGCGGGAAGCGATTCCTGTAATGGCTCAGCAGGGCTCATGGCGCGGCGAGGCAAGTGGGCGCCATCAGAATGGCAGCACAGTCTATCAGGAGATCGTCCTGACGATGCATCCGGATGGCGGCATAATATGCGCAACTCGAGATGTATCGAAGCGGCGTGAGCAGGAAAGACGCGCGCGACTGCTCGAAGCCCGGCTCAGGATCGCCGAACGCAATGAAGTATTCTTCTCCCTCCACAACTCATTGGCTCATGACTTCGGGAACCTGATGGCGGCCGTTGATGGCTTTGCGCGCCTCATCCATCAGGCTCCCTCCGCGATCGATCTCAACAGGTCACGACTGGAGTCCATTCTCAAGGCGACAGAACAGGCGTTTGAACTGATAAGATCCACAGCGCCCGACGAGAGGCACTCGACGGTCACGGTAACTGTCGATCTGCCCGCGCTGATCCATACAACGCTTGGCATCGCCAATTCGCTGAAGGCGGACTCGGTGAGCATTTCGTCCGCCTTCGAAGCCGACCATGCCGAGGCGATGGCCAACGAGGTGCTGGTCTCGAGAAGCTTTTTGAACGTGGTCAAAAATGCGATCGAGGCTGTCAGCGGGTCGGGGGCGGTCGTTGTACGACTGCAGCAGCAGGCATCGCCCGCAATTTCCGGCGCTACGATCAAGACGCTGCGGCCGGCGCTTGCCGCCTTTCGCTGGGTTGTCGAGATCGAAGACAATGGGGAAGGGATGTCGCCCGAGCGTCTCGAGGCCATACTCACGCAAGGATATTCGAGCAAGCGGGGCTCGATTGGTCGCGGTCTTGGGCTTGAGTCGGTGGTCGCCCTCGCCGAGACGGGTCTGGTCGGTGTAGAGATTCAATCGGCTGAGGGCGTAGGAACGCGTTTCGTCTTTCGCTTCGTCGATGCCGATGCGGAGTGGACAGACGAGCTTCTCGAGACGTCCACTGTCTCCGAGCAGCGAACGACAAAACCTCGGATTTTTGTCGTCGATGACAACGAGCTCGTTGCAAGCATGCTGATGCAAACCCTGGTCGCCTCCGGGTTCGAAGCGACCTACGCGCTTTCAGGCGCTGATGCCCTCGACAGCAACGTGTCTGCATTCGACGCAGTCGTTACCGATTTCCGCATGCCCGGCATGGATGGCCAGGAGCTCGCAAGGAGGCTGAAGGCGTTGCGCGCCGATCTGCCCATCATCATCTACTCCGGACAGGGCGGTCACATCGCGCATAGTCCACTGTTTACCGCTGTGCTGACCAAGCCGGTGGATCCCGCTGAGCTCGTGAATGCCGTGCGCAGTGCGGTCTCCGCCGAAAAATGAAGACTGTCTGACGTGCGCGCAATCGCGAGACTGCGTGCGGGCTAAAGCAAGTCGTGGGCTGTCGCCGGCTTCACACCGACACCTCGGTTAGATGCCTTGGTGAGGTGGCAGTGTGACCTTGCAATGGAGGATAGCGTTTCGAGCGTCTTCCGTCGCGAAGCCACGGAGGCGGTGCCATACCAACCGCGCTCCTGCGGCTGCAAATCTAGACCAAGGTCTAGGTTGTTGGCGCCGCTGCTCGTCGTCGATGTTCTCGCGATCAAGATCCAGGTTCGCAGGGTAGTCCGATGATGAGCTCTCTGCCGGACCGGGCCTTTGAGATGCCGTTTTCTTTGCAGACGAGCAAGTTGAGGCTTGTTGAGTCGGCTCTTCCGGTCGGACGATTTTTTGCGCCGCGGCACAATGGGTCATCCGTCACGGGCCAACGTCCGCGTGTGCAGCCATTCTTTCTCAAGCATCGAGCTGTCGCAGGCAGGCTCACAAGCTCGGGACGGAGCTTTATTCGATCATTTGTCGAGCTGACAGGTGGCGGATTGGCCGATCTGCAGATTGTTAGTCGGACTTCGCAGCTCTCTGCGTTCGTCTTGCTCGCGCCCCACGTGGGGCAACCTTTCAGATCGACGTTTCTGCTCGTTGGGCCTGGCGATCAAGGCGGCTTGCTGATGACCGGTGCTGGATCGATCAACCTCCGTGCCGGTGATCTCTGGCACGCCGAAAGAGGGATCGCCGGTTTTCAGGTCGAAACCACTATCGGCTACTCTGAGCTGTTGTTGCTTCGCCTTGAGTCCTGACCTGCAGAGATTGATCCGATTCCCGAAAGCAGCACCTGTTCCACTCAACAACAGAGGCGCAAAATGCCTGAAGACCACGACCGTCACGAGATGCTGACTGACGCCGAAGATGCGATCATCATGGCGCAGCTCCTGGCTCCTGCCCTTGGAGCGATCGCAGGCGTTTTCTGTTCCATGTCATCCGGTAACTGGCTTTGTCTGCCGCTCGCGGCCGCCATAGGCATTGCCCTGGCCTGCATGGACCCAGCTTAGAAACGACCAGGCGAACTAGATCAGCAGATGCCCGCGCATCCACCTTCCATGCACACGTTTCGCGCCGACAGCATCCTGGCAAGGCGCCGCCGCGGGTGCAGCGCGATGAAGTCTTGAAGCCTCAGATCCTTCGGGTGTCCTGCGAGAACTTCCGGGTCTATGGCGTTCGCAGGGTCTGGCGGCGCCTGCTGCCTGAAGGCCTTGAGGTCGTTCGTTGCACAGTCTCAAGGCCGATGAAGGCCATGGGATTGAAGGGCGTCGTCCGCGGCAAGCCTCATCGCACCGCTTTCAGCGACAAGTCGGCGGCGTGCCCACTCGATCGGGTAAATCGCAGCTTTGAGGCGCCGGCGCCGAACGTGTTCTGGGTCAGTGACTTCACCTGCGTCGCCAACTGGTCCGGCTTTGTCTGCGCCGCCTTCATGATCGACGTTTACGCCAGGAAGATCGTCCGTTGGCGCGCCAGTCGCTCGGCTCTCGCCAGCCTCGGTCTCACTGCACGCGAACAGGCGCCGCATGATCGCAGGCCAGTCCCTGGTGGCGGACTCTTCTGTCACCCTGACCGCGGATCGCAATACGTGTCCATCAAGGGCGCCGAGCGCCTGGCCGAAGCCTGCCTTGAGCCATCCGTGGAAATCGTTGGCGATAGTCATGGCAGCGCGTTCGCAGAAAAGATCAACGGCCTCTGCAAAGCTGGGGTGATCTGGCGCAAGGGTCTGTGGCGATCACTCGACGCCGTCGCGTACGCTACGTTCGAATGGGTTGACTGGTACAACGGTCGCCGGCTGCTCGAGCTCATCGGCAACATCCCGCCTGCCGAGGCCGAAGCCGCCTACTATGCGGTGATGGAGAACGAAGCCGTCGCAGCCTGACCCAAACCAAACAGTCTCCGGGGTTGCCGGGGCGGTTCACCTTGCGGGATTACCGGTCTCGCGTGCCGTGCGGGCGGAACGTCATTGCACGCTATCGTTGGCGCTTCGTCCCGAAGCTTGACGCGATTCGCACATGTTATCCTGCGTCGCTTGGGTCGTTGACCGCAGGATGTAGCCTATGCCCCTGGCGGTCCCAATCGAAACGCTGGCGCCAGCTTTCTGCAGCGCGAACCTGAGCCGGCAGATGCTGGCTTCCAGGGAGTTCGGCGCAAGTTTCTGGCCGGATGCGCTGCAAACTGACTGCAGGTAGGCTCTCGGACACGGTCGCCCCTCGTGTTGAAGCAGGGCGATGAGCAGCCGGATCTGATGCGCCGACAGGACAACTGGAAGGCCGTTCACAGCTACATCCAGCGTGTCCGGTCTCAACGTGAGGTTGCCGGCCTGCAGAGGTAGCCCATTGAACGACTTGCCCCGCCGCCAGACTGCCCGGCACCGGGCGACGAGTTCTGCCGGGGCGAATGGTTTCGGCAGGTAGTCATCCGCGCCGGCTTCGAGGCCCAGTATGCGATCGCTAAGACCAACGCTCGCCGAAATCAGAATGACCGGTGTCTTTATGCCGACGCTACGAAGTTCTTTCAGGAAGGCCACGCCATCCCCATCGGGAAGGCCTCTGTCAAGCAGGATCATGTCCAGGCCAGGATCCATCGCCCTGACAAGAGACGCGTCCGCGCTTTGCTTCCATTCGATGTCGAACCCTTCCGCCTTGCACGATACCATCACGAGTTCAGCGACCCCGGCATTGTCTTCAACGAGAAGAACGCGGCGGCGGTCGGTAGCCTGGGTCTCGAGCATGACTGTTTCCTCCAGATCGACTCCCAAAGGTGCGGCTCATAAGCAAGAACAGCGCCACCGGTCACGCGCGGCCTAATCCTCAAACGGACCAGCTTGGAAGAAGATCGGCGATGGCAAGATGCCGACTACTCTATCGTCTATGATTTTTGGCTATGTCTCGGGACTGAAGATCCGAAATCGTCGCTAGCTGCGTCTGTGCGCGCTAGCGTTCCCAGCGTCGACGCGTCGAAAAAGGGTGCTCATGTCCCCGGGGCCTCGTCTGACATCTGTAGATCGGAGATGCCCATAGATTGCGTGCAGGATATTCCGGATCCGCGTTTTGACGCAGGCCTCTACTCGCCGAGCCGAGGTCAGCGGTTGCTGCATGATTTCTATGCGAGGCTCTTCAAGCCTGCGCCTCAGACGTGCAGGCGCTCTCGCGGCGCGCGACGTATCACGGGGATATTCGCGCCTCAGGAGAGTTCCCTGACAGTTTGAGGATAAGTCATCGTGGGCTATGGCAGATAGTACTCTTAATGGCAGGGGTATCGTAAAATACATCAAGGAACATAGACCAATGTATTAATTTACGCAGTCTCACATTCCGTGACATCAGCCTCCCGTCAGCAAAAACAACCTTGACGGGAGCTGAGATGAATAGACGTGAATTCGTCGCGTACGGGAGCTCAGCTGCGCTCGCTGCGATGCTTATCAAGACGCAGGCGGACCAGCTCGCCGAGGCTCAGACCAGCCACGACCTCGAGCTTCACTTCGAGGAAATCTTCGAAGAGATGATCGATGGAGAGGTGCTGTTCGCTCACGCCTTCCGCGATCCCCTGACCCGCCTGATCCGGCCGCAGGTCTTCGTTACGCAGGGCGCCACGGTTCGGCTCAAGCTGGTGAACAGGACGACCAAGCCGCGCCGCTTTGCGCTCACGGGCATGGCGGATGACACCTTCCCGATGATCCCGGCGGGTGCGACCTCAACGATCGGATTTGTTGCCCCAACGGCGGGATCCTACATTTACCACGAGAACTCGCTGGGCTCCGTTGGCCGCCTCGCAGGCTTCTATGGAGCGTTCGTGGTGCTGCCGACCGATGGCAGGACCGCTGCAGGCGCCCAGACACCTTACTCCTCGCCGACACCTGCGCAGGCGGCGCTCTTCGATGCGTTGGGGCAGGGCCCGTATTTTCCCGGTGAGCCCTGGCAGATGCGCAATCCTGAGCGCACAAAGTGCTGGGTGTTCTCGGAAGTGTTGCCCGACCTCAACCAGGCGCTCGAGCGCAACCTGGCGGTCACGTTGAGCGATCTGCTGTACCAGTATCGCCCGCGCTACTTCACCTTGAACAGCGTGAGCGGATACGACGCGGCGCACGATGAAAGCTGCGCCCCGGCGGGCTATCTGGGCGAGCCCGTCATCCTGCGTACGATGAATGTGGGTATTTGCACGCACGGACCGCACATCCACGGAAACCATGTCTATGGCCTCTCAGAGACCGGCCCTGATGGCAAAGTGGTGAAGTGCACCAACATTCTCGAAGTCGACACCTGGATGCTGAAGCCCATGTGGCGGAAAGATGTGCTGCTGCCGTTCAAGAAGCCTGACGAGATTCCGATCGAGGCGTGGCCGCCGCGGGAGGAGACCTTCCCGCTTTACTATCCGATGCACTGCCACATCGAAATGTCCCAGACTGCTGCCGGCGGAAACTATCCGCAGGGCATGATCACGCACTGGGAAATGCTGGGTATGAGGCGGGGAGCTTAGCCATGGTAACGACACGCGATCCTGTTGCTTTCGATCAGTTCGGCTGCAACGTCATCAAGGAGAACCCGGCGACGCCGGACCGGCTGCCGCCGGACATCAGGTTCGACCGTCAGGGCGCCACCGGGGTCGACCTCGTGATGCCGGACGGCAAGGCCGTTCAGTTCTGGACCTTCCGTGACAAGAACGACAAGAACAACGAGACGGCGCGGCAATGGCCGGCGAAGCCGATCCGTGTCCGTCAGGGACAACTCGTCCACTCGACGATCCATGCCCAGAAGAACTCCCATACCATCCACCACCATGGGATGAACTCGAGCACGCACAACGACGGCGTCGGGCACGTGTCGTTCGAAGTGAATGGCCAGTATACCTACCAGTTCCGCCCGCGAAACGCGGGCACTTTTTTCTATCACTGCCACAAGAACACTGTGCTTCACTTCGAAATGGGGATGTACGGCTTCCTCATCGTCGATCCGCCGACAGGCAAGGGGCGCCTCTATGAAGGCGGGCCGGCCTATGACGTGGAAGCGCTGTGGGCATTCGACGATGTCGATCCGGAATGGCGCAAGCTGGAGCACCAGGCGGGCCTGTGCGGCAACGACGTCGGACTTAACGTCTTTGTCCCAAAATACTTCATGTGCTCGGGCGTTCCCAACCCGCTGACGCGGACAGATCCGCGTGTCGTCGTGAATGCGAAAGTGGGTCAGCGGATCCTGGTCCGTCACCTCAACGCGTCCTACTCGCTGACCTCGACACGGTTCTCCGGCCTCGACGCCACGATCTATACGGTTGATGGCCGTCCGCTGTCGCACCCGGATCACCCCTGGTCGACGCCGATCCAGCTTGCTGCTGGATCGCCTCTCGAAACATGCACGGGACAACGTCGCGACATCATCATCGTGCCGACCCGTCCGGGCATCTATCCGGTGATCACCGAGTTCCGCGACTGGCAGACCGGGTTTGTCCAGGATGGAGGCCGCGGTATCGTGGAGACCTTCATCAACGTGACCGCATGATCGGGAAGCTGCTTCAGGCTGGCCTTGGACTTTCGGCGCTGATCACCATCGCCGCATGCTCGGGACAGTCGTCCCCGCAAGCGGCGAGCGAGGCGCTGGCGGCCAAGGCTGCCGAGGCAGCAATAGATCCGCGCGCCGGACAGATCGTTGGTGAGCGCGAGGGACATGGTGAGCACGACGCCTACAGCCCCAAGGCGCTCTCTTCGCTTGGGGGTGAGTTCGAACTGATCGAAGCGACCAGGGGTGCGCCGTTCACTGAAGCCGACCTGCTCGGCGATTGGGCGCTGGTCTATTTTGGCTACATTGAGTGCCTGGAGGCGTGCCCGATCGCGCTGCAGAGCATGCCAGCGGCTGTCGACAAGCTGAGGTCGGAGGGCATTGGCGCGAGGGCTGTGTTCGTTGATATCAACGCTCCGCGCCTTGATGACCTCTCGGGCGGCCTCGTGCATGGCGGTAAGCAGTCTGGCGCGCATGTGACCTCTGCGAGCGCGCATGCTCATGAGGGTGAAGCGCTTACGGGACCCGAGGTCCGCCGCCGCGCCATCGCCGCATGGGCTGCAACGATCGACCCCGAGACGATTGTGCTTTCGGGAACGCGCAAGCAGGTGCTTGGCGCCAACAAGGCTTATCAATCGCGCGTTGAAGCGGCGATGATGAAGAACCCCGCCGAGTCGATCCACCACATCAACCACACCACGACGATCTATCTGCAGGATCCGCAGGGCCGGGTGAGGGGCCTTGCCTATCACTCTGACTCGGTTGGAGCGATGGTAGATGCAGTGAAGAAGCTTGCATCGACCCCGCCTGAAAAGAGCGTTGTTGATGGCCCTCAGGCACACGCCGCAACGGCTGGCCACTAGCTCTACCGAGTAAGAAGTTCGCCGGCTTTTGGCCGGGGGCATTTTCTGAGACAGAAGTGCTCGATCGAGGCCAAGATGTCGTGGGCGGATTCTGTCTAGCGGAAGGGTCTGGGCTCGGCCTTGCTGCTGGCAATGTAGTCGCCGAGTTCGGCCTCGAGGGCCTCGTCGCTTTGATATGCGCCCAGTTTGATCTTGCGCTCGGTGACAAAGGCGAAGAAGCGCTCGCCCTGGTTGAGCCACGAGACTGAGGTTGGCGTGAGCTGGACATGCCAGCGCGGCCTCCGGGTGAGCCATTTGCGGATCAGCGGTGTCTTGCGAGTGGCGTAGTTGTCCATGACCAGGTCGCCGTCGAGATCGCCGGGCACGCTGGCTCCGATCTCGTCGAGGCACTTGCAGAACCCTGCGGCGCGGCGGCGCGGATAGCATTTGCCGATGACGCGGCCGGTGGCGAAGTCGAGGGCGACGAACAGGGGGCGCGTCCCCTGGCGCTTGTCGTCGTGGGTCATCCGCGCCAGCAGGCCTCGCCCCATCGGCGCCATGGGCTGGGAGCGGTCAAGCGCCTGCACTGTGACTTCTCATCGACGCAAAGCACGAGAGCACTGCGTTGCGGCGGGAGCCGCCTCATATGCGTCAGTCGCGGAGACCGCCGCTGGGGCCATCGCTGACCTTGGCTAGAACAGCCTGAGGTTGCCCGAAAATGTATGATTCGAGTGGCTCAGACCAGAGAACCAATTCATTCGCGAAAACTGAAGAGAAAATAGAAGCGACGCGCGCGTCGCTTCCTGACGCTGGTCAAGACTTCCGGTTGCGCTCCGACTACGCTGGATCGCTCCGCTTTGGCTGACCTCGTAAAACGATTTCCCAGGGCGCCTGAATGAAAAAAGCCGAAAGGCATAGCACAAGAGCCATCCGATTGGCTGATTGATGGCGTATCGCGGTTGGTTCAAAAAAGTTTAGCGAATCCAGCCCCTACTTCGTGGTTCGCAGAGTTCCTTTTGCACGACCAAGAGAGGCGTATACGAACCATCCCCCCCCATTACCCAGGTTCGTATATGTTCCTTGGTCAGCACCAGAGAACAGTGGAGTATAGGGCGTACTCTTTTCAGAGTGCGCCCTTTCCGATTCAAGCGCCATCACGGTCAGAACAGGGGGCCGTCCGCGCCTCGGACGCTAAATGCATTTTGAGTATTGCGGAGGCTGCCGCGATAGGTCTTTCGGATCGAAGGCGATCGAGCATCCCAAGCTGCAACTGAAGTCCTCTTGACCCGCCCCTCAACGATCGGGCCTCCCCAGGCCTGTGTCACGACCGACAGTTTTGGCCTCCGAGTTTGCCGATACCAGGAATGTCGCGATCCGGCTGGGTCGATCCACTTCAGTCATTCGACGATGACGCTGCGTTGCGGCGGGAGCTCTCTAGCGTTGTAGGACGCCGGCCGGGCACGGAATTGGCCGCGGCTACGTTGGCCGGCGTCCAACAACGCCGAGTGTAGGTAACCGCGGGAGACGCGTGGGAGCGCGCTACGGGATAGAACGGCGCCGGCCGCGACCGGAGCATCAGATCGGCGCCCCGCCCGAAGCGCCAGGAAGGCTTCGGCCCCATTCACAAAGAGGTCTGGCGCGCAGGCCACGAAACAGGGATCGGTGGAGGGCTTGAACGTCTCCAGCCGGTGCGGCTGGAGGCCGAAGGCCCGCCAGATGCTCTGCACGCTTGAAGCCGACAGGCCCGAGGCCTCGGCCATGCCGCGCGAGGACCAGTGGGTGGCGTTCCTCGGCGTGCTCTCAAGCGTCCTGACGATGACCGCCTCTGTGCGTACGTCCTCGATCGTCCGCGGCGCGCCCGGTCGCCGCACGTCGCGCAGCCCGTCCCGCGCGGCAACAATCTGGATGAGCACCGCTCTCACCCTGATTGTCGCACCATGACACTCGCCTGATTGCTGCGATTGATTCAGCCAACGCCGCTTTCGCTCAGCGCGTAGCGGGCTCGGCGCGTCCAGTGTCTCGAACTTGTTACATTAATCATGCGCGCAATGTCTGGTTCGCGCGGAGAGGGAGTGGCGTGAGAGGTCGCCGTCCCCAAAGCTGAATAACGTCTACTCTTTGCGTGCCCGAAAGAAAGGCCAACCGCGATATAAGAGCTGCGCAAGACTTCGCGATATAAGAGCTGCGCAAGACTTATTGTATTAAATATCCAGGAAAGAAAAATGGTTAATTTGTGATTTGAGAAACGGTAATCACAGTGAATTTCTTGTCCAAGTCGTCAGCAAAATCTCCCAGCATAGAGTAAGGACTTCCAATGGCTGCCTTCAAACTTAACGCTCAGGATCTCAAATTCGTCCTCGAGCAGATCAAGATAGCGGAGGCCAACGCGGCCGGAATCCCGCTCAAGGAAATCTACGTCGACGCCCAGGGTAACTGGTTCGATCCGATCACCGGGCTGCCCTACACGGTGGCCTCGCTGGGCGTGGTCCAGGCGATTTCAACTGATCTCGTTCCCAAGGGCCTGCGCAATGTAGACGGCACAGACAACAATCTGACGCCGGGCAGGGAGCATTGGGGCTCGTCGGGTTCGATCATGCCGCGCGCGCTTGATGCCGTTTACACAAATGACGCCGATGGCGACCGCATGCCGCTCGGCCCGCCCGGGTCCGGCGCCCCGACCATCACCAACACCGACTACGGTCTTGCCGCCAGCGTCGCTGACGCCGACCCGCGCATCATTTCCAACCTCATCGTCGACCAGACCGTGAACAACCCGGCTGCCATCGTTGCCTGGCTGAACAACCCCATCGCTCTTGCCGCATGGCAGGAGGCCAATCCGGGCATGACGCCCGTTGCCCCGGGCGCTGTCACCGACCCGCTCACCCAGCTCGAGATCACCAACACGGATCTTGCCTTCCTGCCCAACATCGCGCCGGACGAAGGCCTCTCCGCCTCTTTCAATGCCTGGATGACCTTCTTTGGCCAGTTCTTCGACCATGGCCTCGACCTGACCACGAAAGGTGGCAGCGGTTCAGTCTACATCCCCCTGATGGCGGACGACCCGCTTGTCACCCGCGGCCCCGATGGCATTGCCGGGACCGGTGATGAAGTGCCTGCCAGCCAGCAGTTCATGGTGCTGACGCGCGCCACCGACATGAATGGCGCGGCGCCCGGCAATGAATCAAGGAACATGACGACGTCATGGGTTGACCAGAACCAGACCTATTCCTCGCATCCGTCGCACCAGGTCTTCCTGCGTGAGTACGCAACCGTCAACGGCAAGACCGTCGCAACGGGTCACCTGTTCGACGGCGTCACGGTCGTGAACGGGGTTGATACTTACGGCCTTCCGACCTGGGCCGAGATCAAGGCCAACGCGCTTGAATTCCTCGGGATTGAACTTGTCGATCACGACGTGCTCAACATTCCCCTGATCCGCACGGATGGCTATGGCCGCTTCATTGCGGACCCGGTGACGGGATACGCGCAGGTCGTTGTCGGCCTTGGCGCTGACGGCGTTCCCAACACGAGCGACGATATCGTCGTGTCTGGAACGCCCGACTCCCCGGTCCGTACCTTCCAGCCGTTCATCGTTGACGGTGTGCAGTTTGCCGGCGCCGTGCGTATCGGCCATGCCTTCCTGGACGACATCGCCGATGCCGCCGCTCCCACCACCTATGATCATGATGGCAACCCGGCCACGGCGAAGATCAGCGCCGCCGCGGATGCGGATACAGTGATCACCGAAGGTGATCAGCCGCGCAACTCGCAGGGCCAGAAGACCACCTACGACAACGAACTCCTTGCCGCTCACTATGTGACCGGCGATGGCCGCGGCAATGAAAACATCGGCCTCACCGCCGTGCACCACGTCTTCCACGCCGAACACAACCGTCAGGTCGAACAGCAGAAACTGACGATCCTTGCTAGCCGTGAACTCGACTTCATCAACGAATGGCTCGCCGTCGATCTGGCCAGCCTGGCTGGCGCGCCCGGCGCAAATGCGTCGCTGGCGCAGCTCAAGGCCTTTGCCGACACCCTGACCTGGGATGGCGAGCGCCTCTTCCAGTCCGCCAAGATGGCGACCGAGATGCAATACCAGCACCTCGTGTTCGAAGAGTTTGGCCGCAAGATCCAGCCGATGATCGACCCCTTCGTCTTCAATGCCGTGACCGACATCGACCCGACGATCTTCGCCGAGTTCGCCCACACGGTCTACCGCTTTGGCCACTCGATGCTGACCGAGAACCTGCCGCGCATCAACGGCGCAGGGGAGGCATTCGACATCACCACAGACCTGGTCAAGGCCTTCCTCAATCCGGTCAGTTTCCAGCATGTTGGCGGCGACCCGGCTGACGACCTGACAGCGGATGAGGCAGCTGCCTCCATCGTCCGCGGCATGACCATCGAAACCGGCAATGCCATCGACGAGTTCGTGATCAACGGCCTGCGCAACAACCTTCTCGGCCTGCCACTCGACCTTGCGGCCCTGAACATCGCGCGCGGCCGTGAAACCGGCGTGCCCTCGCTCAACCTGGCGCGCGCGCAATTGTATGAGGCGACCAGCTCCACCTTCCTGAAGCCTTACGCCAACTGGATCGAGTTCACCCAGAACCTCAAGACGCCTGCGTCAGCCGTTAACTTCCTGGCAGCCTACGGCAAGCACCCGACGATCCTGGCCGCGACCACGCTCGAAGAAAAGCGTGATGCCGCCATGCTGCTCATGCTCGGCAATGCCGATGTCAACGGCGATGGTATTGCCGAAACCGCACCTGCTGACCGCATCGACTTCCTCGCCAGCCGTGGCGGTGTCTGGACTGCGCAGACCAGCGGCCTCAATGACATCGACCTCTGGATCGGCGGCCTTGCCGAAAAGACCATGCCGTTCGGCGGCATGCTCGGCTCGACCTTCAATGCGATCTTCGAAGCGCAGATGGAAAATCTGCAGGACGGTGACCGCTTCTACTACCTGACACGCACCCAGGGTCAGAACTTCCTCGTCGCGCTGGAGCAGAACTCGTTCGCCAAGATGATCATGGCGAACACGAACCTGGCCCAACCCGGCCCCGATGGTGTCCGCGGCACGGCGGACGACATCATCGACCGTCACATCGGCGTCGATACCTTCGCCACGTACGAGTATGTTCTGGAGGTAAATGCGGCCAACCAGAATGACTATAACGGCGCCGAGGCGGGTGTTGACCCGACAACCGACGATCCGTTCCTGCTGTCTATCGGCCAGAACAAGGTGAGCCGCGACAATATCGTCAGCGACGCCGTGGAAACCCGCTACCTGAAATTCGTGGGCGGGGAGCACATTGTCGTCGGCGGAACGAACTTCAGGGACCACATCATCACGGACGCCGGCGACGATGGCATCTGGGGCGATGCTGGAAACGACCGCATTGAATCCGGCGCGGGCGTTGACCTCGTCAACGGCGGCTCCGGCGATGACATCATCAGCGACAGCGGCGACACCGGCGACTTCCTCAAGGGCGACGAAGGCAACGACGTCATCTCGAACTCGAACGGCAACGACGTCATGATGGGCGGCGAGGGCAAGGACGCCATCTTCATCGGCGTGGACAGCTCCGAGGTCTTCGCAGGCGAGGGCGACGACTTCGTGCTTGGTGGTCAGGGCCAGGACCTGATCATGGGCAACGAGGGCGACGACTGGCTCGAAGGCGGCGACGGCTTCGACACGACCGCTGGCGACAACTCCGAACTCTTCTTCGACAGCAAGATCATCGGCCACGACGTGATGTTCGCTGGCTCAGAGGAGCACGATTTCGACGCTGAATCCGGCGACGATATCATGGTCCAGGGCGAAAGCGTCATGCGCAACGAGGGCATGTGGGGCTTCGACTGGGCGATCTACAAGGGCATCAATCACGGCATTGAAGCCGACATGACCATCGCGGTGTTTGCCACGGAAGCCCTCAATACGCTTCGGGACCGCTTCGACTCGACCGAAGGCGTCTCGGGCTGGGACTATGATGACATCCTGATCGGCGACGACCGGGTTTACGATGCCGCCCTGCAGACGGCGGGTCCCGGCGCAACAGCCGCGACCGGCGAAGGCGTGTTCTTCATGGACGGCCTTGACCAGGAGGGTGTCAGGCGGATCGCGGGCCTCGACCCGATCATTCCGCGCCTCGGTGCGGATGGCTACTTCAACGGCGCCAACATCCTGCTTGGCGGCGGCGGCAGCGATCTCATCTGGGGCCGTGGCGGCGACGACATTCTGGACGGCGATCGCTGGCTCAACGTCCGCATTCGCATCACCAACACCCCCAACCAGAACAACAATGCCGGCAACGAGGTCGCGACGGTCGATAAGCTCACCCACGTCTTCTCGGGTATGGTTGGCGAACAGGCGTCCTGGAACGGGCAGTCGCTCTACCAGCTGATGGTTGACGGCGTCATCAATCCGGGCCGCCTCCACATCGTCAGGGAAATCATCACGGACGATGGCGTTGGCGACATCGACACTGCCAAGTTCTGGGATGTCCGCGCCAACTACACCATCACGCAGAATGGCAATGGCTCCTGGCAGGTTTCGCATACGGGCTTCGACCCCGCGAACGTGCCGCTCGGCCAGAAGCTGTTTTCTGACGGCATCGACACCCTGTTCAACATCGAGCAGGCGCAGTTTGCCGACCAGCTCTTCTCCTTCATCCCGGTCGCTGCGACCGGCGCTCCGGTCATCCTCGGCGCGCCTGTCGAGGATGAGGCGGTAACGATCGACACCACGTCAATCGCCGACGCCAACACTGTCGGTGCGTTCTCCTACCAGTGGCAGGCCTCTGACGATGGTCTCACCTGGACGACCATTGCCGGGGCAACTGCCGCGACGTTCACGCCGACCGACCTCCTGCTCAACGGGTTTGCCAATCCGACCAGCGTGCAACTGCGCGTGACGGTAAGCTTCACCGATGAGCTTGGCACGCTTGAAGCCCTGACCTCTGAGGCTTCGGCCAACGTGGTCACGGTCAATGACGGCACGGCCGAAGTCACGGTTGTCGGCCCGGTTGCAGGAACCTTCAACGTCGGTGACACATTCACCGCCTCGGTTTCTGCCGATCCGGACGACATCAACCAGCCAGCCGCAATACCGTCCTTCCAGTGGCTGCGTGACGGTATCGCCATCGATGGCGCGACGTCTGCCGACTATACGCTGCAGGCGGCTGACGCCAGCACTGCGGTCACCGTGAGTGCGACCTACACCGACGCGCAGGGCTTTCTTGAAGCTCCGGAAGCCTTCATTGGTGGTCTCGTCCAGGCCCCGGCAACGGGTCTGCCGACGATCACCATCACCAATGCCAATAACGGCGCGACGGTGAACTCTGCCGAGCGGCGTGTCTTCACGGCCGTGACGAGCGGCATTGCTGACGGCAACGGCATCTCGGGCGACATTGCAGTTCAATGGCAAGCGTCCGGCGACGACGGCGCGACCTGGTCTGATGTCGTTGACGCAACCGCGTCGACCTTCATCCCCGAGGACGCCTTCCTCAACAGCTTCGCAAGCGGAGCCCTTGTCCGGCTGCGTGTTGTCGCCAGCTTCGCGGACGGCCTGGGCGCCGAGGAGACACTGGTCTCGACCCAGACCGGCCGCGTTGTGCGCTTCAATGATGGCGCCGCCACGGTCACGATCTCCGGGTCTGCGGCTGTCGGCCAGACGCTCACCGGCACTGTCGGACCTGACCCTGACGGGGCAGGTGCGGTAGCTCCCGTGCTGCAGTGGCTGCGCGACGGCGTCGCCATCGATGGCGCCACGACCAGCACCTACAAGCTTGTCGAAGCCGATACTGGCGCTGCGATTTCGCTGCGTGCGTCCTACAC
>Ga0209550_10002756_pt1 | contig 16861 bp, 16 predicted proteins | sample LauGreSuBDMM15SN_2_FD_187567 | JGI IMG/M metagenome (GOLD analysis project Ga0209550, IMG submission 187567) | Freshwater lake microbial communities from Lake Michigan, USA - Su13.BD.MM15.SN (SPAdes) (version 5) | ecosystem: Environmental > Aquatic > Freshwater > Lake | place: Lake Michigan...
CGAGCCGCCGGAATATTCAATAAGCGGTCGTAAATTTATGAGAAGATTAATCAGCATCGTTTCCGGTTGTTACAACGAGGCGGGGAATGTGGAGGAACTAGTGGCCCGTGTTGCCAAGGTGATTCTTCGGATGAAAAAGAAATAATTCCAAGTTTAGAGCTTAATGATGTTTAGATTATCTAAAAAAGTAAATCAGTTGGAGATTGGGCGAAAAGCATCGCGCAACTATTCTCAGCCCGAAACTATTGAGGATTGGATTAACATCAACAAGCTGGCAGCTCCTTGTCCGGCTGCCGCAAAGTGGATGGTCTTGGGACGGCACAACATCCCGAATTCAGTTTGGATCGAAACTGGCACGCATCTGGGAGGCACCACTCGTTTTCTTGCGGGGTTGGCTTCCAAGGTCATCACTCTTGAGCCTTCCGAATTCTATTTCCAACAGGCTTCCAAATCCCTTGCTGGGCTTCCAAATGTAGAAACGATTCATGGAAGCTCCGAGGAACATTTAGACAAAATCCTTAAAACCCTGAAAGGCAAAAATGTTTGTCTCTGGCTGGATGGCCACTGGTCAGGCGGGGAAACTTGGTGCGGAAAGAAAGAAACGCCGATCCTTTTGGAGCTAGCCACTGTAGCCAAGCATCAAAAGTGCTTTCCGGGCCTCGCTGTGCTAATCGACGACTTTCGCCTTTGTTGGTTCCAACCGGGGACCTATCCACGGCCCTCCGATTATGTCCGCTGGGCCGAATCGAATGGATTGAACTGGACTATCGAACAGGACATTTTTGTCGCAAAAAGCCCTAATCTGCCGTTGTATTAATTACCTGAAGAGAGAATCAGAACTATGGCAGAAGAGGCGACGGGAGAATAGGATTCTTCCTGAAGGGCAGGGGCACAATTGAAGCCCGTTTTGGTCATGCCGGTTTACCAAGGGGGGCGGCTGTTGGCGGAAGCCCTAGAAAGCCTGCGTCCTTGTGCCAGTGCGTTTGAAAAGATTGTCATCAGCGTAAACAATTCGCACCCGGGGGCTGATGTGTCGACGGCCACTGGGATTTTGGATCCTTCCAACCGGATCATCCTGACCACCGGGCAAAACCTCTCACCCGTGAAGCACCACATTTGGTTGGTCGATCGGTTGCGGGAAACTTTTGCGCCCAGCCAAATGATCATGCTTCTTGGGCACGACGACCTAGTTCGTGCGGAGGCGATCCTTGCCTTGGCTTCAAAGGATGGCTGGGGACTGCGGCCGGATGAGGTCGTGCTGGGGGATTATGCGGTGTTCGGAGAGCGCTCCTTGGAGCCCCGGCTACTGAATGAAAACAGCTTGGCCTCCTGCTTTCTGGGTGGAATCCGGGAAAGGGAGAAGGTGGGGCGCATGGAGTGGTTCCGAAATCTTGCGGTGATCAGCCACGGCTTTACCAACGTATCAGGCATGATAGTCCCACTCCGTATCCTCATCTCCACTGCGGGTTTTTTAAGGGCCACAAGGGGAACAAAGGGATGTCGGATGGAGTACATGCTTGTCTCCCACAGGAGCGTAAAAACCATCCGCAGGTTCCGCAGCCCAATCGTGGCTATCCGCCTTCACGGAGCGCAGGAATCGAGCAGCATGTCCTCCCTGGACCTTGTTACCGACGAGATCCGTTATTGCATTTGGCTTTACCTCAATGCCAGAACCCCGGCCGAGTGGATCTATCAGTTGCAAGGGCCTCAAGGCTTGGCGAATGTCTATCGCCTTCTTCGGAAATGGGTGGACAAAAGAAATCCTCGTTCGCTTTCCGCGGTCTTGGCGCTTCGATGTCTCTATCTTCCCCTCAAGGCCATTCACTTGATGGCGAGGACCATCGATTTTGCAATCCGGTTGACGGGCCATCGCCCCAAGTAACTTAAAGGCGCCCCTTTTCTTGCTGCAAAACATAGATCTGATTGCCTTGAACATATAAAAAAATGTATTTAAAAAAATAACAGCCTCTGCGATTTAAAAGAAATTTTTGGTGATCCTGCCATGGCGTCTGCGTACATTTAGATAAGGTAGATGATCTGTAGATTTCCATGGCCCTATTTTCGCATGACGGAACACGATAAGCTCCTGGAGGAAGCTGGGTTTTTTCGGGGTTCGGATCGTGAGGTTGGCTAGCTGTATGCAAAGGTATGCCTGCTTATGCGGTTTGTTCGCCCCGCGAACAAAGCAAACCTCACATAGTCGCGTTGGGGGTGGGCAATGAAATCTGATGTTCCGGTCCTTTTGATCATATGGCGCCGGCCCGAAACTCTGCGCAGGGTGATTGGGGCCTTGCGGGCGGTCAAACCGACCAGAATTTTTGTGGCAGGGGATGGTCCGAGCCCTTCTCGTCCCAGGGAGGTGGAGCAGGTCGCGCAGGCCAGAAGCCTCATCGATTCGATGATCGATTGGCCTTGTAAGATTGAGCGTTTCTTTTCAGAAACCAACCAAGGGTGCCGGCGTGCTGTAGAGGGGGCTATCGACTGGTTTTTTCAAAATGTGGAAGAGGGAATCATTTTGGAGGATGATTGTGTTCCCCATCCTGACTTTTTCGCCTTTTGCGGCCAGCTACTGGAGCACTACCGGCAGGATCTGAGGGTGGGTTGTATCACCGGGAACAATTTCCAAGGGGGGCAGCGGAGGGGGAGCGAGAGCTACTATTTCTCCAAATACCCCCATTGCTGGGGATGGGCCACATGGCGACGGGGATGGAGGGAATACTCCTCCCACCTTGATTTTTGGCCCGAATGGCGTCGATCCCGAGCATGGAAGAAATGTTTTCCCATAAGAGAGGAGCGTCGCTATTGGTCCGATTTGTTCAACCAAAGTCACAAGGGGTCGGAAGACGTTTGGGATTACGGATGGACAGCCACCCTTAACCACAAAGGGGTTTTGACAGCCACGCCCCAAGTGAACCTCGTGCAAAATGTGGGTTTTGGCGACGACTCAACCCATTTTCCTGAGGGCACCACTCCGCGTTCCATCCCAACCCAACCGCTTGGCCCCATCGTTCACCCTATGCAGGTAATGATAAATCAGGAAGCGGATGAATACGTTTTTCGGAATCATTTCTTTCGTGGATCAGCCGTCCATGGAGGGAAAATGATTCGCGAGGCCAAGAAAATCTGGAAGTTCATTGGAGGAATGGCCAAAAAACTGAGAACGGAATTCTAATTCTGCATGAACCCCATGAAAACACCGTTTCTTCACATCTGGGCTCGACTCAAATTTCTGTTAGCCCGGTTTCTCGCGTTTACTCCGGCGAGATCTGTGGGATTTGTCATTCTCTCCCGCCTCAAAGCGGGTGGCATCCGGCTAGAGGGGGTGGATTTGCAGCGTGCGATTATCCGCATCCGCCAGGGTCGGTTTATCGAGGCCGCAGAAATGCTGAAAGAGGAGATTCGCCTTTTCCCGGACCATGCCACGGCCGGCAAGCTTTTGGATAAGACCCGTCGATCCCTGCCTTCGCCCAGTGGAAAAGTGGGGGATGAACTGGCTGAGTTGTTGCCAGCGATCCTCCCCTACACCATGTTGAGCCTCGAACGGCTGGAGGCTCTGTTTCTCGGTGCAAAGCAGGTTTGTCAGTTAGACCTGAAGGGCCATTTTGTTGAATGCGGAGTGGCGGCGGGAGGGAGTTCCGCCCTGCTGGCTTGGGTGATTAAAAAATATTCCTCCCGGCCGCGTTTTGTATTCTGTTTTGATACTTTTACAGGGATGCCGAAACCCACAATTCATGATACGCATGCGGGCGTTGGAGCGCTCCAAACAGGATGGGGACAGGGCACCTGCGCCGCACCGATGGAGTCGCTCCACGCCATCGCCAGAATTCTCGGTGTCCAAGAAATCACTCGGCCTATCAAGGGCCTTTTTCAGGAGACCTTGCCGGTTGCGCGGAAGGAAATCGGAGCCATCGGACTTTTGCATTTGGATGGGGATTGGTATGATTCAACTCGGTGCATTTTAGAAAACCTTTATGATCAGACGGTGGATGGGGCTTATTTGCAGGTCGATGATTATGGCCATTGGCAGGGCTGTCGGAAGGCGATTGATGAATTTGAAAATATCCGCAATCTAAACTTTATTCGGAAAACTATTGATTCTTCCGGCATATGCTTTCCCAAGCCAGCGCGCTCATAAAAACATTCCTTGGGCTCGACTCCCCCGATGCCCAAGGGAAGCTGATCGTTAACCTAGGCTGTGGAAAGGTACTCCATCCAGCTTGGAGAAATATGGATCTGTCACCCGGAACTCCAGGGATCGAATTCATTGATCTTAGCCGCCCTCTTCCTTTCGTTGAGCATTCCTTGAGGGCGGTATACTGCTCTCATGTGTTAGAACATCTGCCGAGAGGCCGCGTGCCCCGTTTCCTTGCGGAATGCGCCAGGGTTCTCAGGCCTAACGGCATTTTGCGCCTAGTCGTTCCAGATCTGGAGGCTGCCGTTCGCGAGTATCTGCTTCAATTGGAGGGGGCGATCCGCGGAGAGCCGGGAGCGGAGGAGCGGCACGAGTGGATGATGGTAGAACTGCTGGATCAGCTGACCCGCCGAGTTTCGGGGGGTTTTATGGCGCGATGGTGGCGATCACACCCGCTGGCCGCACGAGAGTTGATCGAAAAAAGATTGGGGGGGGAAGCCATGGAATGGATCGAACGGTTTAAGGAGGAATCAAAGAGCGGAAGGCGGCTGCTTACGCACACTGAAATCTTTGAGTTGGAAGATCCGACAAAAAAAGCGGCTCTGCAATTTAACCAAAGAGGAGAAATGCATCGCTGGATGTATGACAGGGTGTCCTTGTCACGGCATCTTCGGGAAGCGGGATTTCGGGACGTCCAAGTGTATCAGGCGGACACTTCCAGTATCGAAGACTTCGTCGCCTATCATCTGGATGCAGACGAACAAGGTAAAGTCCGTAAGCCCGACTCCCTTTTTATAGAAGCCAAGGCATAAAAAGAGGGATCCAAAATAAAGGTTGTCCATATATGTTCGGAGATCCAGAGCGGCGGAGCCGGTCGCGCGACCCAGAGCCTGCACGACAGCCTTTTAGCCCTGAATATCGACAGCCGGATCTTGGCTGAAGACGCCGAGCAGGCCGAAGATCGCATCCACTCTTTGGTTCGAACGGCTGCCGTAAGGGATAGGCGAAGAAACGTAGTCCGTCGTTTTTTAAGGAAAAACCGAACCTCCATCTCCACCACCCATTTTTCCATCGATGTGATGGGAATGCGAATCGAGGAAGAGGCATGGATCCAGAACGCTGATATCATCCATCTGCATTGGGTTGCGGAGACCCTTTCCTCCGCATCCCTGGCAGGTTTGGCCAAGCTGGGCAAGCGGGTGGTTTGGACGCTGCACGACATGCGACCTCTGACCGGGGGTTGTCACTTCCCTGCAGGATGCCAAAAATTTATGGATGGCTGCGGAAGCTGTCCGCAACTCCGAGCCGATTATTATCAGACAACAGCCCGAACCCTGAAGGCGATGGAAGTGGCGGTGGAAAGTCTGCAGCCCCATTTTGTTGCACCGAGCGCCTGGATGGCGGAGCAGGTCCGCCTGAGCCGGGTGGGGCGCAATCGCGGGGTCTCAATCATTCCGAACGGGGTGAACACGGACACTTTTTCACCAGGCGTTAGGGGAGAAGCGCGTAGACAACTGGGCCTTCCTCAGAATGGTCGCATGATTCTTTTGGCGGGGCACTCGTTTGTGGAAAAACGCAAGGGTTTGGATCACGCCCTGCAAATTCTTTCGATGCTAAGGCAGGAAGAAAGGGCCTGCTCTGGCGTTGCCCAAGGCGAGATCAGCCTGCTTTTGGCCGGTGGCGACTCCAAGGAAGTTCAGCCGAGGGGCTGGCAGGTTCACCGGGTGGGCCGGGTTCCCGCTGAAAGAATGCCCCTTTTGTACCAGGCGGCCGATGTTTTGCTGTTCACCTCACTTGAAGACAATCTTCCCAACGTCATTCTGGAGGGGATGGCCTGTGGGCTTCCAGTGGTGGCCCACCGTGTGGGCGGAGTGGAGGATCTGCTGGGGGGTGCTGAACCCGCTGGATTACTTTTTTATCCACAGCATTCGGAAGAAGGGACTTCCGGCCTCTTGAGAATTTTTGATGAACCCCGCTTGGCGGAACAGTTAGCCAGTCGGTCGCTCCAGCGGGCCCGAAATCAGTTCAGTATAGCGCGTCAGGCCAAGAATATGGTTTCCCTGTATCAAAGCCTGTCCTCCCCCTGCATTGGGCAAGCCTCGGAAGGTGAGGAAGGTGCACAAATACTGGGTAACGTCCCTTATTGGCGTTATGTTTGGGAAAGATGGAAGAGCAGACTAATCCTCCGCTAAAAATGCCAGCCGTTTTCGACACTTTTTTAGAAGCCTGTGGATGGGTCAAAATTAGGCGTTAGATTGCAGGCTCCTCAGAGGCGGTGGTTGGCCGCGAAATGGCCTCCCATACAGTTATTTGAAAATTCGCTTCGAGATGGAGTATTTCCAGCGGCTGAGGTTGCGCCAAATGTGATGAAGAGCTTTCTGTTTAGCCATTTCGATGGGGCTAAAATGGCTGGTCAGAATATTTGCAGCCTCTCGGATCTTTTCGGATTTTGCATAGACAAGTGATTCTTTCGCGCGGAATAGAACGTGAAACTTGGTGGCTGGGGGCACGTGATTGTCCAAAGCATATCTTAGCATGCGAAGGCGGTGCTCCTCAAGGGATAGGCCACTTTTGTTATGGATGTTAGTGTTTTGGTCAGGATGGCGCCGAAATGCAACCAAGGGCTCAGAATCGCACGCCAAGCCGCCTCTCTGAAGAAGGTGAAGCCACATTTCGATGTCAGTATTTTGCTTGATGCTGTCGGAGAATCCACGAACTGCATCGGATCGACGGAAAAGGCAGCAAACTGGCTCCCCGATCAGATTATCCTGATGTTCGAGAATTTTTGGTATAATTTCATCCCGGGAGAAAATGCCGGAGGGAAGATTAACCAAGCTTTTGATCTTAATGGACGATTCGTTGATGATCGTTCGGGCACTGGCCGCCAAAGCCACTCCGGGGGCCTGCAAGCTTTGCCACTGCCGGGAAAGACAATCGGGGCGATCCAGTCGATCATCCCCGCCCATTAGCTTCACTGCTTCCCCTCTTGCTTCCCGCAGGCAGAAGTTCCAATTTTCAACCATGCCCAAGTTGCTGGGCTGATGAAAAATCCGGATTCTGCTGTCGCGGCTAGCGTAATCTTGCAAAATTGAAAAAGTGTTGTCTGAGGAGGCGTCATCGGAAGCAATCACTTCCAAATCGTGAAAATCTTGGCGCAGGACAGAATCCAGTGCTTCGGGCAGGAATCGCGCCTGCTGGTAGCACGGAATTAAGACACTGATCTTTGGAGGCTTGGGGTGGGCAGAAACTTTCTCCATGGATTTGTTTAGGCACCACAATGCCTCATCCAAAGAGTGAAGAGAAATAGTTTAACTTGAGAAGATCAGCCAGCATTGAACGATCGACTTCCCCGCCATTTAGAGAGATTGTCCTGATATGGTATTTCTGTTGGGAGCGTCGGGCTACATTGGACAGGCGTTTGGCAAAGAAATGATCCAAAGAGGGATTCCCTTTCGAGCTGTCTCTCGTAAGGAGTTCAATTATGCCGACTATCGTGTCTTGCGGACTACTCTTCAAAAAGAAAAACCGGAGTTTGTTATTAATGCGGGGGGATTCACTGGAAAACCCAATGTGGATGCCTGTGAAAACCAGCGAGGGGAGACGATTGCTGGGAATGTGACCTTAGCCCAAACGGTGGCTCAAGCTTGTGAAGCGGCCGGAGTGCGCTTGGGCTATGTCTCCTCCGGATGCATTTATACCGGGGCTAAGGTGCGGCGGAAATGCGGGACTTGGGCGGTAGAGGATCGACTGACCGAGCCCCTGGTTTCCGAATTGCTGTCCAAGCGATCCGACCGAGTTGCCGGTTTCACCGAGACGGACGAACCTAACTTTTGCTTCGCCCACAACAACTGCAGTTTTTATAGCGGAACGAAAGCCTTGGCAGAGGAGGTGATGGCCGGATTCCCGAATTTTTACGTCTGGCGCCTCCGGATTCCTTTTGATGAGTTGGACGGGTCGCGCAACTATCTTTCCAAGGTTCAGCGGTATGCCAAAGTTTACCAAAACTGGAACTCGATCAGTCACCGCGGGGATTTCGCCGCCGCTTGCTTGGATGCCTGGATGCAAAAGATCCCTGGTGGGATCTATAATGTGGTCAACCCTGGCTATATTTCGACACGTGAAGTTGTGGAAAAGATTCAGAAACGGCTGAAGCCCTCTTGGAAGCCAGACTTTTGGCAGAACGACGATGAATTCTATCGTTTTGGGGCCGTCACACCGCGCTCAAACTGCATTTTGGACACCACCAAGATTTTACAGACGGGGATTCGGATCCGTCCGGTGGAGGAAGCGCTGGAAGACTCTTTGAATCGTTGGGTGCCTGAAAAAATATGACGGCACAAGAAGGGAAGCCTGTTGATCGGGGTTCAGAAGGCTTGGAATCCGCTTTTCTTTGGAAAGGGCGAATACAGAGTTAAGGCATTCGACATGCTTATTTCTGTGCATCTTCCCAAAACGGCAGGATCTTCGTTTGGCCTAATTTTAAAAAAAGAATACGAGGGCAAGATTCTATTGGATTATGAAGATAGGCCTATCAATACAACAGTAGTCACGAGGCATCAAAAAGCATTGGCAGATGCCCAGGTAAATAGGAATCGGGATTTTGGCGAGATTCAGTGTATTTATGGGCATTTTATGCCCACGAAATACCTTCCGTTGAAACAGTCAGGGAAGGCTAAGTTTATCTGTTGGTTGCGGGAGCCACTAGCTAAAATGCTGTCCCATTATAACTTTTGGAAGAGAACCTATTGTATAAACACAGAAAAAGGGGCTTTGCATTGTAAGGTCGTAGAGAAGAAATGGAGCCTCGAGCAGTTCTGTTTCTCAAGCGAAATGCATAACTTTTATGCACAGTTCCTATGGGAGTTCCCAATCGAGCTTTTCGATTTCATCGGGATCACGGAGCGCTTTGATGAAGATCTACAGACCTTTGGAAAAACTTTTTTAAACAAAAACAACCTGGTTGGACCAAGGGAGAATGTCGCCCCCGCTGAATCTGGGAGTTGGTCGCCCTCAAACGAATTTCGCGCACGGTTTGAGGAATATCATAGTGAAGACTATCGTATGTATCGAGAAGGTGCTTGTCACAACAAAACCCAAAGAATCGCTACCATTGTCAAAGGACGAACGCCAGTGACTAACCCTAAGACTGCATCAGAAACACTTTTTTGGGGGTGCAATACCCGCCATGAATTTTACAGCACCGCATCCTTTGGCAGGTCGGCTAGTGTTACAACGTATTCATTTGATTTTGCCGATCAAGATGACGTAAAAATACACATTCTGCGGCATTTCTGATCCATCTTGCCCGCCAAGCATTAGGCATCCACCACCAACCAAATTTTGGGTGAGGATCGCGGATGCGGTCGATATAAAAAGATGCTCGGGTGTATTTGTGAGCGATCTCAATCAGCGGTGCGGGAAGTTGAAGTGCTAATTGATCGATCAATCGATAGATCTGATTTTTGTCCACAATGCGACGGGTGTCATGATCGTGAACAATGAATCGGGCGACCGATTCTGAATGAAAAGCCAGTATGGCATCGGGAAGATTCTGATAAGTCCAGGCGGTGTCGCCATAATGGTGGTATTCGGTGGGGAATGGGCGGCTTTGCAAAAAAGAGGTGCGGAACAGGCAGGAGGAGCACGAACCTAGTAGTCCAGTTGCCCCGGAAAGAATCTGCAGCAGAACCGCTTTTTCCTTAAAAACTCGAGCCCCAGCGAACTCATTCAGAATGTTAGAAAATGAGAAAACCGTCCAATTGCGAGTCTTCTTCAGATTGGCTTTTGTCGGCGGGAAAATCAGGGGAGGGGAAAAAACTACATCGGCTTTATTCTTGTGAATACAAGCAAGAAGGGCACTCAAGCCCTCGGGGGTAATGGTGTCTCCAATCGTAGAGATATAGACAAAATTCCCAGTGGCTCGAGCGATTCCTGAATTCCAGGCCTCATAAAGGCCACGCGGCACTTCCAAAACTTGACCCCCAAGCTCTTTGGCTGCTTCCCGTGCAATTTCATGAGATCCGTCTGGGCTATCGGTGATCACCCAGATGAATTCATGAACCATGGGCTGAAGGCGGCGCAGACATTCGATATGCTCCGGCAGACGTTCCGCGGATTGGTACACCGGGATGACCACCGAAATAGAGGAAAGGTTCACCAGTACGCCCCCTGTTCCATCTTTTTAAAATCGGGCGGGACTTCACTCGGAAGGGGGCGCGTCCACGCTTTGTTATAAATACCCTCATTATCGTAACGGCCCCCCTTGATTCCAAAAAGAAGCTGCAGTGAGCCACCTAAATGGATTCCCTTTTTGCCAAGCTTTTTGGCATGAGCCACCAGAGGAAGTGACCACGCGCCCGCACCCACGAGGGCGATGTCAAAATCAGCTTTCTCCATCTGAGTTTTGAGGTCGTCTAGGGCCTCAAACCAGTCCCGGTGACGAGGGGGAATCATATAGGGAAGTTGGGGACAAGCGATGATTGATGTGTCGCGGGCCCGGCAGGCGAGATCAGGGTGTGCGGATTCTGAGTAGACCCCCAGTTTCGTTAGCTGGGGAAGTTGCTCTTGAATCGTTTCTTGAAATGGGTGAATGACGAGCCAACGCAGTTTGGTCAAATGATCAATCCAAGAAGGCCGTAAGGGCAAAAAATGAAGCAGGCGGGTTCCGACTTGTTGTGCCGTTGGATTATATTTGGCAATCAGAAGATTTTCGATAACCCCCTCGTAGTGGGGAGGGCCTGGTTGCCATTTGCCGATCATGTCCAAAGCGGACACACTGTTACGATAGACGTTCGCCCATCGAAAAAAAATATCCCGTCGAATGGGAAACAGGCCAGAGCATTCGTAAAGTCGCTTGGCGGGACGATACCAGCTGGCGGATGGAGGCCAGGGAGGGCGGATCCATCGCTCGAAAAATTCCAGACCCAGCAGCTCGGTGGTGCCAATTTTCCCGATTCCGCATGGATCTGGAGAGAGTAGGCGCTGGGAAATCTCGGCTTCCTGATGGCGGAGGGTTGCTGGAGAGTCATCATGGGGAAGGGCACGCTTCCACCAGAACAGGCCGGTTAAGCGGTTTAAACGTGGCAGTTGCATAGAAATTTCATTTAAGCTGGTGGATTTTGATTGGAAAGAAGATGCTCCATCGGGAAGCTTTCTGTATGAAAACGGTGTTGTTCGCTATCCGCCGTAGATCCCCTCATTCATGATTGTTTCCCCCGAATCCACCCGTCCGGTTTTGTATCTCGACTTTGCCGACGCGCTCGGTCGAGGCGTGAAGAATGACAACTTTTTGCACAACCTTTTGGCACGGCATTATGACGTGCGAATCACGGACGACCCGGAGGTCCTGATCTTCAATCATTATGGCCAGCGCAACCGCCTTTATTCGTGCAAAAAGATCTTTGTGACGCAGGAGCGATACTTGCCGGACTGGAAAAACTGCGACGCAGCGGTCACTTCCGCCTTCTGCGACCATCCCCAAGCCTACTACTTCCCGTACTTTGCGGCTTACCGGCGAGGGGAAGACCTGGTGCGGTCACCAAGCTTTGATCCCGAAAAAATCCTGCACGAGCCGCGCGGCTTTTGTTCCTACCTCCACAAGTATGCAGACCGGACGGTGGCATCACGTACCCGCTTTTTCCACACCTTGAACCGGCGGAAGAAAGTGGATGCATTTGGGCGGGCAGGAAACAACACCGGCTTTGAAATCCCCGGTGTGGCGGGAGAGGCCAAACTACAGGTGCTTCGCCGGTGTCGGTTCCACATCGCTTTTGAGAATCGGATGACGCCGGGGTGGACCACGGAAAAGTTCACCGATGCCTTTGAAGCGCACACGGTGCCGATCTATTGGGGAGATGAGCATGCCTTGCAGTGGTTCAATCCCAAGGCCTTCATCCATACGCGTAAGTTCCGAAATTTCGAGGAGTGCTGTGGTTACATTCTGCATTTGGAAAACACACCCCAGGAATATCTGAAAATGCTGTCCGAGCCCCCCTTCCTAAATAATCGCGTTCCGGAGATCTATTCCCATGACAAGCTTCTCGAGTTTCTGGTGCGTGAAATCGAGAGAGTTGAAATGCCCGTCGCCCGGCGACGCTGGTTCTGGAAGTGGACCAAATGGCGGCTCGTGAAGCGGGACCGCGTGCACGAAGATGGATCCAGGAGTGGCCCACCCCCCCCACGGCGAGGATTTCCCTCAGCGACCCCATGAAGATCCTCGCAGGGGAGAATGATTTTGCCAAAGCCTTGTGGAGGGATCTGAGAGCTTGGTTGTACCGGCGCCTTCCTTCGGGATGTGAAATATGGCATCTCAAGCGCAGAGCTGGGTTCGAGCGCCGGTGGAAGCTGGAAACCGATGGCTTCACGAAACAGGGTTTTTTCCAGATTTTTCAAAATCGGATTCTTGCCAAGATCGCTCCCGGGTTGTGGTTCGAACTGCAGGCCGGGGATGGGCGGGTGGGGAGTCTGGGGTTATGGTTGGAACAAAAGACTCATTCCGGCGTTTGGAAAGTGGAAGCTTGGGAACATCGGCAAGCGCCGTTCGATTCTTTTCAAAAAAACCGTCCGGATACGATGCTTCATCGTGGCAGGGTAACGTGCTGGGCGAATCAATCCGTAGTCATAAATCCTACGGGGATCACCACGCGGGGGGTTCGGGAAGCATCGGGAGTTTGTCGTGCCATTCGAAAAGGATGGATTCGTCCGGCAATTCTAGGAATTTGGAACCCGAGCCGGCGCTGGGTCTGGGAAGCTAGATTGAGGAAGGGCGGTTATCAGCTGGAAATTATTTATGACCGCATGGAGTTTTACCGTCTTGTTATACGATGAAAGTCGCTTTTCACAGCCAGCTTTTAACGGAACGTGGCTCGGAAGGGGCCATGCTGGATTATGCAAGATTCAACCGCTCCATTCTGGGCAACGGATCGGTTCTTTGTCTTCCGGATCGGCCGGAATTCGCGGCTAACCCGCTCTTGAGAAGATGGCAGGAAGAATTTTCTTTGATCCTTTACCGGAACAAAAGGGACCTCGGTCGTAGACTATCCAAGGAAGGAGTCGAGGTCCTCTATCTAACCAAACCGGGTGCTTACGACGATTTCCTAGTGCCTGGTGTTAAAAATTGTGTGCACGCTCAATTTCTTTCCGACGAGTTCCACGGGGACGCCTATGCCTATTTGTCGCCTTGGATGTCGGAGGTGATGACCGGGCGAGCCGACTCGTTTGTCCCTTTTTACGTTCCCAAGTTCGAGTCGGAGGAGAATCTGCGAAAAAGGTTGGGGATTCCGATTCAGGCGAAGGTGTTTGGCAGGCACGGCGGGTGGGACACCTTCAACATTCCCTTCGTTCGAGCGGTGGTGGCAAAGCATGCTCGCAGCCAACCTCGGGACCATTTTATCTTTTTGAACACGGAGCCTATCCGTGGCACGGAAAGGATGCCGAACGTTCACTACCTTGCTGCCACGGTCAATCCGGAGGAAAAAGCGGCGTTTCTTTCGTCCTGCGACGCGATGTTGCACGCCCGCTGGCACGGCGAGACGTTCGGATTGGCGGTGGGCGAATTTGCCGTCTTAGGAAAACCGGTGATCACATTTGGAGGCTCCCGCGAGCGGGCGCATTTGGACATGCTGGGGAACCGCGGGCTGACCTATTCGAATGCAGAGGAGCTGCGTCGACGTCTGAAGAACTTTGAGCCAGGTGATGTTTGGGGAACAGGATATGAATCTTGGGCCGATGCGCGCCGGGTCATGACTATCTTTCGGGAAAAATTTTTGAGCTAGTCGCTAGCGGTTCGCTTGGATGCCAAAGGGCGCGAGGTAGTTTCGGAAATAAGGGAATCGTCCGTGGAAAGCGAAACTTTCCGAGGGTTTCCATCGAGGAAACTCGGGAATTCGGTTTTCCATGGAAAACCGTAGGGCTACATCCAAAGGAGGAAAATGGATGCCGTCGGAGACGGCCTGGGGGTAGAGCTCCTGACAGAAGAAAACGTCCGAGAGAGTGCCTTCGCGATAGAGATGGGCATGGGCATCAACGAAGTTGCGGAACTTTTTTGACTGGAGGCTACAGCCGCCATTGCCCACCCGGTTTGCTCCTGTCTCCAGCCCGCGTTTTTGCCAAGGTGCACCGATGTAATCGTATTCCAAAAAATCCGGATCCCAGAGATCAAAGTTCACGGGAAAGCCGTCGACCTCGATATGCATCATGAACGGGGTGGAAAAGTATTTGTTTAACTCCAAGGCTTGGAAACGTTGTCCCTGGTTGACGTTGGCGGGTGGAACCTGGATGAATTCCCCTGGATGCCTGATGGTGGGGCGAGCGCCAGTCAAATGACGGATGGCGCCGAAGTCGATGCCCGAGCAGACATGATTGATGACTTTGGCGGAGAGGTCGGGATCCTTTTCGGGGTTGTAGATCAAGAGGGTGACCTGGGGCAGGACGATTCGTTTGCCAGGCACCGGAAGGCAGGGCGCAGGAGAAAACCATTGGCGAAAAAATTTAAGCATGGGAAGCCTTTCGAGAAAAAAAGCTTCGCTGGAAACCTAAGGGAGCAATGGATTCCTTAAAGCTGAGCATAAAACTACTTTGGAGCCTTTATGCCGGGCAGGCGAGAATCGTCTCTTTTGCCTTCGACCTTTTCCCTGTTTCGCTTTAAATCAGTCCATCTTGAGTTATTTGAACCGAGCGCATTCACTAGAGGCTAAGGTCGAGACGGGTTTTCGTTTTTTTGTAGGGAGTGCTCTCTGGATAGGACTTCTTTCGGCCTTTGGCGTGCTGGCAGCTTCTGCCCATCGATGTTTGGAGGGAACCGACGAGGCCTCATGGGTGATCTGCGCGGCCAATCCGTGGGCCTCCCCTGGGTATGGGATTTTTTTCGGATTCTTTTTGCATCCACTTTGGGCGATCACCGGGCATGTCGCCCCGTTCAGGATTGCCGGGATGTTGATGATTCTTCTGGCTGCGGGAATTTTTTCCTTCTTTCTTATCCAAGCGGGGCCTCGACTCGGGGCGCGAGACAGCTTGTGGCGGCATCGATTCATTGTTTTTCCCTCAATTGGGATTGCGGCCTTAACTCGGTATGCGGTGGGCATCCGTACCCCCGGATATGACTGGGTGGTTCTTTTCGGAGCACTTCTATTCGCCTCTGGGTGGCTTTGGTCGGAATCCCTGGATCGTCCGGATCGATCTGCTGGTTGGACGTTTCTCTGTGCCTTGGGCTTCATCGGTATTTTCTTGGGGAAGTGGCTTGCCGTGCCGGGATACCTCCTCCTTGTCGGGATCATGGTGTTTCGCCGATTAGGACTAAAGGACGGGAGAAAGGTTTTTTTATGTGGGCTTGGATGGGGGCTTCTTTTTTTTCTGCTCTTTCTTTTTTATGCGACGCCGCTTGGCGTGATGGAAACGGTGAAGGCTGGTTTTGCCCAAATGGGAACCGGCAGTCATTCCGGACTTTTGAGTCATTACGCAGTTGGGTTTTTTAAGGGCTCATGGCAGGTCCTCCGAGCTTATCCTTGGATATTCGTTCTTTATGGAGGGGTTTGGGGGATTCTTTTTCTTGCTCGGCGCCAAAGACCAAAAGTTAGCCAGGTTGCTGGAGCAAGTTTTCTTGTGGGATTGGTACTGGCGATATGGCGGGGCTACTTATTTGGAGGTCTTACCACCTTTTCAAAAGGGATGATGATTACTCTGGTTTGGTTGACTGGGGTTTTTCTGATGGTCCGATCCTTTCGGAAAGAAGGAGGGGACCCCATACCGGAGGAGTCGATAAGCAATGGAAGGAGAGTCGTTTGGATGCTTGGTCTTTTGCCTCTCTTGAACGGAATCGGTACCGCCACAGGAATCACCGACTACTTCGGGCACGGGCTGGTCTTTTTTGTGGCAATTGGATGGATATTTTTAGGGCAGGGCATGAGGTGTGGCCTTCCGGTTTGGTGCGCTATGGCGGCGGTTTTTACCCTAGGAGTGATTCAATCAGGGCGGGCTTTGACGAGTACGATGAACACCTACCGAGTCGGCTCGGTATGGGCCCAGAATCTTGTCCCTCTCCGCGTGGGGCCGGAGCAGGGCCGCATGTGGACGTTCCCATCATCGGCTAATTGTCTCGAGAAACTCTATGAAGAAATGAAACGCTTGGGATTCCAAGAGGGGGATTCGATTGTCGGCATCACGGATTGTCCCGGATTGGTTTATCTTCTGGGGGGTGTTTCACCTGGGGCTTGTTGGTATATTAGTCATTACCTGCCTGAAAATCCTGGGGTCAAAATGAATCTGGCCAACATAAATAAGGATACTCTTGAGCGTTCATGGATTCTTGTTCGTGAAAGTGCCCGAGAGAACGAGCGACTGGAAGGTGCCTGGCCCAAGGGAAAAGGGGTTCCCATGCCGGTTCCTGTGAGTGGGGAGTTCTTCTGGCCTTGGGGAGATGGGGAAGGAAAGCCGGAGCGGATTTATCTTTATCGGCCAGCCGCGACCTCAGCCCCGACCCGGCGGTAGACGTAAAAGATGCCGATTTGTTTGAGAAACCGATACTGGGTATCGAGAACTTTTCGGACGAGGGGAAATTCATCCAGCAAGCCATTGCGATCGGCAGGATCCTCCAGCACGAAGTAGGTAATGTCTTGATGATTCACCCGCGAAGCGAAATCGCTGTCGAGTTGAGGGTCATATCGTGAAGGAAGGGTGAGGCCCTTAAAGAAATAAGAAATGGGACCCACATTTGGGCGTTCGGTGAGGGCGTAG
>Ga0209550_10002758_pt1 | contig 16854 bp, 16 predicted proteins | sample LauGreSuBDMM15SN_2_FD_187567 | JGI IMG/M metagenome (GOLD analysis project Ga0209550, IMG submission 187567) | Freshwater lake microbial communities from Lake Michigan, USA - Su13.BD.MM15.SN (SPAdes) (version 5) | ecosystem: Environmental > Aquatic > Freshwater > Lake | place: Lake Michigan...
GCCATCACTTATCTGAAAAACGCCACCTTCTTCAATTTCTTCAACCAAACAGTATCCATCATCAACCTCATCGTATTTACGCAATACCCGCATCAATCCTAGGTCTGCGCAAGAACTCGCTGCAGGATTGTTTATTGATAAAATCAATTGATTTCTGATATCTGCAGGAAATAAATTTTTATCCAAAAACTGCTTTAAAATCTGTCCAAACTGCTGTTTCCATTCAATTCCATGGGGCGCCACTTTATTTCCAAACTTAATGAATGTAATCAAATGGCCTAGCTCATGCAATAAAGTTATCAGGAATGCAAATTTATTTAAATCACCGTTAACTGTAATGCGATGCGTTTTCTCTAAATGCGCATGGCGATAATTTCCTAAAACGGTTTTCCGAGAACGGGTTATGGTTAGGTGAACTTTGTAGTCAATTAAAAAAGGTTCTACAAACGGATAAGAACCAGTTGGCAAAAAATCATCAAGCTCATTTAAAGGAATTTGCTTCTTAGACATGCTAGTTGCTCTTAATCAACGTTAGCAAGCCTTTCAGCTCGACAAACATATAAACCAGGTAAAGTACCATGCTTGTAAAAACAGCAGGCATGTTCATATTCCCACCAGACATTTTTGAGTACACAAAAACAATGATTCCTGCTACAAAAAGTTTGATCAAAAAAGAACTATAAACAGAAGAAAGGAAACCCGCTGTGGACTTTGCTTTTAAGCCATTATACAGCAGATAAAAAGACAGCAAAGTAAGGATGCAAACAATGAGGTTGCCAACAAGCACTACATCAGGATTGATGCCAGTTGAACGAATCCAATTGAAAAAGACAGCACAAAAAACATTAACAACAGCAAATAAAATTAAAATCGGACGCAATGCTTTTCTTAACATGCCTATTTTTTTGTGCTGGTATTTTTAATCAGCTTGATGAGAGATGCAATAATAATCAGTAAAGGTAAAACCCAAATCAAAAAAGGGGTTGAAAAAACAAAGAATTTATCCAACTTCCAACCAATGGCAAGGAAAACGGCTATTGAAATGAAAAACTGAGTAGCCATCCCCACATAACGCATCCATGACCTGTTGTCATTCTCAGGCTTATTTTGCTTTTGCGATATCATCTAGCTTTTTATCATCCTTTTTTATGTCAACTACGTTCCCTTTCTGGGACATATGACAAACACCATTGAATTTTGCGGAAGCTTCAATTTGTAGATTTCCTGCAAATATATCGCCTTCAACATATCCATTGCTCCTAATTGAGAGCAATTCATCAACAATAATTTTTCCCTTGATTTTACCAAATACTTCTGAATGATTTGCTTTAATATCACCAGTTATTTCTGCGTATTCTCCAACGATTAACTTCCCCGAAACAATTAGGTTGCCGAGCAGAACGCCATCAATGCGAATGTCACCATCGCATTTAATATCTCCAGTGATGCTGGTTGACCTTCCGAGAAGATTGTTGCTATTAACAGGCTGAATAGACTGATCTTTTTTTGATGAATTGAACATAGAAAAAAATTTGAGATTTATTAATCCGGCGATTGTTCAAGGTTAGGAATTATAATGGCATTAGTATCAAGAATAACACTAGATTTTCCGGCTAAAACATCCCGCACATTATTCCAATAAACCTCTCTAAACCGCATTTGTCGCTCAAGTGAATCTGTCCTTATCCTAAGTTTTGTAAGCTCTCGGCGTTGAGATTGGCTGCCAAAACCCGGAATATAATATTTCATCGGAGTGAACACAATCAAAGCTGATGTTAAACCAACTAATAAAACAAAAAGAAAACAAGATACAACATAAACGCTAATTCTCGTTAACTTGAAGGTAACTACTTCTTCATAAGTATGGTCGTTCATAATTACCAACCTATATCGATTGGTTAAACGCTTTAAGCGACTTTGTTTTTCTGTTTGCAAACCCATGAATTGTTTACTTTGATTAAATTTAAGACCCAAAGTTAATGTTAATTCCAAAAATAGGGTTGTTAAAAATAACAAGATTAAATGTAGTTTTACAAGACGTGAAAAATAGCAACATGTACATAAAAAATCTGCTCACTTCCTTTTTGATTTGGATGGCAGCAATGATGCCACCACAGCAGGTTTCAGCCCAAGGAAATATTACTTTCGACCTAAAAAAACCAAAGTTATATGAAAACAGGAAATTGCCATCAGAGCTTACGCCCGACAAAAAAATTAATTTAATCAAAAAAACAAAAGAAAATGTAACGTCTCACTACAATTTCTACTTTAATGCAAATAACAAAATCAATGATGTTGTAAACGCTGCAAAACAGGCATTTAAAGACACATTTTCAACCCTAATACCTTTTTATAATTACTCACTAACTAATACATCTTCTCAACAAGGTGAATTAGACTCTGTAATCATCAAAGCAAACAATGGCATTTTACTTCACGATCTTAGAAATGACTGGGTGGATGATTTGTATTTTTTGATGGGACAATCATACTACTATCAACAAAAATTTGATTCAGCCTATGATGTTTTCCAATACATCAACTATAATTTCCAACCAAGAGAGAAAGATGAAATTGGATACGAAAAATCAATAGGCAGCAACATCAACAGCAAAGGAAATGTATTCACCATTTCATCCAAAGAGTATAAAGGTGTAAAAAGTTTGCTAAGCCAACGTTCAATCAGAAATGATGCATTGGTTTGGATCATTAGGTCTCTCATTGAAATGAAAAGAAATGATGACGCTAAAAGTTTAATAGAAACACTAACAAGAGACTACCAATTCCCGACAAGGTTAAAAGACTTGCTTGCGGAACAAAAAGCCTATTGGTACTACAATAATGCTCAATACGACTCTGCCGCCCATTACCTCGAAGGCACAATGTCTACCTGCATCAACAACAGCGAGCGTGCAAGAAAATATTTTTTGATTGCACAGCTTTATGCACAAAAAGGGAAAGCTGAAAAATCTGAATCATTTTTTGAAAAATCCATTTTATTAACCACTGATCCGATCATGGAAACCTATGCGCGGATTCAACAAATTGGACTAGGATCCAATGAAAAAAATGCAGATAAAAAAATTGAGTCGAGCATTCAATCGCTTTTGCTGATGGCCAAAAAAGAAAAATATGGCCAATACAAACCAATCATCTTTGCAGCAGCTGCTGAACTTGAAGTTAAAAGAAAAAAACCAAAAAACGCCATTGACTTATTTGTAAAAAGCAATGAGTTCAACAAAGATGAGCCTGATTTAAAAAACAAAAACAACATTCAAATTGCCAACCTTGCATTCGATAATAAAAATTACCCATTGGCAAAAACCTATTACGACAGTATCAACATAGATGGTTTGATAAATGCAGATGATATTAACTTAAAAAAATCATTGGTATCAGACCTGGTAAAAAATTTGAATACCGTGCAACGAGAAGACAGTTTGCAGAAGATTGCAAAAATGAGTGAAAAGGACCGTGATGCAATTATCAAAGACCTGCTCAAAAAACTAAAAAAAGAACAAGGTATTGATGAAACTACGACCAAAGGATCTTCTGTATCAACTCCTCGAAACAATATTTTAGACGTTACTACAGGAAGCCTATTCCCAACTGATGTAAAGAAAGGGGAATGGTATTTCAACAACCCTTCATTGAAAGCACAAGGAACTACTGATTTTAAAAACAAATGGGGAAATAGACCCAACAGCGACAATTGGAGAAGAAGTGCTGCGCTTAATACGCTTACAAAATCTAACGCACCAATGTCAGGTTCTTTAAAAAAAGACCAAACCGAAGACAGCACAATGCAAGAAACAGAACTGACGGAAGATGGATTAAAACAAAACATTCCTTTAACACCTGAAACTTTAGCAGCATCCAATGAAAGAAAATATGCAGCCTTTAAAAAACTAGGATCAATCTATAAAAATAAACTAGGTACCTGCAACGAATCAGTCGTGTGGAATGAAAGGTTAATTGCTGAAAACCCTGCCAATCCAGACCTCGAACAAATTTTATTTGACCTTGCTTTTTGTTTTAAAGAAATTGGCAATGAGCCTAAATCCTCTTTTTATGCATCACAACTGAGCAAGAACTTTGCGACAAGCAGGTTCAACATCATCCTTAAAAACCCTGAAGCGGCCGTTAAAGCGGAAAAAGACAAGAGTTCACAAACTACAAAAGCTTACGAAAACATTTATGACCTTTTCCTTTCTGGAAAGTTTGACAATGCAATTTCTGCTAAAAAAATGGCAGACTCCATGTTTGGAGAAAATTTATGGACACCCCAACTCTTGTACATTGAAGCACTTTATTACATTAAGAAAAAAGACGACAGCTTAGCCATTGCAACCCTGAATAAAATTCCAGCGCTTTACCCTTCCTCTCCTCTTGCAGAAAAAGCTGGTATAATTGCCGATGTATTGAACAGACGTTCAGAGATTGAAAATGAATTAAGCAGTGCAACTATTGTTAGATCAACCGAAGAGATAATTGAAAAGGTAAATGACAGACAAGTATCCGCGCCTGTTGTGGCAAAAGTTAAACAAGAAATTATACCCATAGTCACTACAAAAGATACAACTACGAAAAAAATTGCATTAGATACAGTTTCCCTTAAAACACCAGTGATAGAGAAAAAAATTGAGGGATTTCAATTCGATGTAAACGATAAATACTTTGTATTGATGCTGCTGAAAAATATTGATATCGTTTACATCAACGAAGCAAAAAGAGCTTTGACGAGATATCATTCCACTAATATGCCCGAAAAAGAAATCGTCATAAGGCAAGATAAAATTGAAGAAACACCCTTTTTTGAATTATCAACCTTCAACAATGCAGGAGATGCAATTGAATACATGGAAAAAATAAAAAAAATCGGAACAACAGAAATTTTTTCTTGGCTACCAGCAGAAAAATACAGCTTCATCATCATTTCTCCTAGCAATCTTAAATTGATGATGGAAGAAAAAAAATTAGATACCTATTACCAATACCTTAGAAAACAATTACCCGGAAAATTTTAAGGATTCCTTTCAAATAAAGCCAATGCTTTTATTTAGCTTTACTCCATGAGAGAACCATTAAAAAAGACCAGTGAAACGTCGAAACCGGTCCGCATCTTTTGGAAATTATTTTTCATTTTTTGGGCAGCAATAACCCTGCTTATCATACTCATTTATGTAGGATTATTTGGCAAACTTCCGTCAATAGAAGAATTGCAGAACCCCGCCATGATGTCTTCATCTGAAATTTATGCAGATGATGGAACACTGATGGGAAAGTTTTATTTGAAAGACCGCATCAATGTAAAATATCAAGACATTTCTCAAAACGTCATAAAAGCCCTCATTTCTACGGAAGATGAGCGTTTTTATCAGCACTCTGGAATAGACATAAAAAGTTTAACAAGGGCCATCATTTTCTTAGGAAGCGAAGGTGGTGCTAGTACAATCACACAACAAACGGCAAAGGCATTGCTTGGACAAGAAAGTAGAAAAAGTGTGATGAGGATTATAGAGAAACTCAAAGAATGGATTGTAGCCATTCGTCTTGAAAGAAATTTCACCAAAGAGGAAATTGTGACTCTTTACCTCAACATGGTCAATTACGGAGATGAAACTTATGGAATTAGAAATGCTGCCAAAACATATTTTCAAAAAGAACCAGGCCAACTTACCATTGAAGAGTCAGCAGTATTAGTGGGCTTGTTAAAAGGCAGCACCAGATACAATCCCAGGAGAAATCCAAAGGCATCAATTGCCAGAAGGAATACAGTGCTAGATCAGATGGTACGGAACAATTTTCTGTCGAAAGAAGAAGCCAGGAAATTGAAAATTGGAATCATTAATTTAAAATACCTCAAACTTGATGAAAATGCAGGAATGGCTCCTTACCTAAGAGAAGTGCTGAAAGAAGAAATCAAAAACTGGTGTAAGGAAAACATAAACCCCAAAACTGGTGAGCCTTATGATATCTATAAAGATGGACTGAAAATTTTCACAACCATCAACCCTAGAATGCAAGAATATGCAGAAATAGCGGTATATAGACATATGCAAAACCTTCAAAAGGTGTTTTTGTCGCAACAAAACATCAAAGATGGTTCCATTTGGAAAAGTAAAGAAGGACAAAATGTGCTCAACTATGCCATCAAACAGACAGAACGATGGAGAAGTATGCAAGAAGAAGGCATTAATGAAGAAGAAATCAAAAAGACCTTCATGGAGCCAGTGGACATGAAAATATTTAGCTGGAATGAAAAAAGGGAAAAAGATACCATAATGAGTCCGCTAGACTCCATAAGGTACCACAAACAAATCATGCAGATTGGAATGCTGTCAATGGATCCTATGACAGGCGAAGTGAAAGCATGGGTTGGTGGAAGTAATTTTAAACGCTTCAAGTTTGACCATGTTAACATAAAAACCAAAAGACAAGTCGGTTCAACTTTCAAACCTATTCTCTATACATTAGGCGTGATGAATGGATTTAGGCCAGAAAGCGTTCTACCGGCAGGACCTGTAAACATGGGAGATAAAATGATCACTGGAAAAGGTGGCCCCATGGCTATTTGCTTGGCATTTTCACACAACCCAGGTGCAGTGCATCTCATCAATACACTCGGAGTTCAGAGAACGGTCGACTTTGCCAAACAATGTGGTATATCCAGCAAAATCCCACCCTATCCTTCCATTGCATTAGGTTCGGCAGACCTGTCGCTGTTTGAAATGGTACAGGCTTACAGCATGTTTCCAGGAAGAGGCTTTAATGTAAAACCCTACTTTATAAGCAAGATAGAAGATAAAAATGGCAATGTATTGGCCTCATTCAGGGGAGAAACCAAAGAAATCATCAGTGAAAATGAAGCATACATCATGACCAAAATGCTACAAGGGGTGGTTGATTTTGGAACAGGCAGGGCATTAAGAGGAGGATACGGAGTTTCAAGCGAAGTTGCAGGAAAAACAGGCACTACAAACGACAATGCAGACGGTTGGTTCATTGGATTTAGTCCACAACTCCTATCAGGCGTATGGGTTGGTTGCGATGACCCGTTCCTTCGGATGCTTAATACTTCAGGTGGCTCGCAAATGGCGATGCCAGCATGGGCTTATTATTATCAGCAAGTTTTTAATGACAAAACACTAAACATTGACCCAACAGCCAAATTCTTGGCACCGGCAAGCATGCAAAACGAGATTCTCTTTGATTATAACCAAGTAAACCAATCTGAAGAATTCGTTCCTATAGAAGGTGGTGATGAAGGACCTAAGAATGCAAACGAATATATTGATATCCCAATAAGTGATGGAAACGAAAAGGTGGTTACAGAATCTAAAAAATATGAGGACCCATTGACACAAAAAGATCAGACCAAAAATCCACCTCAACCAAATAAAGATCAATTGGAAAAAGACACTTCTACCAAGAGAAAGAATGGATTTATTAAGCGAATCTTTGGTAAAAAACCGAAAGACAACTAGTTTTTCTTTCCTTGTGGGTTATAAGGTGGTCGGATGTGAATCAAAACTCAATAGCCTGGGGTTTAAACCTCAGGCTATTGAAAAATACATGCAAGCTTGATATATTGATGAATTCAATAATGCCGTTATAATGACATAAAATAGCCGTAAATCACAACGTGACTTACGGCTATTTTAAATTTATAAATTCAGAAGAATTACTTACCCAACTTACCAGCTATTCCAACACTATAAAAAAGGTGAAAATTTGTATTAGCAGTAACAGGCATCCTATATTGGGTTTGAAGGATGATTGATGTTTGATCAAATACATTCAACTTAAACCCTGCGCCTACAGGAACATAAGCTGCATAATAACCCTGCCACAAAGAAGCTCCTGCACCAAGTGAAAGGAATGGAGAAACCAAATATGCATCAGAAGTAAGCTTGAAGAAAAGATTAGCATCTGATTCAAAATATGTTTTTTGTCCCACCTTGTTTAAACCTGTTTGATTTTGTAAAGGACTTTCAATGAAAGAAATACCAAGACGACCATTGAAATCAATGCTTTCTGTCAACCCTTCAGTATAAGAAACGGCTAATCCTTTTTTAACACGGCTTCCTTTACTCCATTGTTTCCTCCAAAGGACATCGCTCATCCCCTTGCTTCTCATTTCTGATGCAGAGGTAAAATCATGAAACGTAATATGTATACCCAAGGCTTTCTTACTTTGGCTGCCAGTTTGGGCAACTGAAAGAGAAACTATGCACAAGGTTAATACTGTAAATAAGATTCTTTTCATAAACAGTTTATTTTTTTTGAATTTAGCAAATTTAACTAGAGAGAATCGAAAGATAAAATATTTATTGCGTTTTTGTCTGATTATCTTCCACAACTTTATTCACGAGCTCTACCCTCACTTTTATCACACCCTTCCCTGAAAAAACTAATTTCTTAGCAGCTGATTTTGACAAATCAACTATACGTGGATTTCTATGGTTCAAACGGTCGTTTACCTTTACTACAACAGAGCTGTCGTTTGCTAAATTGGTTACCCTAATCATCGTGCCCAAAGGCAAAGTGTTATGCGCACAGGTGAGTTTTTTTTGACTAAACAATTCACCATTTGACGTTTTCCTGCCTACAAATTTGTCAGCATAAAAACTGGCATACCCAGTGGAAGAATCAACAAATTCGACCTTCCTATAATTGATTTTTGATTTTCTTATATATTTCTTTTGTGCACATGAAATATGTGCTGACATCATAAACGATGCCAAAAAGATCAAAGCCACCAAAAATTTCTTAACAACTCTAAACATGTAACTACTAAAATGTTGTAACTGAAGTTACTAAAACTGAAGGAATATCCCAAATTGATTGATAACAAAATGATTGCCAATAAATTACATACAAACTTAGTTGCTTTTAATATTCAGATTCATGGTTTAAACATAACTGGATAAATGCTAGACCAATAAATAACAAAAATTTGACCAACAAAAGAACTTAATATATACCTTCAACAAATGAAAAAAATTATCCCATTTTTTATATACTACTTGATGGGATTACAAAGCTTTGCCCAAACATCTTCTGTGCCACCCATAATTTCCAATACCAGGGAATATAAAAAAAGGACTTCGGCAAATCCCAACCTCAAGATGATTGAACTCCAAAAAATCATCCCTTACATCAAATACGAATTACATTATGCTACTACAGACAACTTCACAAAAGTTAGGCTGTATCCCAAAAACTTAACAAAAACATTCCTTAGAAAAAAACCAGCAGAGGCACTCGCAGAAGCAGCCAAAAAGCTATCAACAATGGGGATTGGTTTCAAGATTTGGGATGCATACAGGCCTTATTCGGTTACGCAAAAATTTTGGGAACTTATTCACGATGAAAGATACGTGGCCAATCCGGCGAAAGGGAGTGGACATAACCGAGGCATTGCCATAGACCTAACCCTTATTGACCTAAAAACTGGAGAGGAATTGAATATGCCTACTAAATTTGATGACTTTTCAGAAAAAGCCCACCATGGCTATGGACATTTAACACCCCTTCAAATTAATAACCGAGAAATTCTCAAAACCACCATGGAGATGTTTGGATTTTTGAAATTTCAAACAGAATGGTGGCACTATTATTGGCCAAATGGAAATGACTATGATGTACTTGACCTATCTTTTAGTAAATTGAAATAATTATGTTGCTAAAAGATAAAAAAATCGTGATCATTGGAGGTACAACCGGTATTGGATATGCCGTAGCAATCCATTGTTGCAAAGAAGGGGCCTCTGTGGTAGCTTTGGGTAAAAAAGAAAATGAATCAGACCAAGATTTCCAATTGAATAACAATCACCTGGTTTTGTTTGGTGATGCAACAAATGAACTTTCAGCAGAAAAGGCCATAATGACTTGCCTAGAAAAATTCAATGGCTTTGATGCCCTTCTTCATGTTGCAGGAGGCAGCGGAAGAGCTTTTGGAGACGGCCCCCTGCATGAAATGACCATCGCCGGTTGGGAAAAAACATTCGCGCTCAATGCAAACTCAGTCATGCTATCTAACAAAGCCGCCATCAACCAGCTATTACAGCTTAACAAAGGTGGCTCAATTGTAAACATTTCCTCCGTGCTGGCCACTAACCCAGCGCCTCATTTCTTTACAACACATGCCTATGCAGCGTCCAAAGCGGCTGTTATAGGACTAACAAAAAGCGCGGCGGCCTTTTATGCAAAAGACAATATTCGGTTGAATGTAATATCACCTGGACTAATTGAAACGCCCATGTCTAAACGCGCTGCTGAAAATGAAACAATCATGGACTATGTGAAAACTAAGCAACCGCTTCAACAAGGCAGAATTGGACAACCATCCGATTTAATTGGGATGATAGGAATGTTACTGTCTGACCAAACTACATTCATCACCGGTCAAAATATCCTCATCGACGGCGGTTGGTCCGTTAGTGAAGGTCAATATTAAACCATGAAAAAAATAAAACAAGCAATAGGAATCGATCTTGGCGGAACAAGGGTTAAAGCAGTGCTTATTGATGACAATGGCAAGGTCCTTGTTGAAAAAATATTGGCTACAGATGACAAAAATGGACAATGGAAGCACAGTGTTAAAAATGTTTTTAACTTAATTGCAAATGATCTGGATGACAAAGATTTTGTTGTTGGCCTATCGGCGCCTGGCATACCCAACTTCAACAATTCATGCATTCAATTCATGCCAGACAGGTTGTTAGGGATTGAAAATTTCAATTGGAGTGAATTCCTTGATGTACCCGTTCATGTTGTGAATGATGCCATTGCAGCGCTTGCTGCAGAAGCAAGATTTGGTGCTGCAAAAAATAGCCAAGATGCAGTTATGATAACCATTGGAACCGGTGTTGGCGGGGCTTTGCTGATCAACGGAAAAATCCACCAAGGTGCTTTCCAAAAAGCAGGTCATATCGGACACATGAGTGTTAACGAAAATGGCGATCCTGATATTTGTGGAATGCCAGGAAGCCTAGAAGAAGCCATCGGCAACTACTCCATTGAAAAAAGATCCAGCGGATTGTTCAATAGCACGGCTCAGTTGATTGCAGCTGTGGAAATGAATGATGAAAAAGCTAAAACAATTTGGTTGAAGTCTGTCCGCTCACTGGCTATAGCCATCGCATCAATTGGAAACATCCTTTCCCCAGAAAAAATTGTTTTAGGGGGAGGTATCACCAAAGCTGGAATTTTACTAATCAATCCTCTCAAAGAATTTTTATCTTCATTCGAGTGGAAAGCAGGTGGCATTGGAATGGATGTAGAGGTTGCACATTTTGGGGAACAAGCAGGTGCAATTGGTGCTGCAGCTTTTGCCTTGTCTATTATAGAAAATAATTAATCATGAATGAAATTTTAGCATACATCGAAAAAAGCAGGGATATCTGCAACAGGGTACAAGAACAGGAAAACGAGATTACCAAGGCGGCAGAATGGTTCGCCGCGTCCATTTTGGCAGGACGCATGGTGCATGTCTTTGGCTCTGGCCATAGCAGGATGATGGTAGAAGAAATGTGGCCCAGATACGGATCCTTCCCAGGATTCAACCCAATTGTAGAGCTCTCCCTCACATTTCACAACTTGGTGGTAGGAGCAAATGGACAAAGACAAGCTATGTTCTTGGAAAATGTAAGCGGACTTGCACCAAGAATCCTGAGAAACTTTGTATTGTCTGATCTTGATACTGCATTGATTATCTCCTCTGGCGGTACCAATGTTGTTCCCATAGAAATGGCAGAAGGCTTCCGAAAAAACAACATCAAAGTTGTTAGCATCATTTCCAACCAACACAGCGAAGCCAGCAAGAGCAAAAGGGCTGATGGCATCAAACTTGGCGATGTATCAGATCTAGTGATTGATACCGGTGCGCCAAAAGGTGATTCCATGATTCACATTGAAGGGCTTCCAACGCCTGTTGCTCCCGGGTCTTCCATTGGTGGAATCCTCATCATCAACTGCATCAAAGCAAAAGTGGCATCCATACTTACAAAAGCTGGTCACCCGCCAACAGTCCTCACTGCTTCCAATGTTGTGGGTGAAAAAATGGCAACTGAGCTTTTTGAAAAGGCTTATGATGAACATGCTGTTAGACTTTCCAAACTTTATCAATTCAATCAACAATAAAATATTATGCAACCCATTCCAATTCGCACAACAGTTGTAGGCAGTTACCCCTTTCCTGGCTGGCTTGAATTTGCTGCTCAAAATCTACCTTCCTTTGGTGCAGCAGACATCGAAGAAATGGCTGAAGATGCTGTTATTACTGCCATCCACGATCAAGTTAGGGCTGGTCTCGATGTTATCACCGACGGTGAACAAACCCGTTTCGATTTTAACCTCTCGTTTTATGGATTCATCCAAGGCATTCAAGCAAACCATACAGAAACAAGGAAGTTTGGTCCGCCAGCCCACGACCAACGAGGTAAACACAGCATCGTAGGTGAACTTCTTGCACCAAAAGGATTAGGCGCCATTAAAGAATATCAACGCTTAAAAAAATTGGCACCAGCTGGACCTACATTGAAGACAAGTTTACCTGGTCCATACACCTTAAGTGGCCGCCTACTTCCAAATGAAAAATACAAAGACCGCTGGGAAATCACTACAGCACTCATCCCCATCATTCAAAAAGAACTCATCGATTTGGTGGAGGCTGGTTGCACAGAAATCACGGTAGACGAGCCTTCTATGAGTTGCTATGCCTATAAGGAAGATACCAAAAGGTTTGTATCTATTTTCAATGAAACGATTTCTGTTATCAAAGACAAGTGCAGGATTTCAACTCATTTGTGTTTTGGAAATTTCAAAGGAAGGCCAGTTGGGTACAGAAGTTTAAACCCAATGCTTCCTGATTTCCTCGATATGAATGTTGATGAAATTCACATCGAAATGGCAAACAGGGAATTTGCAGAAATAGAATTACTGGCAAATTTTGCAGAAAAAATGGATGTTTCGGTTGGATTGATTGATGTGAAAAATTATTACATCGAATCAGTAGAAGATGTAAAAGAGCGCATCAAAAATTGCTTGAAATATGTTCCTGCAGATAAACTTTCTGTAGCACCAGATTGCGGCTTGAGTCAGACAGCAAGGTGGGCTTCAAAACAGAAATTGATCAACATGGTTGAAGGCGCTAAGCAAATGAGATAAAATGAATGTGATGATAAAAGCCATCAGAAAAAACAATGATTTAGTTAACGACATCCTCGAACAAAGCAAGGATGAAGAAAACTTTTATTTGTGGTGGCTAGGACAAAGTGGCTACTTGTTGCAATACAAAGGCATTAGGATATTGATAGACCCATACCTATCTGATTCGCTCACAAAAAAATATGCAGAAACAGACAAACCCCATGTGAGGATTAGCGAATTGGTGATTCGGCCGGAAGACTTGCCCAGCATTGATTTCATCACATCAAGTCATAACCATACAGACCACCTAGATGCTGAAACAATTCTGCCCATCATGAAAAAGAATTCTTCGTGTAAAATGATCATACCGGAGGCAAACAGGCAATTTGTATGCAGCAGATTAAACATAGATACTGAAGTTCCTATTGGATTGGATGCAGGTGATGATTATGCATCAACACATTTCACCATTTCTGCTGTTCCTGCAGCGCATAACACTATTGAAAAAGATGAGCAAGGGAAGTATAAGTTTCTTGGATACATGATCAAATTTGGCCAGTGGTGCATCTATCACAGTGGTGATACGTTGTTGTATGATGGCATAAATGAAGCACTCAAATTACATCAACCCAATATTGCTCTTTTACCCATCAACGGAAATGATCCTTCAAGAAAAGTGGCGGGGAATCTGAATGCACAAGAAGCTGTTGCTTTGGCAAAAAACAACATGATTCCTATGATAATTCCTTGTCACTATGATTTATTTGAATTCAATACTGTAAACGTAAATGGCTTCATTAAAGCAGCGAAAAAAGAAAAACAAAAATACTGTGTATTAGATCTTGGTGGAAAAATTACAAGCCGAGAAATCTAGCCTCTGTTAAAAGAAATCAACCTTTTAAACATTAAACTTTCAACCCCTTCAACCTCTTCAACTATTTCAACCCCTTCAACCTCTTCAACTATTTCAACCCTTAAACTTTTTCAACTTCTTCAACCGCTTCAACATTAATAGGGCCATACACATGCGGAAATGTTTGCTCCAAAGAAGGCGACCATTCAAAAACAAACTGAGCTGATAGCTTAGTTGTTTCAATACAAAGTTTAACCAAATCTGTGCTATTTGCGTAATATTTTTCTTTGATGAAATCTACTTGATTTTCTTCACAACAATGTATAAATCCTTCTTCATTTAAAGCCGGGGCTACATACAATCCTGTCTCTTTGGCCTTCTGCCATTCACTTTGTGATGTAATGTGATAAATTTTACTCATTCATTTTTTTTCTATTTATGAATATACGGATTTTATTTGTCTTGCAGTCATCATCAAGTCGGCTATTACCATGGCTGTAACGGCTTCCAATACTGGCGGCACCCTCAAAGCTATGCAAAGGTCGTGTCTTCCCCGCACTGCAAAACTTTCCATAACATCTGTTTCCCAGCTATAGGTAAACTGATCTTTGGGTGTTGAGGAGGTTGGCTTTATTGCAATTCGATACACAAGTTCATTTCCATTGGTAATTCCACCTACAATACCACCTGCATGATTGGAGCTGGTTTTCCCTTCTTTATTTTCAATGGCATCATTGTGTTCTACTCCAAACATACTGGCTGCTTTAAACCCTGTACCAAATTCAATGCCCCTAACAGCTGGAATTGCAAAAACAGCATGAGAAATCAATGATTCAACAGAATCAAAAAATGGTTCTCCCAACCCAATTGGCAATCCCTGTACCCTACACTCCACTATACCTCCCACAGAATCCTTATTTTCAATGGCTTTTTGAAGCCCAAGCTCCACATCTGCTATACCACCAATGGAAATAATTTCTGCAACCACACTGATATCTTTCAAAATCTTTTTTGCAACAACCCCGGCAGCAACTAAACACAATGTTAATCGTCCACTAAAATGCCCTCCTCCCCTATAATCCTCATGTCCACCATATTTAACATTGGCTACAAAATCAGCATGCCCTGGTCTTGGCACAGCCCGCTGCTTTTCATAATCGCCAGACCTTGTATTCTTATTTTCAAACAACAATGTGAGAGGAGCCCCAGTTGTCTTCCCATTAAATACACCACTTTTAAACAATGGAAGGTCTTCCTCCTGTCTGGGTGTGGTGCCTTTCTGACTCCCTCCTTTTCTTCTTTCGGTGTCTTTGATGAAATCATCAACAGACAATGGTAGGCCGGCTGGACAACCATCAATCACCATTCCAACGCTCTCGCCATGCGATTCTCCAAAAATAGAGACAGAAAAAAGTTTTCCAAAATGATTCATAACCTTGCTTTAATTCGTTTGCAATTTTACTGTTGCCCCTAATGAAATGATGTGTTGATAAAAATCAGGATATGATTTGTTGATGGCCTCGGCATCATGAATAACCACATCACTAGATGCTCCTAATGCTGCCACAGCAGCGGCCATGGCAATCCGATGATCGTGGTGTGAAGACACTTCTGCGGCTGTTACACCCGTTCCACCATGCACCAACATCAAGTCTCCCTGTAATTCAATCACAATACCCATTTTTCCAAATACATCCTGCAAGGTAATGGCCCTATCGCTCTCCTTGTGTGTAAGCCGCTTGGCACCATGTATTTTTGTTACCCCTTTACAATATGCCGCCAAAGCTACCAAGGGAGGAAACAAATCAGGGCACTCCGTGGCATCAAACTCAAATGCTTTCAAAGGCGCTGGACTAATTATGTATTTTCCGTCTTCCCATGACAATGCTGCTCCTGAAGCTTTAATCGCCTCTAATATTTTTTTATCGGCCTGAACTGAATCTTCACGCATGCCTTCAATCACAACTGATCCTGAAATGGCAGCAGCTACAAAAAGAAATGCCGCCCCACTCCAATCGCCTTCAATTGTATAATTTATCGGGTTTATCGATTCTTTATTTTTTTCTGAACCAAATGAAAAATAACGATAACCATCAACAGTTGGCTCTTTCATGCCAAATGCTTTGATCACATGCAAGGTCATGTCGATATATGGCTTGCTCTTTAAATCATTTACAGTAATCACCACATCACTTGCCTCTGATGCGGAAAAAGCCATCAACAATCCCGTCAAAAACTGTGAACTTAAACTTCCATCGACTTCGATTGATTTCGGTACCAAAGAACCTTGAATTTCAATCGGTAATTTGCCTTCATTGGATGAAATAGCTATACCTAATTTCGGAAAAATTTCATCAAAAAAATTCATTGGTCGCTTCATCAAAGAGCCTGAACCGACCACACCCAATTTCTTTTGACTCATCGCAGCAATGGGTGTAAACATCCTAATGCCCAATCCACTCTCCCCACAATTGATTTCGTCATTAATAGGCTTTACACCTTCGCTCTTTATTTCAATAAAGTCGTCTTTAATGACAACAACGGCGCCCAGCTTTTGGATAACATCCAATGCCGCCAAATCATCATTACAATGTCCTGGCTGATGTATATACGTTGTGCCCTTGTGCAACAATGCCGCAGCACATGCGCGTTGCATGTCGCTTTTTGAGCGAGGTGCCAAAATACTTCCCCCTATGGTTGATGGTTGTACAATTGCTTTCATTGCTATTTTATCCTTTATTGATTTTATTGAACCCTGCTAGATGTTGTTTCAAATCTTCAACTGGAATTTGATTGATTATTCCCTTCCCTATCGTCTCCAATAAAATATAGCTCATCCCTGCATC
>Ga0209550_10002761_pt1 | contig 16850 bp, 10 predicted proteins | sample LauGreSuBDMM15SN_2_FD_187567 | JGI IMG/M metagenome (GOLD analysis project Ga0209550, IMG submission 187567) | Freshwater lake microbial communities from Lake Michigan, USA - Su13.BD.MM15.SN (SPAdes) (version 5) | ecosystem: Environmental > Aquatic > Freshwater > Lake | place: Lake Michigan...
TATATATATATTGTTAACTATATACACATCATGTCTTTTCGCAAAGAAGATGTCGAAAAAATATATAATACGATTCGCGTAAAACATAATACTGGAAAAAATGCGGCTTATATTCCTGAATTGAAAAACGTGGATCCAGATATATACGCAATTTCTATATGTGATATAAAGGGGGGCATTATCAATGTCGGAGACTACGATAAAAAGGTTGCGATCGAGTCAGTTTCAAAAGCATTCTCACTTATTCTTGCGTTAAATAAATACAATATTAAAACACTTTTGGAAAAAATAGGAAGTTCAAAAGAAATAGGCAGTTTCAACTCTTTAGAAGATGTATTAAAAATAAAAAGTCATACGATTAACTCATTTGTAAATGCCGGTGCAATGGCGACTACGAGCCTGCTTTATGATAAAAATAAACCCGACAAAGAAAATAGGAAAAAAATAGATACACTCATCAAAAAAAATATGGAAGATTTTGCCGGTGAAAGAACAGAATTAAATAATAAATTATATATTTCTGAAATCACAAACAATCAGCATAATCGAAAACTTGTTATGAATTTAATGAAATTTGACAGATTTTACGGAAAAATTGAAACGATTATTGAATGTTATACAAAACAATGTTCGTATATGTTTTCAAGCAAAAACATTGCAGTAATGGCTGCAACCATCGCAAACTATGGCGTAAACCCGATTACCAAAAAGAAACTAACATCGCGAGAAAACGCTGAATACGTCATTGAACATATGGCAGAGCACGGAATGTATAATGAAGCACCTGTATGGTGGAAAGAAACATGTCTGCCCGCTAAAAGTGGTGTTGGTGGAATCATTATGATAGTTATCCCTGGTGTCATGGGAATCGGAATTGTTTCGCCCCCTCTTAATACATTTGGAAATAGCACTAGGGGTGTAGCAACCGGCAAAATGCTTGCAAATACGCCGATTTACGCATAGTTGGTGCGGCTTACCACGACTTACCACGGCTTATTATGTTCTAAAAAATTGTGCAAGGATATATCCTTCCCTACATTTTCTACCTCTCCCGTCAGAACCGAATCTTCGTATATTTTTCGAATAATATTAGGGGGTGCTGTTGAACCAATTTTCATTAACTTTTGTTCGACAAGGTATTTTTTAACATCAGATAAATTTTTATTTTTAAGAAGACTATGCTCTCTTTGTATTTTTTTTCGTGTGTCGTTATTTTTAATAAGCACACCAACTACATTTCCTTGTTTACCAAGCTTGAATCGTTTTGTTATCGTTTTTCTCCATCTTTTTCTTATTTTTGTTGCACGATTTGATGAAGATGTCGATATCGAATTATCTATTTTATTTTCGCGTTTCTCTCCTTTCTCTCCTTTCTCATCGTTTTCAATCCCGCTATCTCCTGAGCCATATGAATCAGAAGACGATGAGAATCCTTTATTTGTTGGGGGATGATGATTGTGTTTATTTTTTAAATCATTTAACTTTTGTTGTCTTTCCGAGTATACCATTGTGTCCGAATGTGAACTGGAATGTTTAATTGTTTTATTGTATAATCGAAATGTAGGTTTTTTCCCATTTTTTAAACACCCGTATGGTTTATCGTCGGTTAACTTAATAGGCGAAAATGTAGATGTAGACGTTGACAATGATGTCGATGGTGCGGGAGAATGCGAAGGAGACATGGATTCAAATGATTCAATGATAGGACTAGCGAATTCTGAAGGGGCAATATCTAGTGACATCGGCATCGGCATCGGCTCAGGCATGAATGTTAACATGGGGCTAGGTGCAGCAGACATGGGTGTAGATGGCATTAACTCGGGGGGTAGTTCAGTGTATATTAAATTACCTGCATCTGTCATAGCTGTCCCATGTGCAAGGGGTTTTCCTAAAGCTAATGTTATTTTTTCATTTTTGGGAGCGGAAGAATAAGCTGAAACGTGATTATTATTATTATTATTATTATTATTTACTTTCGGAATATTAAGTTGTATTTTTTGAAATCCGGTGGGGTGGGGTGCATGTTGTGCATGTGGTGCATATGGTGCGTGTGTCGCAAAGGATACACCCTGTTGCGGTCGCAATGGCGATACACTCCGTTGCACAACATTAGAACCATATGTTGTTGGTTTGTTTTGATAAAGTTGAGTATTGACATTTAATTGTGTTTTGTGCGGGGATGTGTTGATGTTGTTGTTCCTATTACTATGTAACGATTTTAAAATATCTTCATTTAAACTCGTTGAAGTTGTTCCACTAGCACTAGCCCGTTTCAACGTTTTTGAATGTTGACGATCCTGGCGTTTTTCGGATTTTTCGGTTTGTTTTGTTTGTATGTATTTGTCTAAAAAACTCAACGACTTCTTAAACTCATCGCTAAATATCCTTGCCTCTTTTTCTTTATCAATACCCTCGGAATTTGTGGGTCCGCTATTTCCAGCCCTCCCATAATCAACCCCCCGATGTCTTTTATGGTTTGTAGACTCACTTGTTAACGACGGCGGACTTGCGGATGTCATGGTTAATTCGGCTTTTCGTTTTGCATTTATTTTATCCAGCAATATTTGTTTAAGTTTACTTGGTTTTATGACTTCATCTGGTATTTTTTGACGAGTTTGTTTTCTAGATTTATTTTTTGATACTCCTGAATTTAATTCCGATCCTGCTCCAGAATTTGATAAAAATGATTTATTAATGACTATACTTTTTTTTGTTGGATCGCTCATAATATAATTTTAAAAATAAAATATTATTATGATTACAACCTATATCCATCTATCTCATGGTGTCTTACATTCAGCATCTTATAAATACATATTTTGTATTACTTTACTATCGTTATTATCTGCACGTTTTTTTACTTCGGTATTATTTGTATACATCTCAAAACCATTCTCTAAATCTTTCATTGTGATCTTTGTTTTCACGTTTTCCGGTTTACAAAAAACACGCCTACTATGTGCTATTTTCGTTTTTGAAAAAAGTGTCTCCATATCTCGCCCGTAATACTTAAAATATTTCATATGTTTTTCAAACCATTCAGCCTTTATTTCCTCGTTTTCGTGAATAGACCACCCAAATTCTCTTACCTTTTTTGTAAAAATATCGCGCAAATCTTCCGGGGTATAGTCATCTATCTTGAATCGCCACGTGAAACGCGAATCAAGTCCGTCGTTGTATGCAAAAAAACATTCGTTCAAGTCTTTTTCATACCCTGCAATAATCACCATTAAATCGTCTTTATGGTCGCTCAATGCTTCGCAAAGTGTGTCAATACACTCCTTTGAAAAACTATCGCGTTTCTCCGTATTCCCAAGAGCATACGCCTCGTCAATAAACAAAACACCACCAAGACTATCTTTAATCGCGTCTTTTGTTTTTAGGGCGGTTTGTCCAAGGTATCCTGCAACCAAGTCTGCACGTGTCACCTTTTTAAACTTGGAGCCGGAGCTGGAACCGGAGCTGGAACCGGAACTGCTTTTCTTTTTTGGTGGAACGTATATTGCCGACGAAGACCCACCGCTTTTAATCACACCTAATTTGCTGTATATTCTTCCTATTATTTTTGCAACTTCCGTTTTACCTGTCCCTGGTGAGCCGTAGATAACAGTATGCAAAAAGTCGCCACTGCCGCTTCCCACCGAGTGCGTAGCATTAGGAACATGTAAATTTTGCAAATAATACAACAACTGGTCTACTATATTTTCTTTCAGATTTTTCATCCCTATCATATTGTTCAAGTCAACCAAGTCATTTCTAATCTTGTGCAAAGCTTGCATATTAATATTATATTCAACATTCACTGCTAATTTATAATTGTCGCATAAGTTAATTAAATCTTTGATGTTTTTTATTTCAACCTCGATATTCACTTTGTCTATTTTAAAAGGAATACGTTTGCATATACATCCCGGACAATTCGGCTCATAACATGCATATTTATCATCTATGTCAACTTTGACAACTTCGATTTCTTTATTATTTTCTCTCGTTTCTCTCGTTTCTCCCGTTTCTCCCGTTTCTACAGGAGCGTCGGAAGGCAACGGCAGAAGCACATCATCGCCATTCTTGGGAACAAATCCTGGTTTAACTTTCTCTCCATTTTTAGGAACTGCAATAGGAACTTTCATGGTATTTTTCGCATCTTCGGTGTTTTTTTCATTTGTTGCTATCGCGTTAGACATATTAAGTAAATAATAATCAACATGTTGGTCCATAAATGAAATAAAATTTTTAAAATGTTTGCGTAATACACGCTTTTGATGTGTTTTATGAAATGTTTTAATATCTATCTTATTTTCGGGATTAGTGGTGGTAGGTATTATATTAGAATTAATATTGTTGTCATGGTTGTTATTGTTATTAGACGTGTTATCTTTCATATTTATACTAGTAATATTGTATTACATATGTTAATTATATTTATATATTTTATTAACATATAATATAATATAGTTATCGTATTATGAATGGCGGTGCGATAAAAAATCTGTTATATTTACTATTTATTGCAACTATTTTCTATTTCGCAGTTGGAAAAATATTTAAAACCATCAGGTTTAATAAACTGAGTCGGTTAAGCAAGGGTATATATTTCTCCACATTCATCTTGCTCTTCTATTTTTTTTATAAAGTAATACCCGTTTTATTATTTAGAAATAGCAACATAACAGAAGGGATGACGATGTCGTTAGCAGATTCTCTTATGTCGGGTGGAAAAAGCAGCGAGACGAGTAGTAGTGAGACGAGTAGCAGCGAGACCGGTAGTAGTGGAAACATCGGAACCAGTATTGACTATACAAAAGGTTGGGATACCGCGGATCATTTTAGAGATAATTATTGTAGTAAAACACCTATATTTGTTGACGGGGTTCTTTTCGAGGAGAATACCGGAAATGATAATGGGGGGTTGGTTTATGGGTTAAAAAGTGAATTATACGACAACGCAACAAAAAAAACTAAAAAGGAATTTATAGATGCATTTACTAGCCAATCAGACAAAGGTGTTACTATTGACATTAATTCGTTTATAGAGGGATGTATAACAAATCTTAAAGCAGATAAAAATAAGAAAGGAGGCTCAACACAAATGTGTAATCCCAAATGCAATTTTAAATTTACAAGTGAAACTAAAAAATAGTAACGTGTTGACTATCTATCACTAATAATTTTATACTATATTTTATTATATTCGCATATAGTATAATAAATACAAACTAAAAATACACCATGAGACGTGCATTACTTATCGGTATTAACTATCTAGGAACACCTAGTCAACTCAGTGGCTGCATCAATGATATCAACAATGTTAGATCGTATTTATACAACACCAGAAACTATAACTCATTTATTGTTTTGACCGACGTTTCTACAAGTAAGCCCACAAAGGCAAATATATTGCAAGCATTCAACGTTTTACTTACCAATGTAAAAGCCGGCGATGAATTATGGTTTCATTATTCAGGTCACGGCTCTTTATTACGCGATACCAATCGCGACGAGGAAAGCGGTTTTGATTCGTGTATTTGCCCCCTTGACTATCAAAAGTCGGGGTTAATTAGCGACGACGTGATTCGCCAAATGTTAGCACAACGTGTTCCCGCGGGTGTAAAACTATATGTTGTTTTAGACGCATGCCATAGTGGCACGGGATGCGACTTGCGTTATAAATACGACGATAATAGTTACTTGACAAGTAAACCGGCATCCGCATCTGCACCCCTCCCTGCAACATATATACCCACAGATTGGTCCTTGAAACAAACCAGCTATGAGTTTAAAAAATATAGCAAAACTATCGGCGAAGTATATAGTATAAGCGGATGCCAAGACAACCAGACGAGTGCGGATGCATTTATTGAAGGACAAGCAACAGGTGCTCTTACATTTATCCTTCTTTCTTGTTTACGAGCAAACTCGCCTTCAACCTACAAATGGAAGCATTTGTTGAAAGATATCTGCTGTAGTGAAAAAATAAGACGTTTTACGCAGAAAACGTGCATAACCTCCGGGACACCGATTAACTTGGAAAGTAACGTTTTTTCGACGACTGGAATACAAATATCAATACCTACGCAAAATATAAATTTGACTTCGGATACTATTATTGCACCACGTTCGAAACAAAGTCAACACACATTAAGTAAAATTATTTTAACAAATTAACGTTTTTTGATTTGTTGTTCTTTGAGTTGTTGTTCTTTGAGTTGTTGTTCTTTGAGTTGTTGTTCTTTGATTTTTTATTTGATATATCTGCTATATTTTTTTAATTCTTCATTTTCGATTTTATTATTTCGATTATTATATTACTTTGGAAATATGCTTAAAAATAAATTGAAATAATAAATAAGCATCTTAAGTAATATAAGAATCCTTCCAAAAACCATCCCACTTCACGAAAAAACAATACATATTTAGTCTCAAATGTCGAAAGCATCCAAGGCATCCAAGGCATCCAAGGGAAGCAGCGGAAGTAAAACACATGCAGACGCATCTTTGGCGCAAAATATTGAGTTACAGATTACGCAAATCGTTTCAGAAAAGGATATAAATAGCGATAATATATTACACGATGATGTTGGCGGGAGTGGAAGTAGCGGCGAAACAAAAAAACAGAAAAAAATGGCTGCAAAGTTGTCAAAGTTGAACTTTGGTGGCGGCAGCGGCAGCATTGCGGAAAAGACGGAAGAAAGGCTCGCGGGAGGAGAGGCGGGCGCAGGTGCAGGTGCATGTGCAGACGAAGAAAGAAGACTTACGGAAAATATGGAACTTGTCGCTTCCTATCACAAGAATAAAAATTCGTGGATAAACGTAAAGTGTCCATCTATGCTTCCATATATCGAAACCCCCTGGACTATTATCGGTGCATATTTTAACAAACAACATTTGAGGCGTCTCGTTCGTCATCAAATTGAATCATATAACGACTTTGTCAGCAACCAAATTCAGCGAACTATCGACATGTTTAATCCCGTCGTCATTGCGTCAGAACAAGACTTATGCAAAAAAACAAAGAAAAATAGTTTAGAGGTCCACGTGACGTTTGACAAATTCAACTTGTATCGCCCCCAAATCCACGAAAACAACGGAGCTACAAAAATCATGTTCCCGCATGATGCAAGGTCGCGCAATTTCACATACGCGTCCACGATGACGATTGACATGAACATTCAATATATTATTCGCACCGGCGAAAATCTAGAAAATGTGCAAACGTTTCACAAATCGGTTCCAAAGGTTCATATTGGAAAGTTGCCGATCATGTTGAAATCATGTATTTGTGTTTTAAATCAATATACTCATATTAATAATAATGTATCTGGAGAATGTAAACATGACGCAGGTGGCTACTTTATTATTAATGGCAGCGAGAAGACAGTACTCGGCCAAGAACGCGCGGCAGAAAATCGCGTGTATTGTTTCAATACTTCAAAGAACAACAGCAAATGGTCATGGACTGCCGAAATAAAATCCATCCCTGACTTCAAGTGTATCTCTCCAAAACAAATCAATGTGATGATTGCAAATAAGAACAACGGGTTCGGCTGCCCTATTTATGTCCAGATTCCGCGAATCAAGCAACCGATTGCACTATTTGTCGTATTTCGCGCCCTCGGTATCATCTCCGACAAAGACATTTGCGAATACATATCACTCGACGTTTATGACGAAACGACGAAACAAATACTCGAGTCTCTTCAGGCATCCATTATCGACTCTAATTCTATTCTGACACAAGAAGATGCGATTAAAGTCGTAACATCAAATGTAATGTATACACCAATGAATATGGACAAGGAAACCGGTGCAGCCAAGAAACGGGGATTCGCAAATGAGGTGTTGCACAATGACTTGTTTCCACATAGTCAAACACAAAAACAGAAAATATACTTTCTCGGTTATATGGTAAATCGTCTCTTGAAATGCAGTCTCGGACTTGCAAAACAAGATGACCGCGATTCATATCTAAACAAGCGTATTGACTTGACTGGCGCATTGCTGAATAACCTGTTTCGCAACTATTTCAACAAGCTTATAAAAGATATGTCGAAACAAATTGTTAAAGAAATAAATACCGGCTCATGGCGTTCTACGGATGACCATATGAGTATCGTCAACAAGACAAATATCTATAAAATTATCAAGTCTACTACGATTGAGAACGGCCTCAAGCGTGCATTGTCTACCGGCGATTTCGGTATCAAAAATGTAAATAGCAACAAGGTTGGTGTTGCACAGGTATTAAATCGTCTTACATACGTATCGAGTCTTAGTCATCTTCGTCGTATCAATACTCCGGTCGACAAAAGTGGAAAATTAATTGCACCCCGCAAACTGCACAGCACCACATGGGGGTTCTTGTGTCCCGCTGAAACACCAGAGGGTGGCAGTGTTGGTGTTGTAAAAAATATCAGTTATATGACCCATATTACGATTCAAAGCAATTCCCAGTCTCTACACCAGCACGTTGAGCCGTTCATTGAGCGTCTTGATTCTGCTGCGACTACACCCAAAGCAATGTTTTCAAATATCAAAGTATTCGTAAATGGTGCTTGGTTGGGCAATACCCAGAATCCGATGGAACTATATAACTCATTCAAGAATAAGAAACTAAAGGGAATTATCAATATCTACACCTCGATTATATTTGATATTAAAAATAAGGAAATCCGCATTTGTAACGACGCGGGAAGACTGACGCGCCCCGTTTTGCGTGTGAAAAATAATAAGATTTTCATCACCGATAAAATTATCGCGGACTTGAATTCGGAAAACTTGTCTTGGGACGACCTTGTCACAGATGCTAGAACGGAAGAAACCATCGTGGAATATATCGACCCAGAGGAGCAAAGTTTTAGCATGATTGCAATGAAACCCGAAGATGTCGTAAAGAAGGCAGATAGCAACTATATCTACAAATACACGCATTGCGAAATCCACCCAAGCACTATTTTCGGAATCTTGGCGTCTTGTATTCCGTTTCCCGAGCATAACCAGTCACCAAGGAATACTTATCAATGCATTGATATAAATGAAATGGTTTATATGAGTAATGGAAAAAAAATAATGATTAAAGATGTAAAAATTGGAGACGAGGTTGTCACATATAACCCAGATACATTTGAATTATCAAATACAAGAGTAGTGAATCACTTTGTGAGAAAAAATGAATTTCCTGTATACAAACTTACAACTATAAGTGGTAGAGAAATTATTGCAACAGAAGACCACAAGTTTACAACAAACAATGGTTGGAAAACTATAAAAGATATGATTGAAGATAATACAAATAAAGTTGGTATAATAATCACTAACTATAATAATAATATTCAAAATATATCTGAAATAGAAAATACAAGTAATAAAAAATGTATTATAGATGAAGAATCATTTATGGCACTAATGAGAAACCTAAATATTGATGAAACAAAAAATAGAAAAATAAATAAGATAGAATCTTATGTAAATATGTTAAAAAAAATAGAACTTCTTCCGCTTTATGAAAATAGTCCAAAATTAGAAATACTATCAAGAGTAATTGGATACTTATATGCAGATGGTTCAATAAATATTTATAATAAATCAAGGAATGGAAAATATAACTATAAAGAGTTTCAATGTTCATTTGACTTTGGAACTATAAATGATGCAAAAGAAATGCAAAATGATTTATTAATATTAGGATTTGAATGTGTAAAGATTTTAGAAGGAACAAGGACGTTTAAATGTTTAGACTCTGACAGAATGCAAACTCATCATACATTTACAACTATATATAATGGTTGTTTACCTGCATTCTTAATAAGTATTGGTCTAAGTTATGGTAAAAAAACAGAGACAAAAAGAAATAAAATACAAGATTGGATAATGAATAACAATATTAATGCTGCGCAATTTATGAAAGGATTTCAAGGAGGAGATGGTTGTAAAATTAGATGGGATAAAGTGGTAGATAAAAGAAATAATAAGGAAGGGTATAATATTAAAATTCAAGAAACTTCTCAACAGATAAATAACATATTTAGTAATGACCTAAAAGAATTTATGAAACAATGTATTATTATATTGAATAATTTAAATATACATGTAACATCTGAAAATGTTAAAGAAACAACTATAAGTTCAAATCGCATAAAATACTCATTTACTATATCAAGTAAATCTGATAATTTAATAAATTATTATGAAAAAATAGGTTATGCTTATTGCGAAACAAAGAATAAATCATCTTTCATAGTTACTGAATACTTAAAGTATAAAATATTGCATAAATCTACAAAAAATAACAATTATAAAATAATGAATATTCAAGAGTGGGTAAATTTAATAGAGTATAAAAATAATTGTATATTTGTTCCGATAAAAAATATTACTAGGGAAGAAGATAGATTAATTTCAGATATTGAAGTTGAAAGTGAAAATCACTCATTCATTGCTGGTAATGGTTTTGCAAGTTCAAACTGCGCTATGGGTAAGCAAGCTATGGGAATGTATGTCACAAACTACCAAAATCGTATGGACAAGACCGCCTATGTTCTCACCTACCCAAGTCGCCCCCTTGTAGATACCCGTGTTATGGGTATGATTAAACTCGACCAAATCCCGTCTGGTTCTGCAGTTATCGTCGCAATCATGACGTATTCCGGTTACAATCAAGAGGATAGTATCCTCGTAAATAAGGGCTCTATCGATCGTGGTTTATTCAATGCAACAATATACCATACCGAAAAGGACGAAGACAAGAAGATCAACGGCGATGAAGAAATCCGGTGCAAGCCTGACCCTTCAAAAACCAAGGGTATGAAGTTCGGCAACTATGATAAAGTGAACAACAAAGGTCTCGTTCCTGAAAATACATTTATTGAAAATCGCGACATTATTATTGCAAAAGTCGTCCCTATTAAGGAAAACCGCAATGACCACACCAAGCTCATCAAATACGAAGACCATAGCAAGATTCATCGCACGACCGAGGAGTCGTATATCGACAAAAATTTCATCGACCGCAATGGTGACGGATATTGTATTGCAAAAGTCCGCATCCGCACTTCGCGTAAGCCTGTTATTGGCGACAAGCTCTCTTCGCGTCACGGACAGAAAGGTACTGTAGGAAATATCATCCCCGAGCAAGATATGCCATTCACCGCCAACGGAATGCGTCCCGATATTATCATCAACCCGCACGCTATTCCGTCTCGTATGACGATCGGGCAACTCAAAGAAACCCTCCTCGGCAAAGTTCTCGTCCAGCTCGGTTTATTCGGCGACGGCACGTCTTTTGGCGAGCTCGCAATCGAAGATATCCGCAGAGAATTGCTCAAGACCGGCTACGAATCGCACGGAAATGAGCTCCTATATAACGGCATGACGGGGGAACAGATTGAGTCGAATATATTTATCGGCCCGGCCTTCTACCAGCGTCTCAAGCATATGGTAAATGATAAGCAACATAGTCGTTCGATTGGACCGATGGTAAATCTGACACGACAACCGGCGGAAGGCCGCTCGCGAGATGGAGGGTTACGTTTTGGCGAAATGGAAAGAGATTGCAATAACGAAGACACGCCAATTACGCTGTCAAATGGATTAAGTGTAAAAATAAAATCACTCGGTGAAAATAATGGATGTATGAATATTATGGGATGGAGTGAAAATAAAAATGGAATGGTTCCCTCTAGACAAGTAGCCTTTATGGACAAGGGAATGCGCGACTGCGTGGAACTGACGTTCCAGGATGGTAGAAAACTTACATGCACGGAAGACCATCCTGTTTTGACATCAGATAATACATGGGTTAAAGTAAAAGATGTTGAATTGAATTCTACAAAAATTAAATCAAGCATAACCTGCCCTCTAATTGATATTAATGATGAAATTAAAGAATGTGCTGGATGGACGCTTCAATTTGGAACAAGAATACTCGAAACAAATACTCGTGAAGAATTTATGAAAACGCTTGCGTTTGCTCGTATTATTGGATATTTGATTACGGATGGACACATGAATTCTAAAAAAAAGGAAGCAAGCTTATTTCTTGGTCATATGTTAGATGTTGAATCCATGATGAAAGATATTGAACTATTTTGTGAAAGCAAACAAACAAACTTTAATTCAAAAAATTTATATATAGTTAGAATTCCAACTATTCTTATGAATGATATTATTCAAATAAAAGGTTTATTGCGCGGCAAAAAAGTAAACCAACCTGGAACTTTGCCCGAATTTATATTGGATGAAAAATGCCCTCGCCCGATCGTTCGTGAATTTCTTGCCGGGATGTTTGGCGGTGATGGACACACTTGTGTTCTTTCGATGCATAGAGGAAAACGCGACATCCTTTCATCGGTCTCATTTTCACAAACTAAAACATACGAACATCGCGAATCATTACAAAAAATGTTTGAAGATATACAGAAACTATTTGCTAAATGTGGAATTCATAATACTACGATTCAAAAACCGAAAGAGACAACCTTCTCAAAACAAAAATTTGAAGGAAAGGAAAAGATGGACAATACGGGACGCAGTTTTCAATTGACGCTCCATCTCCCGATTGAACAACTAGTCCCATTCTCTGAAAAAATTGGGTTTCGGTATTGCTGTCATAAATCTCAACGATTGGAAGCCGGTGTATCCTATCGTCGTCTTCGCGAGGAAGTGACGCGTCAACACAACTGGATGGTGAATCGTGTGAATGAAATTACAAAATTCAAGGAAATTAAGGAAAAAACTCCCGAAAAAATGGTGCCGACAAAGAAAGCGATTGCTCAAGCCGTCGAAGAGTTGAAGAAAACGGAAGGACTTCTGCATGAATACGCAATTCCAAGCACGCATGATATTACCGACCACCTAATTAAGGGAACAGAATTCGGCAAATTCACAGCGAAAGGATTCCCAACCGCCGAAGAATTCCTTGAAACGATTGGTGCACTTGACTGGTTCAAGAATGAGGATAACCACGGCGGCAAGTGTCGCCCTGATATGGATGAAGACACGGCAAGTGAAGACTCGGTCACGGGCAACGATGACGATGATGCAAAGTATGGCGTAACGCGGGGTTGTGATTCTATCCCTACAATGAACTTGACAATCGTATCAAGAATTCCCGTTGGACCGAAACCCGTATACGATATTAGCGTAGAAGATACACACTCGTTCCTCGCGAATGGTGTTGTCGCACACAATTGCATGGTCTCGCATGGAGCAGCAAGATTTACACGCGGACGCTTATACGATGCTTCAGACAAATACCAAGTGCATGTGTGCCGCGACTGCGGAATGATTGCGGCATATAATGACAAGATGGGTATTCACTGCTGCAGGACATGCGACAACAGGACAAACTTCGCATATGTTGAAATTCCATACGCTTGCAAACTACTATTTCAGGAATTGCAGACTATGAATATTGCACCCCGAATCATGACATAGTAAGTTTAGGTTATACATAGTAGATTGAATACTATTCTATTAAAAATAAATATTATTTAGCATATAATATATATTTTTTTATTGTATTTGTAATTATATATATTATAATAATATAACAATAGTATAATAACTATAACATATAATGTCTTCTAATTTAGGTGGAGGTTTTCAAGGTATTGCACCAACACTTATCGGCGGGGGTGCCGGTTCAAATGGTGGAAGCGGAATGGTTGGAAGCAGCGAGCGTTCAATCGATAGATTTTCATTAGTGCAGGCATGGAATGGTGCAGCGGCTACAGGAACTATCAATGGTTACCAACGAAAGATTGGACCATTTAGGGCGGTATATAATGCCGGCGATTTCTTGTCGCGTCCGAATTATACATCTGGTGGTTCAAACCAGATAAACAATGTGCGGCGAGGTGGTCTTAATGGATATAAAGTTTTAGGAGGCGCCGTTCAAGCTCGTCCCGATAATACAGGTATTCCATCTGCAACTTGCAATCCCAAGTTTGTGTATGATGGGTCCGACTATATTCGGTTTAAAAAATTACAAGCAGTAAATAGGAACTATAATGACTATAGCTTCGGTGGTGACCAGTTTAGCAGTTCACAATCGGCTTGGAAACGTGTGCACAGGTTTTAAATTATACACACTGCACGGCGGCGAATACCAAACTTTAGCATTTAGTGTATATATAATATATATAATTTAGTATTTATATTATATATACGTTTTAAATGTCAGGCGTCCCTATAAGAACATTACAATATTATTTCAATGGTCCGCCTACTCAAGGTATCGTTATTAAACAACGTGGCAATAATGGTGTGCAAAGGTGTGTGGCGCCTGCACCCAATCAGCAATACCCGACCGACCAAACGGGGAATGTAGCAAATGCACGTGTGTCTTTTATGAATGCACAGAAGAATGTATATTCGGCGAATTCTCTTGCACCATCGACTTCAAAAGTTGCAAGCAATACAAATTATACCACAAGTATGTTTCATAGTCACTATCAGCGGCGTGTTTTAGCAGGGAAACCGATTCCCGTTCCTGTATCCGGCGACCAATATATCAATATGATAAAATATAACGCAATTGGTAAATCGGCATATAAAGTCGGTCTTGCACAGGATGCGCCATACCAGACGAAAAACAATGACAATACGATTCGAAATATACGGCGTCAAAGGTGTCGTAGTGGTGGATGCGTAGCACCGAAGAAAAAAGGCGCAATTGAAAATCCGTTTCAATCTGGTGGTTCATCTATTTTATCATCTTTAGGAAATCGGCAAATATACGCGTCGTAATATATTTTTATATTTTTTTATATTTTTTTATTATATAAATAGACAAAATATACAATATAGACAAAATAAAATGTTTAACAAATTTTTGATTGAATTTTTAGGAACTTTGTTCTTTTTATTTACTATTATCTCAACGGGTAATCCGCTTGCAATCGGTGCTTCACTTGCTTTAGCGATTTATTTGGGAGGAAAGATTTCTGGAGGTAATTTCAACCCCGCGGTTTCGGTGATGATGGTCGTCGCGGGTAAATTGTCTAAACAGGATTTGATTGGATACATCCTTGCTCAAGTTCTTGGTGGTTTAGCTGCTTTTGAATTATATAAACGATTCAAGTTTTGAATTGGGAAATAATTTATTATTTTCTTTTTTTATAAATTATATATTAATTTCTTGAGTTAATATATAATAAAATGCAAGCTTTAAAGAGTATGATGTTTGGAAATAGTCAGGCTCAGGCTGAGGGTCAGCAAGGTGGTCGTCGTAAGACTCACAGACGCCGTCGCGGACGTAAATGCAGAGGAGGCAGTGACGATCCACTTTTGCAAGCAGCATTAGCACAAACCGGAGGTAGGCGTCGTAGACGCGGGTCGCGCAAGTCTCGTCGTGGTTCTAGAAAGCACACTCGCAGACACCGCAGGTGAAACCGCGTATACATTTAGCAATAGCAATAGCAATAGCAAAGTTTAATAAGCTTATATTAGTATTATTATTTACGATTCAGATAAATAATAATAATAAATACTCAAATAATATTCAAAAAACCATACACACCACACTAGGTATTATCATCTTTTTTTATACATATTGGCCATTAGTTTGAGAGCAATATACAACCATAGAGCACCAAATGAAAGTATAAATATTTTAAGGAAAATATCATCTGGCATCATTATATTGTATCCTTGATTTTTATTCTTGTATTTTTTACTACTAGAGTCGCCATCGCCGTCGCTGTCGCTGCTGCTACTGCTATCGTCGTCGCCGTCGTTTTTATATAATTTTTTAAGTTTTTTATTTAGTTTCTTATTTATTTTTTTATACCTTTTCTCTCTTCTTTTACTAACTCTTGTTTCATCACGCACCATAAATCCATCTGAACATTTTCCACCGGTTATAATATTTGTATACCCGTTATTTACAAAGTTGCAAGGTGAAATATTTTTGATATCATCAATAGATACATAAGCTGACCCCGTGCCTGCATTGTTATTTACATCGATTGTTTGAAGCGTTACATTTTGGCATTTGGGGGGATCCATACTTGAAAATGCCGAATAAAAATTAATTTGTGCCAATGAAAATGCGTTTTCGAGAAGACCGGGAATGAGTCCTTTAAATGTAGAAAAATTTCCACCTACACCGGCGGGAATTACTCCTAAATTACCGCTTGGAACGTTGTCAACATATAGGGATAATGTTTGATTATTCCCATCGAGGTCTTTGCATAGTTGCGATGTCGTATAAAAATATTTATTCCCAAGAGTGTTTCCTGTTTTTGAGGCGGGGGAATTTCCCGAAACAAGAAGTTTTATATAAGATACTATACCTCCAACACCACTTGATACATTTGATAAATCGTAACCAGGTGACATTCCCATGTCGGATGGAGTTTTTATATATTTGTAATACATGTAGTTAGTATCAGTAGGAGTGCCGTCATTTCCACTACCAGACATTTGTTTGTTTGTTTGTGGCTGTATTACTATTTAATTATATACTATTATATGAGTATATTATTTTACATTCTTTTGTTATTGTAAAAATAATGTAAATAATATAATAGTATATAATTAAATAATTTAACTAAATCTCGCTTGTAATAATTTTTCTGATGAAGGTGTAGGCTTATTTGCCTTTTTTCTATCATTATTAAACTCCAATAATTGTTCATTTGCTTCATTGGCTTTTTTTTCAGCATCCTCTGCAGCATCCTCTGCAGATGCTTCTTCGCTTTTCTTTTTATCTTCTTCTTCTACAGACCCGGTTGTAACGACTTTTGGTTCGGTTTTAGTGGCTGTTGTTTCAGTCTCTGATGCGCTTTTGTCACCATCTGAACCATCTATACCTTCTATTATTTTAGAACCAAAGCATGATTTATATA
>Ga0209550_10002763_pt1 | contig 16849 bp, 16 predicted proteins | sample LauGreSuBDMM15SN_2_FD_187567 | JGI IMG/M metagenome (GOLD analysis project Ga0209550, IMG submission 187567) | Freshwater lake microbial communities from Lake Michigan, USA - Su13.BD.MM15.SN (SPAdes) (version 5) | ecosystem: Environmental > Aquatic > Freshwater > Lake | place: Lake Michigan...
GTTTTCATTTTTGGACATTTTTTTTGTCCAAAATCGAGAATCCGAAAATACTTTTGGGAAAAAAATTGCCCTTCCTTCCATATTAATTTGTCAGGTATCCCGCTCCATCTCCCCGAATTTTATGGACACAAATATTTTCATGTTTTTTAAATATAAACATTGTATAAACAAGTAATAATTATAAAAAAAAATGAAATAATTAAATAAGATATTAATAAAAGCATAATGATAATTTAATAAATGGAACAAAGTATTAAAATTAATATAACAGAAGAACTATATGATATTAATCCTAATAATATATTTATAGAAATGATTAATAAACAAAAACAAAAAGAAATTAATACAGATATATGGAAAGATAGTCAATTCAAAGATTTAATTAAATTACAATCAAATAATGTTGGAAATGTTGGTGAAACATTTATTCAAAAAATATGTGACTATTGTAAAATTATTGCAAATATAGATGGTTCAAAAACAAAAAAAATAGGAGGAGGAATTGGTGATGGAAATATTTGCAATAAAAGTGTTGAAATTAAAACATCACATAGAGGTAGTAGTAGTTCTAATTTTCAGCATGAGTTAGGAGAAACACCCTGGAAAAGTGAAATTATGATATTTATTGATATTGATCCATATTGTATATACCTTACCATATTTAAAAATTTTACAGAAGAGTTTTATAAAAGTGGAAAAAAATGTGATGTTTATTTTCCAACAAAAAGTATAACTTGGCGAAAAGGAACAGGTGCATTTAAGTTAGATACGACCATAAAAATTAATGAAGAAAATATTATAAAAGGAAATACATTTAAAATTGATGAAAAAGTAAGTTTAAATGAATTAAAAGAATTTATATTACTAAAAATTGAATAATGAATATATTTGTGAGCTTCTTAAGTTATATGCTGAATTGGTTGATAAAAATGCTATCTTATCCCATTCAATATTTAACATTTTATTTACCATGTTTTGTTTATCTGTATTAAATACTATACCATATCCTTTTTTTCCAGGTAAGTCCTCAAAATTATTATAACATTTCATATTTTCCTTACCAAAACAAGTAGAAGGCATATATATATCACATTTACCTATCATACATTTATTTCTTGTTGTTGAAATAGTTCCGCCATCAGACATAGAATATATTTTCATTTTTTCATTTGTATAATCTTTAATATCATAAATATCATTTTTATGATGCTTAGACCATATTTGAAATATAGTATTTATTTTTATAACATTACCATTTGGTTCATTAAAATCAGTATCTATTTTTGTTGAAAAGATTAAATTATATTTATATACTCTTTTTCTTGGTACACCTTTTCCATCACTTTCAAACAATTGAGGTAATATAAAGCATACATAATCCGCAAATTCATAAGAGTGATTTATAAATTTTAATGCCATGTGTCCCCTCAAACCAAATGGTGGGTTACCAAAAACTACATATTTATTGTTATCACTTGGTTTCCAATCCAAATAGTCATAATTCATTACTGAAGGATGTCTTGGTTCAATATCCATTGCTATCGTATTATTTGGTAAAACTTCCAGAAAATTTCCGCAACCAGCACACGGCTCAATATATTTAAAATTGTCAATATTTTCACCATATTTAGTTATTGTATCAATAAATAATTTAAAACATATTTGGGCTGTATTAACTGGAGTAAAGAATTGGTCTTTTTCTTTTGTAGAATATTTTGAATAGTCAATTTTAACATTTGATAGTTTCAATATATCAAATTCATAATTTTTGGGTATATCTTCTAACTCTATCCATCTCGTTATTGTGCCTGGTGATAAATTTAATTCATCTGCTAATTTTTTTAACGTATGTGTTTTTAATAAATTGTCAAGATAATATAATAAATTAATTTCTTCATTATTTACAATATTATTTATAATATTATTATTTTCAAATGTAACTTCTTCAATGATATGTTCCTGTTTTTTACTATTAATTAACTCGATTAATTCGTTTTTGTTTTTAGATTTACATTTTGAAAAACCAAGTTCTTTACACTTTGATAAAAGGTCTAATTTTGATAAGCTTGTTAAGTTCATTTCTTTAATGTTATAAGATTTATTAGCCATATTATTTAATTCAATTTTTTAATTATTTAATAAAAAAACAAACTATTATATTTATTAAGAATGGATTTTGATTTTATAATTATTAAACTTTATTTATAATCGTTTCTTTTGCTATATTTTTAATAATTTTATTTTCTTTTTCAATATCATTATTACCTTGGCCGCCCATGGTTTCAATAATCAATTTATTATATTGGTCTGATTTATTTGAATTACTATAAATACAATCAGGATATTTTGATTTAAACAAAAACAACATATTAGAATTTTTATGAGCTATATATTTTATAGCTTTTCTTAATTTTTTTTTATCGTCATCTTCCTTTTCCCATTTGTTTTCGTCTTTTATATATATTGTTTCTCTCTTTGAATCACTACAATGAACTGGTCTCTTATGAATATCAAGTGCTTTTAAATTTTTTATAATAATGTTTGAAATACCTTCAACAAAACCTAATTTTCCCACACTTTCCAAATCAGATAATTGAATTTTTAACGAATCAACAAAATCCATTATATTCATCGCATCTTTACATTGTTCGTTTAAAAATAAATTTAAATTAAATGTTTTATTATGTGAATTTATATTTGTATTTGGTACATTGTTTTTACACATATCAAATAATTTATTCGTTAATTCTTGATTTTGATGTGTAAGCTCTTGATTATGTTTTATAACATCTAAAACAACATTTGTAAGCATTTTAATTTCATTATCATTAATTTGTTCTTCATTTGTTTCTTGTTTTTTTTCATTCGGTAGCTTACAAATTTTACGATGTGTGTATAATCCTTGTCTATATTTATATTCTTTACCACAAACGCATACAAATTTGACGGAACTTTTTGGAACTTTTTTGTCATTCATTTGTAACTCAGCGTCATTATTTATATGTTTTGCTGTCAATAGGTGTCTATTGTATTGACTTTTACGACATGTATCATAGTCACAATTTTTACAAAAGTACCGTTTGGAACTTTTTGGAACTAAAATGTAATCATTTGTCATTATTTTTTAATGACAAAAAAAGTTCCTAAATTGTTTTTTATAAAAATATAAAAAAAATTACAATCACAAAATAAAAAAATGTTTTTTATTGCCTTACGATAATTTTTTTTTATGCAGTGAGGGTGCAAAAATTCCCAAAAGTATTTTCAGGTTTTCATTTTTGGACATTTTTTTTGTCCAATTTTCAAAAGTCGAAAATACTTTTGAGAAAATTTTTTCATTTTTTCCAAATTTAAATTCTCCATTTCACCAAAATTTATTTTTTATTTGATAAATTATTTGATAGTATAAAAATAAATGTTAAACAGTATGAATAAATGTTAAACAATATGAATATAAATATAAATGCTACTCAATTTTTACGCTCGAATTATAAGTTTGAATTGCTTTAAAAATGTCATTATGTAAATTATTAAGCTCATTATTTTTATTACATATGGTGTCAATTATAATAGTTGAACTAAAATCTATATTTTTTTTTATTAATAAAGTAAAATGTAGATTACATTCTTTTTTTATTTTTTTACCCCAATATTTGTTTGTTACTACATCGTAACCATATATGCTTAAATTACAATATTTTTTAAATATAAAAACAATTATTTCATTTAATTTTTCTACACTTATCGCACATTTGATTTGAATTAAAGGAACAACATCATACTTAATGCCTCGGCTTCTGGTAAATTCATTAACTGGAATCATTCTTATAAAATACATAAGCAACGTAAACAAATTATAAATGTATTTATTGAATAACTTTTTATTTCATTTTTTTGTTTAATACAATTACATATAAAATAGTATAAAGATATATTTATAATGTATATATATTAATCCAAAATGGTAAAAGTTTGCTCTATTCATAGTTATCCGAAAAATAAGGAAGAACAATATAAAGAATATTTTGATAAATTTAAATATCCTTTATATGTATTTCAAAAATGGGCTATTGAAGGTATAATAGAAGGCAATCACGTATTAGTAACGGCACCAACTGGTAGCGGAAAAACACTGCCAAGCGAATTTGCCATTGATTATTTTTATTCAACTGGTAAAAAAACAATATATTGCTCGCCAATTAAAGCATTATCTAACCAAAAATTTTATGATTTTACAAAAAAATATCCACATATAAGCATCGGTTTAATTACTGGCGATATAAAAACAAATCCAGATGCCGATGTACTCATAATGACAACCGAAATATTGTTAAACAAGTTATATCAAATTAATAGTAATACACCTGAATTAAATTCATCTGTATCTTTTGATATGAATATAAATTCTGAACTTGGATGCGTCGTATTTGATGAAATTCATATGATTAACGATTCTTCAAGAGGACACGTATGGGAAAATAGCATTATGCTTTTGCCTCCTCATATACAAATAATAGGATTATCTGCCACACTTGATGATCCAGAGAAATTCGCATATTGGCTTGAAAATAGAAATAAATCTGATAAAATAGTTTATTTATCTAATAAATTGGAGAGAGCAGTTCCATTAACACATTATAGTTTTATTAGCGTTACGAATACTATATTTAAAATAATTAAAGATAAATCAGTTCAAGAAAATATTAAAAGTATAATTAATAAACCACATGTGTTACAAGACGCAAAGGGAGTATTTAATGAAACCCAATATTTTGAAATAGACAAAATGATAAAATTAATTGATAGTAAAGACATAAGAGTTAAAAGAAGTTTTATTTTAAATCAAGTTTCTCAATATTTAGTTCAAAATGAAATGTTGCCTGCTTTATGTTATGTTTTTTCAAGAAAGCAAATAGAAAAATGTGCGAAAGAAGTAACAACTAATTTATTAGAATTTGATTCTAAAGTGCCTTATACAGTAAAATACGAATGCGAGCAAATTATTCGCAAATTACCCAATTATCAGGAATATTTACACCTTCCAGAATATATAACTTTAGTGTCATTATTAGAAAAAGGCATTGGTACACATCACTCGGGTATGATGCCAATATTGAGAGAAATAGTTGAAATATTATTTGCGAGAGGATATATAAAACTATTGTTTTGTACTGAAACAGTAGCAATTGGATTAAATCTTCCCGTAAAAACTACTATATTTACAGATATAAATAAGCATGATGGGGAAACATTTAGAATGTTACACGGACACGAATTCGTTCAGGCAAGTGGTCGTGCAGGTCGTTTAGGATTAGATGAAGTAGGTCATGTAATTCATTTAAATAATCTTTTTAAAAATATGGATTCCAGAAATTATAAAATAATGATGAATGGAAAACCACAAACATTAATATCTAAATTTAAAATTTCATATAATTTGGTTTTAAATTTAATAAATATTAATGATGCGAATTTAATGACTTTTGCTGAAAAAAGTATGGTAACAAATGATATAGACACACAACTTAAAGAAATACATAAAAAAATAACAACTTTAACCGCTGAAATAGATAATTTACGTTTTTGTTCTACAAAATTAAATACACCAAAACCAATAATAGAGGAATATATCAAGCTACAATCACAAGAGGTAGTATCTGTAAATAAATATCGCAGAGAAATAAAACGACGACTTCAAAATATATCGGACAATTATAAGCATATTGAAAACGATAAATTATCCTATAAAAAATGTATATTAAAGGAAAAAGAATTAAATGAATTAGCAAACCAATATAAGAATGTAAATAATTTTATTAGAACTGGAATGAATAATGTGTTGGATTTACTTCAAATGGATAATTTTATTTTCACAAAAGAAAAAACAGAAAAAACAGAAGAAACAGAAGAAACAGAAGGAACAGAAGAAACAGAAGTAACAGAAGGAACAGAAGAAAAAAACCCCCAATTATGTTTAACCAATAAAGGAATAATAGCCAGCCATTTAAGAGAAATACCTTGTCTCGTATTTGCCAAACTTTATGAAGATAAAACAATAGACAATTTAACTTCTCAACAATTGGCATCATTATTTAGTTGTTTTACAAATATCAATGTTTCAGAGGAATTAAAAGAAATAATTCCAAAGTCAAAAGATAGTGAAGTTCAAAATATTATTTTAAGTATATCCAAAATGTATATTGAATATCAAGATAAAGAACTAAAATATAATATTAACTCAGGTGTAGATTATAACATAAATTATGATTTAATAAATTATGTATCTGAATGGTGTGAATGTAATGACATAAATGATTGTAAATTATTGTTACAAAAGTTGAGTGTTGAAAAAGAAATATTTTTAGGAGAATTTGTAAAAGCACTTTTAAAAATTAATAACATTTCAAGTGAAATGGAAAAGATTTCAGAACAGATGGGAAATATAGCTTTTTTAAGTAAATTGCGTGAAATTCCAAACATGACTTTAAAATATGTAGTTACTAATCAGTCACTTTATGTATAAAAAATATACTTGTATAAATATATATGAAAAGGGTTTTCCAAACAGTTACGTTTCATTTTGTTTGTATTGTAATATTTACACTACTTTATTCTATATTCTCAACACATTTTGAAAAAATGAGTAATGAAAAAGAGCCAGAACTAATAGACTTCCTTTTTTTAGGTACAACCGTACAAGCGGGTGTAGGTTATACTAGTTTAACACCTATAACACCTTTAGCTAAATTCATAATGATATTCCAGCAATTTTTAACGTTGTCAACAAATGTATTTTTATTATACCTATTTACACGTTAAATAACTTAAATGATAAACAAAATAAAAAGAATTACTAAAAATTTGTTATGATGTAAAAAAACATTTAAACAAAAAAAATAAATTATAACTATGTCGATAGTTGCGAATAAATATAAAGTTACAGAAAAAATTGGAGCTGGTTCATTTGGAGAAATATATAAAGGATATAACATTAGAACAAATCAATATGTAGCAATAAAAGTAGAACCAATAAAAAATAATACTATGTTATTAAAAAACGAATCAACATTTTATCAATATTTGAAAGATATTCAATGCATTCCAAATGTAAAATGGTTTGGCAAAGATAACGATAATTATTATATGGTAATTGACTTATTAGGTATTTCATTACAGACCTTAAAAGAAAAGAGAGGCAAATTAACGTTAAAAGATACACTTCATATAGGAATACATATTATCAATTTATTAAAAAATATACACGATAAATTTCTTATACACAGAGACATTAAACCAGATAATTTTTTATTTGGATTAAATAACAAATCATCACAATTATATTTAATAGATTTTGGTTTTTGTAAAACTTATACTATTAATGATAAACATATAAAAATGCGTAAAACAAGTAATTTAATAGGTACTCCTATTTATGCGAGTATAAACGCACATAACTTATTGGAAATGAGTAGAAGAGATGATTTGGAATCTTTAGCATATATGTTAATTTTTTTTTGTAATGGAAAATTAGAATGGCAATATGATTTTTGTAATGATACTATAATAGAGAAAAAAGAAAAAATATTGGTTGAAAACTCATTATCATTATATCCAGCTGTTTTAATAGATTATATAAAATATACCAGGTTACTCAATTTTGAAGATAGTCCAGATTACCTATATTTAATAAATATGTTTAAGAAAGAAATGGAAAAATTATAATAAAATATTTATAATAAAATATTTATAATAAATTATTATAAGATATAAGATTAAAAATATAAGTTTAAAGATAAATAAAATTATAATAATATTAATCAAAATGTCATTCAATAAAATGGAAGAATTTATAAAAACACTATATGATATTTTTAATATAGCAAATGAAAAATCGCGTGTAACTAGAGATATAAAGTGGTCTGCAATCGCTCAATTAATTTATACGTATATGTATAAACAAGCATACGAAAATTTTATTGATTTAAGAAAATTATCCCACACAACAACACATATAAATATGGTTCCATTTTTTGAATATGTTAGATATCGTAATATTGAATTTTATGATTTAGATAATATAAAGGAAACCGATGTTGATATGAATAAAGAAGAAGATAAAGAAAAATATATTCTTTCTTATATTTATTATATTACACGAAAATAATATAAAGATATGTATTAATTATAACTTATAATATAATGACAAGCATTAGCGATGTTACATCTTCTACCAATGGCGAACGTTTAACGGGGCGTGTCAAGTGGTTTAATAATAAAGCAGGATATGGATTTATTACAGCAACTGATGGCGAACATGCAGGAACGGATGTTTTTACCCATCATAGTGCTATTAATGTAGCAAATCAACAATACAGATATTTAGTTCAAGGAGAATATGTTGATTTTGATTTAGTTAAGGTTGAAAGTGATAAATATAATTTTCACGCAGGAAAGGTAAATGGAGTTAAAGGAGGAAAGCTAATGTGTGAAACAAGACATGAAATTAAAGTTTCACAGAGTGCTTATAAAAAGGAAAATACTCTTTCTGACAATCAAGATTCAGTAAAAACAACACCTCATACCCCAAGAACTCCAAGAACTCCAAGAACTCCAAGAAGTCAAAGTCCAGAGAAAAGAGTAAGAAACACAGCACAAAAGGTAAGAAGTCACGGAGAAGGACCTCGTGAAGAAAGTAAAGAGTGGAATGTTGTTGCCAAAAAGCCGCCAACTGCTCCAAGAAAGAAACGCGTTCCACGTCAAATAGAAAGAGAAGAAAATTAAACTCGTTTATTTAACAATTCATATATTTAACGATTCATATAATAAAAAATTATTATATAAATTTAATATATAATGGAAACATCAGCCCAAACATTAAGCCCAGATAGTTTAGAAATGACGACTACATCTAATTCTTCAATTCCATCAAGCGAATTTACTAATACCCTTGGTGGTTCAAGAAGAAAAAGAAGACATAATAAACGCAAAAAAACGAGCAAAAAAACACATAAAAAAAGTAAAAAGCGTTCTCACAAAAGACGCCATTAAAGCATATTTTTCTTTAATTCGGAAATATATGAAAAAATAATTATACACAATATATAATAAAATGGTTGAAGAAACATATCATAAATTATTTAAAACAGATTTAAATAATTTTATTTTTATCTATACTCCACCAAAAGTTGGTTCCACAACATTAGTAACATCATTAAGGATTTCTCTTGGAAATAGTTATAATATAATGCATATTCACGATGATATTATGTTAAATGTTTTAACCGGAATAAATAATGTCAGCATAAATGAAATAATAAATTATATTGCCAGTAAAGGAAAAAATATTTATGTAATTGATGTTTATAGAGAACCTATAGAAAGAAAAATGTCAGAATTTTTTGAAAAAATATCGTGCTATCATTTTAACAATAGTGAAAAAAATATTAATAGCTATAGTTTATCACGGGTAACAAATAGGTTTAATAAATTATTTCCACATTTAGCAAAAGAAGAACATTATTTTGATAAATATAATATAAAAAATCCAATTACTTTTAATTTTCAAAAAAAATATTCATTACAAATTATTGATGGCGTTAAGTATGTTAAATTAAGACTAATAGATTCTAAAAATTGGGGTAGTATTTTAAGTGAAATATTAAAAAATGATATTGTGTTAATTAATGATTATAGGACAGAACAAAAAGGGTTTGCTGAATTATATGCCAAATTTAAAGATGAATATAGGTTGCCTATTAATTATTTGAAATTAATTAAAAATTGTAAATATTTTAACTTTTACTTTACAGAAGATGAAAGAGTGAAATATTTGGCTAAATGGGAAAATAAAGTATGTCATGATATTGTACCTTATAATGATAATGAATATAAATTTTATATTAATCTCTGTTTAGAAAATCAGTTTTATAATGATATACAGATGGATCATTATTTAGACTGCGGATGTAAATGTAAGTCTTGTTCTTTAAAACGTAGAGAAATATTTTTTAGGGCAAAACAAGGAGAAACTATTACAGAAAAAATTAGACACGTTGAAGCTGTTAAAGAAAATATCGCCAAAAAAAATAATAATGTTGTCAAAATGGTTAAAAAACTGAATGAACTTGTTAAACTAAAAAATAAAAAACCGCAAAGTAATACTTTATCTCCTCTTTTATCCAATATTATCAACAAATAAATTTTTTTTTAAAAATGAAATCAATTTTGAAAATAATATTAAATATAATTCAGTTTATTATATTATACTTAATATGAACCATACATATCGTTATTATCAAGAAGAAGCCGATAAGGCTATTTATGAAGAGTTACTTATAAATAACAAATGTATTGTTAAAATGTTTTGTGGAACAGGTAAATCACTTTTAATGCGAAAGTGTCGAATAATTAAAAATAAAAAATTAGTTGTTTATGTATTTCCATCTCTATCGTTAATAGACCAATTTTATACAGATTATTTACATGATTTTAAAAATATTTTGAAAATTTCGTCTGAAACAGAATCAACGACAGATGCTATAAAAATAACTAAATTTCTTTCAAAAAAAATAAATAAAATCATTTGTATCACTTATCAAAGTTTTAAAACACTATTAGATAACTTGGGAAAAACGATAATTGATGTTTGTATTTTTGATGAAGCACACCATGCTGTTGGAGAAACATATCAGAAATTAATCTTTGACAATGATACAAGTATATGTGATAAACAAATATTCTTCACTGCGACACCTAAAAACGCAAATGGAATTGTTATGTATGATCGTGATAATTTAGATGCTTGTATGTGCGGAAAATTAGTATATGATTATTCTTATTTACAAGGAATGAATGAGGATTATTTACAGCCATTTGAAATACGTGTTGATATGTATAGCGATAATACGAATAAATCAGTTTATGAAAGCATATCGCGTGCGGTTTTGACAAGTGGTAATAGTCGTGTCCTTACATTTCATTCAGACGTCAATACAGATAGAGATACATCGGTTAATAATTTTGTAAATGAAAAAGAATTTATAACCGCATTTAAAAAAGTACAAGAAATTGAATTTCCAGAAAATAAAAAATATACAAAAATTTCGATAATTGGATTAAGCTCTTCAATAGGTTTAAAAGAACGTAGAATAATTTTGGATAAATTTGACGCAAGTCCAGATAACGAAATTATTGTTATTTCATCGTGTGAAACAATTGGTGAAGGCATTGATACAAAAAATGCAAATATGTGTGTGTTTGTTGATCCAAAATCTTCTTATGTAAAAATTATTCAAAATATTGGCAGAATAGTGCGAAAACAAGTAGGAATAGATAAACCAAATTCTACTATTTTAATTCCTTGCTGGGTTGATAAGACAAAATATTTGGAATGTAATGGAGATAGAGAGAAATGTGATGAAGTTATTAGGAAAGATATGAGTGAAGGTGGTAATTTCAATGGAATATTAAATGTATTAAGTGCGTTAAAACAAGAAGACGAAGATATATATGATATTTGCTTACATTATCCAGATACATATTCGCCACAAGAAATAAAAAGTAATTTAGAAAAACAAGGATACACGATTGACGACCAAGTTGGAGAAGGAACACTAACAGAGACATTAGAACATTTATTGGATACTGAAATTGATTACGAAGAATTCGCAGAATGTGAAACAGATGAAGAAATGATAATGAATATAGCCGAAGAAAATGATGTGTGTATAGAAATTCATACGAATTCTTTGGAAAATCCAGTTGAACGATATAATCCAGAATGCGAACAAATTATTCGGTTATATAAATGCGAAAATGAATTTTCAGAAGAAGAAAACCAAGAAACAATTTATCAACCAATTATTAAGAAAGATATACAAAAGAGTAAAAAAAATATTGGTTCTATATCTGGTCCAAAGAGAGAAAATAGAATGAATTTTAAAGTCCATACAAATCCAGATATAAAGGTGTTATGGAATATTAGTAGAGATTTTGATATAACTAAAGATATATGTAGTTGTGTTATAGATTGTGAAGTCATTAAATATGACTCTATGGAAGTTGCGATAGGAATCGTTGAAAGAGCTAATAAAAGAGTTGAAAATGGATTGAATTTAATACCAAGAACAATACGAAATAAAGAAAAACGAAATACTCCAGAATTGAAACAAGAAAATAAAGATGCACAAAAACTTGGTCAATGGAAAAAAGCATTGAAAGGAAAAGGACGTGGTCATATTTGTTCTGATGAAGTTTGTGATTATTTAGATAATAATTTAAAAGATTGGAGAAAAGATTTGGATGAAAAAGCAATGGAAGATGCAAAAGCAATTGTAGAAAGAGCAATAAAAAGAGTTGAAAATGGATTGAATTTATTACCAAGAAACATACGAAATAAAGAAAACCGAAATACTCCAGAATTAGAACAAGAATATAAAGATGCTACAAAACTTGGTAATTGGAAAAACGCATTGAAAGGACAAGGAAATAGTAGTAATTGTTCTGATAAAGTTCGTGATTATTTAGATTTGAATTTAAAAGATTGGAGGAAAAAACAAGATTTGGATGAAAAAGCAATGGAAGATGCAATAGCAATTGTTGAAAGAGCAAAAGAAAGAGAAAAGAATGGTTTGAATTTAATACCAAGAACAATACGAAATAAAGAAAACCGAAATACTTTAGAATTAGAACAAGAAAATAAAGATGCTACAAAACTTGGTAATTGGAAAAACGCATTGAAAGGACAAGGAAATAGAAGTAATTGTTATGATAAAGTTCGTGATTATTTAGATTTGAATTTAAAAGATTGGAGAAAAGAACAAGATTTTGATAAAAAAGCAATGGAAGACGCAATAGCAATTGTTGAAAGAGCAAATAAAAGAGTTGAAAATGGTTTGAATTTATTACCAAGAAATATACATAATAAAAAAAACCGAAATACTCTAGAATTAGAACAAGAAGATAAAGATGCTACAAAACTCGGTCATTGGAAAAAAGCATTGAAAGGAAAAGGAAATAGAAGTATTTGTTCTGATGAAGTTCGTGATTATTTGGATTTGAATTTAAAAGATTGGAGAAAAGAACAAGATTTTGATAAAAAAGCAATGGAAGATGCAAAAGCAATTGTAGAAAGAGCAAAAGAAAGACTTGAAAATGGTTTAAATTTAATACCAAGATGGATAGATAATAAAAACCGAAATACTTTAGAATTGGAACAAGAAAATAAAGATGCACGAAAACTCGGTCATTGGAAACAAGCATTGAAAGGAAAAGGAGATAGAAGTATTTGTTCTGATGAAGTTCGTGATTATTTAGATAATAATTTAAAAGGATGGCGTTCAATAGATGACAATTCAGTCACTCAGTCTGTCGCATCATCGTCAATAATAGAAGAAGACGAAGAAGAAGAATATACAATAATACCAACTCCTAAAAAATCTATGAAGCTTAAAAAAACATCAACAAAAAAAGAAGAATCTCCAGAACAAAAGAGAGAAAGAGTGAAGAGAGAAATATCTGTTTTACATCAACGCTATAAAACAATGAATTCAAAAAATCTTCATCAAGAGTTCAATAATAGTCCAGATATATGGCACAAATATCACCAAATATCAGAAGAAAATGAAAAATCGTTTCCAGATGACGATATTCCGCGTAATCGTGTTATTCAAGAACTAAACAAAATTAAAACCAAACGCACAAAACAAGTAGTAGATATGGGTTGTGGTAAAGCACAAATTGCCGAATATTTCCAAACTGATAACAGATTTAAATTTATTAATTACGACCATATTTCATCAAATGATACGATTATATCATGTGATATTTCAAATACTCCATTAGAAGACGACTCTGTAGAAATATGTATTTTATCGTTAGCAATGTGGGGTTCAAATTGTAGAGAATATATTCAAGAAGCAAACCGTGTGCTGGAAAGTGGTGGAAAATTATATGTCGTGGAACCAACAAAAAGATGGTCCGAACAAGACGAGCAAGGAAATATTATTGCCGAAAAAGAAGGTAGTAAAATGAAGACATTATTGGAAGAAAATGGGTTTAAAATAGTAGAGCAAAGTATAGAGAAATTTTGTCTATTTGTATGTATAAAAATATAAAAATAAAAAACATATTAAACAATTAAAAGCATAATAAATATATGTATTTGTTTTTATTATTATATATTTTTTTATCAATACATTCACTAAAGCGAAGTTTAAAACCAAAATTTTGTATAAATTGTAAACATTATATTCAAGGTGAAACAAACAATAAAGAATATGGCAAATGTTCACTATTTGTAAAAGATGATCCAAGATTTTTAGTAGATGGAGTAGTCCGTACTGATAATTACAGATATTGTTCTACAGCTAGAAGTTTTGACGATTTATGTGGAGTAAATGCCACAAAGTATAAAAAAATAAAAAATTTGGGATGACCCTTTCCTCTTATGAGGATTGGATTTTACTACACTTAACGGCAACCCATTATATTTTTTTATTTTTATTACCTGTATTTATTTATTATTAATATATATACTTACCTCTCATCATCACTATCATCATAATCATACTCATCATTTATGTCATCATATTTATGATAACTTGCCGCATCAAACCAACTTTCTCTTACATCTTTATCATATTCATGACCCAAAACTACTATTGGGCTTTCATCTTGCTCATTACATTGTTTGTTATGCCAATAGGTATATGTGATTACTACTTCATCAGGACCATACAAACGTGGCTTTTCCGAAGCTTGATCGTATCTATCTAAGCAAACAGATGTGTAAAATAAGTTTTTATCCTCTTGATAAACAAACGTAGGTTGGTTAAATAGCTTAAAGCATAACAACATGTTAATATTATTAAATTTAGTTAAATCAAAAGCAGACATATTGAAGATTTTTTAAATCGTAAAGCAAGGGCAATTAATAATATGTTTTAAATAAATGTCTTTAAATTCATTTCAATTTTTTTTTAAATATATATAAAATTACAATTACTAAAAATTTATAATTTATATATAATAAAACAATTATATTATGTAAAAAAAATAAAAAAGGTTTGGGATGACCCACGTTTATGGGGTTTTACAGCAATTAACAGAAACCCATTATATTTTTATATTTTTTTTAATTTATATTTTTTTTAATTTATATATTTATTATTATATTTTTATCGCATAAATTCAGTGATACATGGTTCAATATAATCAAAATGTAAAGATAATTCTCTCTGATACATAGGGTCTTGCAGAACGCGTTGTTTTTTTGACATTTTATTTTCGCAGTTATAATTACCTGTAGAACCATTAACTAATAGTAGCAATTGTTCGCGTGCTGCGTATCTTTGTTCTATTTTTTTTTCTTCTTTTTTGACAAAGTAACTAATCGACCAAATCTTATCATTAACAAATTGTGACCTCACATTGCTGTTGTTAGTAAAATCCACAAAACTTGTTTCATCGTCTGAAAATGAAATTTCCGAAAATGAAACCAAAATTTGATACCTCGGCATGATATAGTGTGTCTCGTAATTAACAACTATGCGTATGTCTGCCTCATCAAGATAAAAGAAGTCAATTGACCACATATGAGTTGTGGAGCTATGCGGTAGATATTCATCACAAAGTGGGTCATATGAAAGTTTTGTAATTTTATAATCAGTTGAAGCAGATAGTGTGTCTTTTAAATGTACGTGAATACAATCAATAAATTCTTTTGATGTAAATTTAGTATTAAAGTTATCTAAATCATCAAAACTAACAAGCTCCATTTTAGTTTTTAGTTTTAGTTTAAAAAGTATTAAATACGTTGTCAAGCTGAATAAATCATAATTAAAATACACTACCTTTTAAAAAACATTTCAATTTTTTTACAATTACACATATTTATTAAATTACTAAAAATAAGTATTTAAAAAAATTAATAATATTAATAATAATGAAAATTTTGTTTATAAACATTTATATGCACCACAAAAATTTAAAGGCACTATTAAGTTACAAAAATATTCAAATATACATTACTCATAATATAAATGATTTAAATAGAATAAATTTAAAAGAATTTGATTGTGTATATTCTCCATCTACACCAGTTGATGTTTCAAAATACCCTAATACAAAATTTATATTTGGACCACATTTCAGTGTTTTTCCTGAACCAAATCATATGAATTTAATTAGACAACCAAACACAATTTATATTCAACCTTCAGATTGGGCTTCACAAGTATGGGCCAGTAATCCATTGTGTAAAAATGTAAAGATAAAAACATTACCATTTGGTGTAGATACTGATTTTTTTAAAAATGATAAACCAATTAATATGAGAGAAAAAGTATTTATTTATTTTAAATCAAGGAACCCTTTATTATTACAAATAGTTGAATTTTATTTAAAAGAAAAAGGAATAAATTATATTGTATTTAGTTATGATAAAAAGTATAATGAAAACGATTATATTGAATATTTAAAAAATTCAAAATATGGAATATGGATTGGAAGACATGAAAGTCAAGGTTTTGCTTTGGAAGAAGCATTATCGTGTGATGTACCTTTATTAGTTTGGAATGTAAAATCAATGAATGAAGAATATAATGCCAATTATACAGATATTCCAGGCACAACGCTTCCATATTGGGATAATAGATGTGGAGAATATTTTTATAATTTGAGCGACATGAATAATACATTTAATTTATTTATATCAAAATTGGAAACATATAAGCCGAGAGATTATATATTGGAAAATTTAACAATAGAAAAATGTGAAGAAAAATTAATCGATATAATAAGAAATTTTTAGTATTTTAAAAAATGAATGTAATCAAAAAAAAATTGAGAT
>Ga0209550_10002766_pt1 | contig 16837 bp, 13 predicted proteins | sample LauGreSuBDMM15SN_2_FD_187567 | JGI IMG/M metagenome (GOLD analysis project Ga0209550, IMG submission 187567) | Freshwater lake microbial communities from Lake Michigan, USA - Su13.BD.MM15.SN (SPAdes) (version 5) | ecosystem: Environmental > Aquatic > Freshwater > Lake | place: Lake Michigan...
TTATATTTTTGAATTAAAATAAAGTATGACTTTTATCATACATATCTACCCGATTTTGGGTGTATATATATGATTTTATCATACATATAAACGAGTTATATGATACCCTTGAGCTACACAGAACGTTGAAAAAATCGCACAAAAAAGAAAATCCCAATTTCAAAAAAACTACATTTGCAATATGAAAAATTTTTGGTTTGTTTTTTCTATATTCTTATTAACACTTACGGTTTATCCGTGTAGTGAAAATGACAATTGCGAAAAAAAAATAAAATCAGAAGTTTGCAAAACAGAAAATCAAAAAAAGAAAAACCAAGAACCTGAACATTGTACTCCTTTTTGTAATTGTTCTCATTGTCCTGCTTCAGTATTCTTCATCAATACCGTTTCTTATACTCTAAAAAAGAAAGTGATATTGTTTCAAGAAAAAAAACCATTAAATTTTTACACTTCTATCTACACAAAAAAAATTGCCGACAAAATTTGGCAACCGCCCAAAATTAGTTAATAAAAAAAATGTGCTTCGCACAAAAAAATCACTTTCAGTGCTTCGCACCGAAAGTGTTCCTTTATTTTATTTAACTAATATTTATCAAAATGACAAAATTTATATTGCCATTACTATTGCTTTTTAGCGTTTGCACAATGGCACAAGTCGAAAACGACACCATAAAAAAAGAAAAAGAGCCAGAAGAACTCGAAGAAGTTCGCATACAATCTACAAGAACAAGCCGAACAATTCGCAATACACCAACCCGAATTGAAACCATCGATGCCGAAGAATTAGAAGAAAAATCAAATATGAAACCTTCAAATGTTTCAATGGTTTTACACGAAAGCACAGGTTTACAAGTACAACAAACATCAGCAACAAGTGGCAACGCAAGTATTCGAGTGCAAGGTTTAGATGGTCGCTACACTCAGTTACTCAAAGACGGTTATCCTAACTTTGGTAACTTTGCCAGCGGTTTGAGCATTCTCGAAATTCCACCGTTAGACTTAAAACAAGTTGAAGTTATTAAAGGCCCAGCTTCTACTCTATTTGGTGGCGGAGCAATTGCAGGAGTTGTAAATTTTATTTCCAAAACCCCAAAAGAAAAAGGCGAATACAATTTTATAATCAACCAATCTAATATTGGTCAATCAAACTTTGGAGGTTACGCATCACAGCGAAAAGGAAACTTTGGCTATGCTATTCTTGGAACATTAAATTTTCAAAAAGCGTATGATGTGGATAAAGATGATTTTTCTGAAAGTCCAAAATCTAACAACTTCACAATCAACCCAAGAATTTTTTATTATCCAAATGAAACAACCACTTTTATGTTGGGAAACAGTTTTACAAAAGGAACAATGAAAGGCGGAGATATGAATGTTATTGCAGGAAATGCAGATGCTTTTCATACTTATTTCGAGAAAAACGAAACCATAAGAAATACGACTACATTTGAATTTGATAAAAAATTTACTAAAAATAATAGCTTCAAACTAAAACAAAGTTTAAGCTTCTTCGACAGAAAAATAAATATTCCAAATTATGAATTTTCGGGTTTCAACACCAACATTTTTACTGATGCTTCCTATCTTTGGATAGCAAAAAAGCAAACAATTATTACAGGTTTTAACTTTCAATATGACGATTTTAAACAAAGTAACATTTCAACACTCAATGCAAAATCCAATACAATTGGTGCATACATTCAACAAACTTGGGATATTTCAGAAGACATCAAACTCGAAAACGGATTACGAATTGACAATGTAAATTATTCAAATCCAAATTTCTCAAAAAATCAAATGTTCGTTTTGCCAAAAGTTTCAGCATTATTCAAATTCAATAATAAATGGAGTTCAAGAATTGGTGGCGGATTAGGTTACAAAATTCCAACTATTTTTACAGAACAAACCGAAACCAACCAATATCAAAACGTTTTGGCACTCAATAATGTAGAAGCCGAAAGAAGTATTGGAGGAACAACCGATGTTAATTTCAAAACAAATCTTTCAGAAGATTTTGTTTTTAGCATCAACCAAATGTTCTTCGCAACACAAATAAACAAACCATTAATTTTGCAAAATAGTGGCGTAAACACATTCTTTATCAATGCTGAAAAACCAGTTATAAGCAACGGTTTTGAAACCAACATAAAATTTATTTTCAAAGAAGATTTAAAGTTTTTCGTGGGTTACACATTTACAAACGCCAAAGCAAAATATCTAACCACCAATCAGTTTTTACCATTATTACCTAAAAACAAATTAAATATGTCGTTGATTTTTGAAAAAGAAAACAATTTTAAACTCGGTTTAGAAAGTTTTTTTACAGACCAACAATTCCTTTACAACGGAACACAAACACCAACATTTTGGGAATTTGGTTTTATGGCAGAAAAAACTTTGTGGGATAATTATTCATTCTTCATCAACTTTGAGAACTTTACAGATGTCCGCCAAAGCAATTACAAACCAGTTGTAAATGGTTCGCACAACAACCCAACTTTTGACGATATTTGGACACACACAGAAGGAGCAACAATAAACGGAGGCATAAAACTAAAATTCTAAATAATTAAAAAATGGAAACAAATAAATTATATAGTAAAGCATTATTAATAGCTCAATTTGTTGTTATTTATAATATTATCGAGGGTATAATATCAATGTTTTTAGGATATGAAAACGAGAGCTTAACGCTTTTCGGTTTTGGAGTAGATAGTTTTATTGAAGTAGCTTCAAATCTTGGAGTATTTTTTATGATAAAACGAATACAAAAAAATCCAAATAGTGATAAATCTACATTTGAAGTAAAAGCGTTAAAAATAACAGGTTGGGGATTTTATCTTTTAAGTGTTAGTTTGTTAATCGGAATTATCATAAACATCTATAAAAAACATCTTCCTGAAAACACAATTTTTGGCGTAATAATATCAATCATATCAATTATTGTTATGGCTTATGTATCTTATAATCAATTAACAATCGGAAAAAAACTTAATTCAGAACCAATTATTGCAGATGCAAAATGTACCATTATTTGCATTTATATGAGCATAGTTTTATTAATATCGAGTGCGGTTTATTATTATACAGGATTTGCCTATACAGATAGTTTAGGTGCATTATGCTTAATTTATTTTTCTTTTCAAGAAGGCAAAGAGTGTTTTGAAAAGGCAAAAGGAAAATCAACTTGCAAATGTTAATATAAAGTTTACAAAAAAGTAAAATTTTAATTATTTTTGATAAATATTAATCAACTAAAAAACTAAAAATATGGCTTCTACATCAGAAACAGGACACGCAAAAAATGTTGCAAATCTTCAAGATTTAATTTCATTCGTAACAGGTTACGGAGCAACTTACAACCCAACCAAAAACGCATTAAAGTTGCCACAACTTAACGCATTATACACAGCATCGCAAACAAGTTTAGCCGATGTTATAACAAAAAACACAGCTTATAATAATAAAGTAAACGAGAGAGTAAACGCTTTCAGCGGTTTAAAAGCGTTATCAACTCGATTAGTAAACGCATTAGAAACCACGGATGCAACAGCACAAATGGTAAAAGATGCAAAAGGTTTTAACCGCAAGTTACAAGGTAAAAGAGCATCAACTGCTACAACACCAATCGACCCAAACACACCAGCACCTGCAACAATTTCCACAAGTCAGCAATCGTATGACCAACAAATACAACATTTATCGGGACTAACTTCTGTTTTACAATCAGAGCCAAGTTATGCACCAAACGAAACCGCTTTGGCAATTGCAACGCTTACAGCATTGCAAGCCGACCTAACCGCCAAAAATAATGGAGTTGCAACAGCATATACAAATATCAGCAATTCAAGAATTGCAAGAAACACTACATTATATGCAGACAGTACAGGATTAGTAGAAATAGCAACTGAAGTAAAGAAATACATCAAATCACTTTACGGAGCATCAAGTCCCGAATTTGCACAAGTAAAAGGAATAGAATTTAAGAAAGCAAAAAAATAAAATAACCCAAAACAGAAAAGCCTAACCCACTTTTAAGAATATGCAAACCGCAAAAAGAAATATTCTAAACGCAAAAAGGATTGTTTGCTCCGCAAACAATCTTATTGCTACCGCAATAAGATTTATCTTCTTTGCGTTTAGATTTATTTCAACCTCATTTAGAATTATTTAATCCAAATAAAGAAATATGACTTCCGCATTTAGAAATATAGCTTCCGCAAACAGAATAATAACAACCGCCAAATGGAACAGAAAAAAAGGGCATCATATAACAGCGGTTTCCCAAAATGTGGGCTTTCGTGCTTTCTGAATGTTGGTTTTGTACTTGCAAAATTAGTGATTAACCGAAAGTTAAGGCTTATCAAGTCCCACACTTCGGGAAGCCACGGGACGTTATAGGCAAGCGTAAGACGACACAACAACCATTAAACTGACAGAAAATTATCGAAACGACAGGACAACATATAAACTTAACAGCGGACTTTTTTCCGACACGACAGCCAAACGCTGCGTGTTTTATTTTTTTCCCCACCGCACAAAATATTTTGAAATTCAGCCACCGCACAAATGGCACATTTGGTTTTGCCCCTACCCATAAGCCGAACCTTCGGCAAAACCAAAAGAGCCATTTTTTGACCACGCACCTACGATAATGAGATTAATAAACGTATTTTAGACAACTCAAATTTGAACTTACAATAAATGGCTAAGAAGAAAGACGGATATATAAAAGTAAAAGCTGAATACGAATTGGTTTACGCTGACAAAGAACCAAAAGCAAGTATTTTGACCAATACCTTAGAAGCACCCTTGCAAGAAGTAAGGGTTTTTAACGAAGACAACGAATGGGAAGGCGGTTGGAGAAATATGCTAATATTTGGTGACAACTTACTTGCATTAAAAACACTTTACGAAGATGTAAGACAAGGCGGACCAAACAAGTATAATTTGCGTAATAAAATAAAGCTAATTTATATTGACCCTCCGTTTGCAACAAAAAGCGACTTTATGAAAGATAAAGAAAAAGCTTATGCAGACAAAGTTGCAGGTTCGAAATTTATTGAATTCATTAGGAAAAGACTTGTTTTTTTAAAAGAAATACTAGCTGATGGAGGTTCCATTTATTTACACTTAGATTATAAAAAGGGGCATTATATTAAAAACATTTTAGATGAAGTTTTTGGTGAGGAAAATTTTAGGAATGAAATTATTTGGCAACGTTCCGACCCACACAATGATGCGAAAAATAAATACGGTAATATTCACGATGTAATCTACTATTATACCAAAGGTGATGCAAACTATCACTGGGATAGAATAACTACTGCAATGTCCAAAAATGCATTTAAAGAATATTCTTGGATGAAATTAGATGATGGAAAAATAGTTAAACTCAAATATCCTATTCCAGTTGGTGCAAAACCATTAAAGCTGGAACGAGCTACGTGGAAAGGAAATAATAAGGAAAAGTTTTTTACTTGGAGAGGTGTTACTCCTAAAAAAGGATTACAATGGATTGGAACCGAAGAGGAAATGGAATTGAAATTGAAAAATGGAGATGTTTTTCTTCCTCAATTCCCAAAAGGTGCTCAAAGATGTAGGGTCGTATTTTTAGAGGATCGTATTAAATCTGGACAGGTTATTCAAGATATTTGGCAAGACCTTGGTCGAATGAAAGGCGGAAAAGGCAACTATCCAACTCAAAAACCAGAAAGGTTATTAGAACGAATAATTAATGCATCATCAGTTGAAGGCGATGTTGTAATTGACTGTTTTGCAGGTAGTGGAACAACATTAACTACCGCTGAAAAATTAAATCGAAAATGGATTGGCATTGATTGCGGCAAACTTTCAATATACACTATTGAAAAGAGATTACTTAATCTCAATTCTGAAATTGATGGAAAGCAAAATGAAAAAACAACAGAATTAGAACGAATTGACGATACAGAAAAAGCACTTTCAAATAGTTTATCTATATTTTTTACTGATAAATCAATAAAGTCAATAAAGAACATAGACCATAATTATCTTGATAAATTATCGCAGTTTATAAAAGACACTTCAAAGGAACAGTTTATTTCAATTTGTATTAATCCAAATCAATTAAAATTATCTGAAGACGATTTATATGAAAATGAAAAGGGAATTCTTTGCTATGAGGTTAATGAAATTGAATTTCAATTTGCTTTTATTGATGACAAGAACAAAGCAGAAAAGGGCAAACACCTTCCTGCTAAGGCATTCACGTATTATGCCGCAGGTGTATATGAAAAAGAAAACATTCTAAATCTACATTGGGAACAATACCGTGAATTTGTTTTAAAACTCTTTGAAGTTAGAAAAAACGAACACAGTATAAGCGGCTTCTTAGTAGATGGATATATTGGTGTTAATAGTGCATACATTTGGAATTACCCTGAAAAAAAGAAGATTGCAATTGATGAAGAGTATGTGAAAAATTTACATAGCTATTTAAAAGGAAAGGGAGGGGAAAGATTTTATGTAATTGCTCCTGTCCAAAGTATGAATTTTATGCAAGATGAAATTAAGTTAGGCGACACAATATATACATTCCTTAAAGTCCCTGCTTCTGTATTAATTCGTTTAAAACAACAAGGTGAATTAGGCAGCTTCAAGCAACCTAAATCAGAAGATAATGTAAACGAAGTTATTGATGCATTTGGCTTTGATTTAGTTTCTCAACCGCAAATAAAATATACTCTTCACAAACAATTAAAAAAAACTGGGCTCTTTGATGAGTTAAAATACATTATTAAACTAAAGGAATTTTATTCTGACGGTTTGAACTATTCACCTGAAGATTTTAAAAACTTCGAAACACTTTCATTAGTGCTTATTGATCTTGATTTCAAAAATGAACCTTTTACAATGGATATGCATTTGTGGGGCACAGATTTAGTGAAAGATGAAATCACTCCTGTTGAAATTGTTATCGATGCAGAAAAATGGACAAAAGAGAAGCTTGCTGTTATTCTAATTGATGAATATGGCAATGAAAAGAAATTAGTATTTGACAAAAAAGACTTTAAATAATGAGTATAAGCATTCGAAATACAGACTTGGTTCTAAAGTTCAACGATGATGCAGTAAACGACATCTTGAATAAGTATGATACTTACTTAGAAGCTTTATATAATGACGACTATTCTTTTCATCGGGATGCTGTAAAAGCAGCTGTTGGCTTTTTACTTTCTGACAAGTACAAGACGATGGAAGATTTGGCGAAAGAAAACTATTTAAAGAACCCAAAAATCAAAGACCGATATTCAAACAGAGAAGATTTCTTAAACTCAATTCCGCTTGGGAAATTCAAGGCTTGTTCAATGGATTTGGCAACTGGTTCAGGTAAAAGTTTTCTAATGTTTGGTATTGCTCAAGTAATGCTATGCGAAGGTGCGGTTGAAAAAGTTTTAGTGCTTTGCCCTTCCTTGACAATTGAGGAAGGACTAACTGAAAAATTCAAAGATTTAAACAACCGTAAAGAATTAGTTGATATTCTTAGAGCTATTAATCCAGAATATATTCAGTCAGAAATAAAAAATGCTTCTGAAACAATTCAAGTGAATGACATTTGCATTGAGAACATTCACGCCACATATCAAAGGACGGGCTCTTCCATTCAAGCAAGTTTCAAGAATGAAGGTCAAAGCGTATTGGTGTTAAATGACGAAGCACATCATATTTTTTCAGGCGAAGCAGACAGCAAAGACAAAAAATGGATTGAGTTTTTAAAAGATAAGGAATACAATTTCAAATACATCGTTAATGTTACTGGAACACCTTACTACGGTTCAGACAACAACGACTATTTTAATGATGTTCTTTATCGTTTTGGCTTAAAGCAAGCAGTTGAAAAAGGAATTGTGAAAAAGGTTGATGCAAAAACATTTGACGAATACAAAGACGACAAAGGCTATCAACAAATTTGGGCGGTTCATCAAGACAACATCAAAGCATACGGTGAATATGTTAAACCTATAACAATTGTTGTTTGTGCTAGCATTGCCGAAGCAATCATTGAATGGTATGAAGTTATAAAATTCATTGCTGAAAAAGAAGAAATTGGCATTGATGAAGCAGCAACAAAAGCCATTTGGGTTACTTCTGGAATTCCTGGCAAAGACACAAAAGATGGGAAACTAATTGCTCCAATAATTGCAAAAGACAAAGAAGGTAGAGGAGCTGATAAAATTCGTCAAGAGAATTTAAAATTACTTAAAACCGTTGACGATAAAGAAAATCCAATTGAATGGATTGTTTCTGTTTCTATGCTTACAGAGGGCTGGGATGTTAAAAATGTTTTCCAAGTTGTTCCTCATAAGCAAAGAGCATTCAACTCAAAACTCTTGATTGCTCAAGTTCTTGGTAGAGGTTTGAGAATTCCGCAAAACCTAAAAGATGCAATTGGTGCTGACAAAATTTATTTAAAAGTAAACAATCACGAAAAATGGAATTCTCAAATTCAAAATCTATATAATGAAATTTTAGAACTAGAAAACAGGTTAAGTTGGGGTTATGATAAGAGCAGAAAGAAATATGCTTTTACATTGCATAACCTGAAATACGAACCAAAAGAAACAACAAAAGAAACAAAGACAGAAAAAGCAGTTGGTCCAAAATCATACGGATTTAATCCTCAAAAGAAAGTAGCTGAATACAAAGCAGACTTTCAACATAATTCAATAAGCTATGTTTTTGAAGACAAAGAAATTTACGGCATTGACCAAGCCGTAACTAATCTATATACCTACCTCAAAGACAAAGACCCAAAGATTGCAGTTGAGTATCCAAAATCAAAATTGAAATCTACAATTCAAAAAGAGCTAAAAGACAAAGGCTATGGAGATGATTTTTTAAGCAAGGAAAACTATCATTCGGCACAACAATCATTTGGCCCGATGTTTAGAGAAATTGGAAAAGAAGTTCCCAGAGTTTCAAATGTAGCTGACGACCTTTTTGAAATTCCCATTGAAAAATATCCAACACAATCATTTAGTGAAGACAGTTTAAAACGCAATGGTTATTTGATTTACACCGACAGCACTGGGAATTGGTATAAGGACGAAGAAAAAACTTTATTCAATACATTTACTCAACTTGACAAGCAAATTGACGAACTCAAAGCAGAACTTACCAAGTCTGGAACTGATACAGTTGCTATTGCAACAAAAATTGCAGAGTTGGCAAATTTGCAAACAGAAATTAATCAACACTTAAAATTTGTTGACGACAGCAAATTCAAGACGGCATTAAATTCATTATATGTTTCTTACACACCAGAAATAGAATTTGCAAAAACGCTATTTCTAAATATAGAGTTAGTTGACGCATTTCTTAAATCGGCAGACAAAGGTTTTTATGGTTTTCCCTATTCATACAAACCCGAAACCAAAGCAAAGACACACGTTAAGAACGAAACATTTAACCCTGACTTTTTCCTAAAGGTAAAAGGAACAAATGACATTCTTGTTGTTGAGACCAAAAAGAAAGATGATGACAGCAATAAAAATAAGGCAAAGCACAGAGACGCAAAAACTCATTTTGACAACTTGAATAAGAAATTAGAGGAGGCGAAAAGCAAAGACAGATACTATTTCAAGTTTTTATCAGACGATGGCAGCGACATTGCTGACTTCTTCCAATCAATTAAGGACAATAAGTACAAAATTTGGAAATCAACATTAATGAACCAATTAGAGAAATAATGCCTGGTATATTGAGTTTAATAGGAATAGATCCAATTTCTGCAATTGTTAGTGGAATATCTGCTATAAACAATATTCGTTTAGGCAATATTGAAGAGAAAGCACAATTAGAAGAAGTTCTCGAAGAGTTAAAATTTAATCTTAAGATTATTAAAGACGACTATTTAAAAAATGAAAGTTCAATTGAAGCAATAATCCCTGTATTGAAAATAAATAAATTAGAAAGTGCAGAAAAAGCAAGGAAAAGAAAGAAGTTAGATTTTAATAAAATAAAATCCGGAAGAGTGCATAAATCATCTTTAATAAATGAACATCAAATAAAATATTACTCAGAATTTGACACAGAGCAAATATTTCTAAAACTGCGTGAAAAGATAATTGAAATTAAAAAAGCTAGACAAATTTACTTTAAAAGAAACAAGTGGAGTAATAAAATAAATCCTAAGAGCCGAATGAATACAATAGAAGGGTTATTTGTTTTGCTCTCAAATCACATAAGTATGAAATAAAGCCATCGCACAGGTGTAAGCACATTTGCAATTCGCACAAGCCAACGCACAGCCCAAAAATTGCAAAAGAGCTTCCACCTCACCGACCCAAGAAAGAATTTCAAAATATTTTTCCCAACGCTTAAAAAAAATAAAACACCCAACACACAAGCCAGACAAAAAAGTACTCGACAAATAACACAAACGGACGACATAAAAATGGTTGTAACCCACGACAGACAAGAACGCCAGCCTATAACAGCACCTACAAGAAATTGGCGGTTTAGTGCTTCGTATGACAGTTTTGTGGTTAATCAAACATTGGTGCTTCGTATGAAGTTTAGTGGTGAAAATCGCCAACTTCTTGTAGCTGCAAACCGTTACCACCAATTATAAAAGACAGTAAAACAAAAAAATATGGCATCATTAAAGATTTTCGTTTCATCAACTTGTTACGACTTAGGTATCGTAAGAGCACAACTGCGTTCATTTCTTATAAACCTTGGACACGAACCAATAATGAGTGAATACAATGACGTTCTTTTCGACCCTCGTTCCCATACACACGACAATTGTGCGCAAGAAATAAAAAACGCTGATGTCGTAATACTAATTATTGGTTCAAGATTTGGAGGAACTGCTATTCCGAAAGTAATTTCAGCATTAGATTTAGAAAATTTAAAAGCACAATCCAGAGGAACAAAAATAATTGAGAACCCTGAAAAATTGTCAATTACTCAAATTGAAGTATTAAATGCAATAGAATCAAATATTCCAATTTTTACATTCATTGATTCAAGAGTTGCCTATGACCATTTATTTTACGAAAAGAATAAAAATAAAGGATTCTTAGAGAGTTTGGACTTTCCTTCAATAGAGAAAAAAGAGAGTGCAACTTACATTTTTGAGTTCATTAACTACTTAAGACTTCGTTCGAAAAATAATAGCATTTCAGAGTTTAGTAAACTATCGGACATTGAAGAATATATTAAAAAACAATGGTCTTCACTTTTACAAAGGCTATTAAGTGAGCAAAAAAACAAAATCGTTGATGAGAAACGTCTAGATTTTCTATCGAAACAAATAGAAGATATAAAAACTGCTATTTTAACAACGATTCCGAGTGACGAGTTAAAAGAAACAGCAAAGGGAGCAATAAAATTTAGAGGTGTTCTGGATTTTCTATTCAGTTTTAAACTTGAAGCTGACATTGAGCCAATTTTGCTTTCTAAACTAACATGGGAAGAACTTTTATTAAAACTTGGAATTGTTCGGATTGAGCAAACTAAAGATATAAAAAGAAAATACCGAAGAGGTAATGTTTGTGCTTTTATAAGAGAGGACGGTAAATTTTATTTATCACGCTATGACATAGATATTGTAAACACACACATTATCAACGATTGGTCAAATTTTTCAATTTTACCTGACCCAAGAAAACAGGCAATTTATAATGCTATAAAGGATAATTTTATTGACAGAGATTTTATCAGAGATTTAGAATTTGTTGATAGAGATTTCTCTGAATATCAGAACGAATTGGAGAACGAACCGAAAGATGAATAACTGGTGGTAACAGCACATTGGCAATAGGCGGGGTTTCGTCTCCGCTTGACAGTTTTGTGGTAGCCGAAAGTTCAGTTCTCCGCACAAACTTTTGTGCTGAAAAGCCCGCCCATCGCCAATCTGCAAAACGTTACAAGCAAGTGTAAGAATATCAGAACAAAGACAAAACAACTAATACAATAACATTGATATTAAATATGAAATCACTGCTCATTTTTACATTTTCCATTATTTCTTTTTTATCGTTCTCTCAAAAATATGAATATGAACTTTTTCTTATGCAACATGGTGAAAAAGTGAAAATTAAAAATAACCAAGTAACTATTGAAAAAGCAGCTTTTCAACTTGTCTACAAATTTAAAGAACCTATAAGTTGGGGATTAATAGCCGGAAGCAACACGAACATGCAAGATGCTTTTTCTAAAGGGTCAGATGACATGGAGAAATTACTTTTAAAAGCGGAATCCGGAGGTGCAGATGGCTACTTTAATGAAGATGAAAGTATTCGAGCGTGGAACGGAAAAATACAGACTAGTATCCTTTATGAAGACGATCAACATCATAGATTTGCTAGTATATACAGAGAGGGTAATTGGATTTTTGGAGTAAGGACTATAAGCTTCTTGTCTACCGAAAACGATGCATTAATGATTGAAGAATGGCCTGACTCAACGTTAATAATAGGAACTGTTAATACTAAGTATTCATCAAATGTAGATTTTAAACCAAAAACAAAAATATTAAAACTTAACCTCAAGGATATTCCCAACTCATCCCTGTTTGATGTAAAAGGAAAAAAATTCATAGAAGAAGGAGAAGCTCGTTTTCAAGAAGGATGCGAGGGATGCGGAAATTTGGGGTCTTTCGAATTTAAGAAAAACGGCAAAGAAGTTGAATATTTGAGACCTGGTTCAGATATTATTTCATTTAGTCCTTACAAACAAAAGAACAAACAGGTAATTATTGAAGAAGAAAAGATAAGTTTTACGGTAAGTTCGGACGGAACTCAGCTTGTAGATAATGAAACAGGAACGAAATACAATTTAATAAAATAATGACAAAATTGGATTCGGATTGCAGAACACCAGCTTGTAACAGCACCTACCCAAAAGGCGGGGTTTCGTGTTCCAAAGACAGTTTTGTGGTTAATCAAACATTAGTTTTCAAATCAAGTTTTGTGGTAAAAGTCCCGCCCTTCGGGTAGCTGCAAAACGTTGTAAGCAAGCCTAAAGAACGACCATACTCCGAAAAAACAGACATCTGAAAAACGAACTTTGGCATCTTAACATAAACCTACCGACTGACTTTAACGACAAATTTACCGACCCAATTGTTTTAAAAAATTTTCCCACCTCACATTTTAATAAATAATTTAAGCTAGCAGCACATTGGCATATTTACAAACCCGCACAAGCTGAAATACATCCAAAGTTTTGAAAAGAACCAATTTTCCAACGCTATAAATGATACTTATAATCCGTAGACTTATTTACATCTATTCTTCAACTTTGTATCCAAATTATAAAAATGGGTACAGCATATTCTAAAAGTGAAAAAGCCTATTTAGAACAAATAGGAAATCGAATACGAGAACTTCGTTTAGACACTGATTTATCACAGGAGAAACTATCCTTCGCTTGCGACTTAGACAGAACTTATATAGGCTCTGTTGAAAGAGGTGAAAGAAATATCTCAGTAATAAATCTTAGGAAAATAGCTCAAGCTTTAAATATTGAGGTATCCGCATTACTAAACATTGAAGAATGAACAAAGACTTTAAAATTCCACCAAAGTCAGTGAAAATGCTGACTCAACCAGAAACACTCGTAAAATATTTTTCTAAATTAATTGGACAACCTTTTATTCTAACTGGAAAAACAAGAACAGACGGTTCTAATATTCGGAAATTAATTGCTTCCACATTAGAAGAACAATCATTGCCTGAATTAGCAATTCTTGGACAATTTGAAATAGTTCCTCCCAAAGCTAAAGGAGTTCCTAAAATTACGCGAGAATTTATAGATACATATATAGTTACAAGTGGAACATCATACAACTTACAAGTTTGGAATAGAATTCCAGCAGCAGAAACACTCTTGATAAAATATGATTCAGGAGAAAGTCTAAAATGTACTGATGTAAGGTTTGTTTTTGTAAGAATTGATACGGAAAAGAATAAAATCGCTTCCGTTCTTATTCTTACTCCCGAATACATTGAACAGAAATTTGGAAAGTTTGGAAAACCTACAATTAAACACCAACTCTTAATTTCAGGTAAAGTGCGAAAAGAAATTTATGAGAGTGAAGATAAAATTCTTTCTTTTCCTGATTCAAAGAAACTCTCCTATTATATTCTGCAGGATTACGAACCACCAAAATCGGGAATGGTAGAAGAACCAGACATCAAACACCTATTTTCCATTGCATTATTGAAGAAAATGGTCGCTGAAAAACTAATTGGCTTTAAGTTAGATGCAGCGGCAACAAAAAACAGGGGGCAGGCTTTAGAGAAAAAGGTTCTAGAATTATTAGGTTATGAAGTAAATGAAAATGACCTATTATATGGTGGTTTTCCAGACATTAGAAACCAATTATTAGAAGTAAAAGTTCAAGATAGTCCAACTGTTGATTTAGGCAAATTTTCACCTGAAAAAGAGGAGGTTGTTATTGAAAATTCTGATTTAACAACTTTTGATGTTCGGTATTTAATTGCATTAACTAATCCCAAAACAGAAATTATTGAGGGTATTATACTTTCACCTGGGTTAAAATTGGGAGAGTTGTTTTCCTATGTTAGTGCTGAAAGCTATAAATGTCAACGTGCAATACCAATGGGATTTTTTGAAAGTCATTACGGAAAAGCTGTTTTTAATCCAGATTAAATATTGGTTCAACTCCCAAAGATTCAGCTACTTTGATTTCTAATTGGTTTTCCAATTCTGAAATTTCTGCTTTATTATTGGACTGATTTAAATTTTTCACAATAGCTATGATTTCTTTTGCTTTTGCCGAATGAAAATCTGGCAAAGGATATTTCTCTACATATTGGGAAAAGTACCTTCTTCTGCCTGAATATAGCTTATTATTGAAAACTAAATCGTGGTACTTAGTCATTAATTTTGTATTGGAAATTCCTTGGATTAACAAAAGCTTATCAACATCTTCTTCTTTGGTAGCCACAATCCAATAACAATTTCCATTAACTATTCTTCCGTCAATATCAAGGTAAAACCTAGGCTTTAAACTTATATCGGGAAATACAAGTTTGGGATATTTCCATTGGTCAGGTCTGTGAGGAACCCATAACTCAAACCACTGTCTACCAGCATCTATAAGATATTTTCTTGCTCTTAATTTTTCTTCGTGTTGTACGAAGTACTTTTTAGCTCTGGGGTATTTTTCAATATCAACAGTTTGCTTTTCACCATTAACAGAAATATGAGGATAAAGAACTTTTAATTCAAAGTTATCCGATGCGTTCCATGGTTCTATGTTTTCTTGTGAAATCAATTCTTTCAGCAGGTCGTCTTCGGGTTTTGTTCCATTTAACTCTTCCCATTTGTCGCTAATAAATACTTTGTCTGCCGTTGATTTAATTCCGACTTTGACTTTGAAAAAATCTTCAACACGATTTTTAGATGCTTTGTCAATTTTATAAACCCATTCAGATTCTCCGCTAGACAACATTTCCCAACAAGAACCTGAACCTATCTTGTATTTCAAATCACCTGATGATTTTTTATATCGCTTTCCGTTTTCTGTTACAAAATAACCCGAATGTTTGCCTTTCAAAACATCATAAACAGATTCTACAGGAGTTAATTCTCCATTATAGCCATTCAATTCCTCATAAACTTTAATAAAGTTGGCAGCAGAAGGTTTTTTTTGTTTTTTCTTTCTACCAATAAAGATTGCAGGTAATACAGCAGCATCAAAAAGTTTTGTATCGCCCAAATCAATCAACTCTAAAATCTCATAGTTTTCGGATAAATATTTTCTTATGCTTTCTCCTCCTTTAGTTGATAAATAACGATTAGAAGTAATAACGCCTAGAATCCCTCCTTCTTTTAAACTCTCCGTCATTGAAATTAGGAACGGATAATATAAATCTACTCTACCTTTTAAATTGAACTTCCGAGCTAGATTTTGTGCTTGCTCAGTACCTAGTATTTGCGTGCGAACATAAGGTGGATTAGCAATAACAACATCAAAAGAGTTATTAACTTCTGAAGTACTTATATCATCAAACAATGAAGGAGAATTGTTAGAGTTAGATACATCGACCGACATAAGAAAATCTCCGAGAATCAAATCAGTTTTTTTATTTGAGAAACTCGATAATCGAGTTTCAGCAAAATTCAAATATTCTTTGTTAGAGTCGAAACCTGTTAATGAAAAATCACACCCTCTTTCTGTAAGAACCTCACCCAATGCAACTAGAAGTTCCGCTTCCCCACAAGCAGGATCTAAAACACGACTATGCTTAGAGTTGATATAATAAGCAATCCTTTCAGCCAAAAAAACCGAAAGTTCTCTTGGTGTAAAGGTTGCCCCAGTGTTCTTTATTTGTTCCTTGGTTGTCATACCTACAAAGATACTTAAAATCATCAAAAGAGCAATAGACAAACCGACATTTTATTAACAAACTTTGATGTAAGCACATTTGCAATTGGCACCAGCTAATGCACAGTCCAAAAATTGCTAAAGAGCTTCCACCTTTGTCTCACGAAGTAAAAAATATTTTTTAAAACCCTTATCTCTAAAATTTTTAAAACAGTCAAAACAAAGAAAAACAACGACTTGACAATGACAGTGGACAGAAGGCCAGCTTACAACAGGCGTTTGGCAAGATTGCGAATTTTGTAGTAAATTCACGTTTACATTTCGCAAGAAATTTTATCTTTGATAGAAAATAATCGGTTCCGAAGTTCGCAACCTCGCCAAGCGCCAAAACGTTAAGGGCAAGCTTGAACCACGATTGACTAATGCTTAAACCATAAAAACTATATTTGTTGGTAAGATTGTGATGTTTTTTCACAGTCTAACGTTCTT
>Ga0209550_10002767_pt1 | contig 16830 bp, 11 predicted proteins | sample LauGreSuBDMM15SN_2_FD_187567 | JGI IMG/M metagenome (GOLD analysis project Ga0209550, IMG submission 187567) | Freshwater lake microbial communities from Lake Michigan, USA - Su13.BD.MM15.SN (SPAdes) (version 5) | ecosystem: Environmental > Aquatic > Freshwater > Lake | place: Lake Michigan...
AATCTGCAATTACAAATTGATCTTTATCTCCCCCCGTATTTAGCAGGGAAATCTTGTTTTACCTTTCAACCAGGAGATTCTTTGGTGTTCAAAGAGATACATGAGCTATCTCAAAATAGGGTTAAAATAAGTGGGGCTGTTCTTTTTCCAGGTTTTTATGGATTGGATAGTAGCAAGACAGTCCTTAGTTTATTTAAAAAAGCTATATTATCTGAGGGTGCATCAAAAGATCAGTTTATTCTCCTTAGGAAGGATGAAAATGGGGCTTTGGGTATTAAAAAAATGTCTCTCAAGGCGTCGGATGGGTTTGTTGATGTTGAATTAAGGGCAGGAGATGAAGTTATCATCGATTTTAAATCAAAATTTAAGGAGGAGTTTACTATTGAGGTAGCGGGGAATGTAAAAGTTCCATTTGTTAGGTCGTTTCCCCCAGGGAAGCAACTTCATGTTTCTGAGGCTATTTTTCTGGCAGGAGGCTTAGCCTCCGGTGCGTCTGGTAAGGCATATATTTTCCGGACTAATCCCAATACACCACAACAAACCATTTATTTGCCTTTGGATATTAATTCAATGCTTGATAACCCGTTATCTGTCTCGGATGTATGGCTGGAAACGGGAGATAAATTATTTGTACCTGATAAGACTTACCTGGATTTTCCAACGCAAATTGGTTTGTTTGGGGCCGTTAAATTCCCTCAGGAGTTTACATTTGACCCTTCCCTAAAACTACAGGATTTGTTCCGGCTTTCTGGTGGAATAACAGATGGCGCCGATATAAGTAACGTTGAGGTTTTTCGGACCATCAATAAGGATAAAATACCTACGCTAAGCAAAATAATTATCCCATTATCCGATTCATTTTCATTTAAAGATGAAACAAGTGCTTTCAAATTAATGCCGGGAGATAAGTTAATGGTAAGAAGTAAGAAAAATCTTGCGGCCACAAAAACAGTTTTCTTATCTGGTAACATACATCGTTATGGAAACCATTTCTCTGACAAACAACCTTATTTTCTATCTGATTTGATAGTGGATGCAGGGGGCATTACCATACATTCATCTATGTTGCATGGCAAGTTGATAAGAAATACAAAAGGACGTTTTGAACAACCATTTAATCTTCAATCAGCACTTAATTACCCCCACGACGTAAATTACGACCCTATTTTGAAGCACAATGATTCTGTATATTTAGAGGAAATAAATAATACAATATTTTTAGAAGTTCCTGATTACAAACAATTTGGAATGGATACTTCCATGCAGTTTATTCCAATAGCATTTAAAGGTAATTATGGGGTCAAATGGTATTTAGATCAATTTGGTGGCCCAATACTAACGTCGAAAATCAATGGAACAGTGACTATTTCAAGACTGACAGGAGAATTGCTATCTGCAACCTTAAAGGATTTGTCAAAGAACGAGTTAAAGGTAATGTCAGGTGACATCATTAAAGTGTCAGCAGAAAACAGACCAGATAGCAGGGTAAGAAACCAAATAGACTGGGGTAAAATAACAGATAGAATTTTGGGTATAACGACCACTCTTTCTCTGTTTCTGGTATATCTGAATAGATGAAAACAATGACCGACCCCCTCAAAGACAAACAAATAAACTTGAATCCTGGTAAAATCATTACCATTGATTATTTGGTAGATATAATTGTGAGCTGGTATGACCAGATTATAAAAAATAAATTTAAATTTTTAATGTTTTTTGTCATAGGGGGTGCTGTAGGATTTTCCTATGCCCATTTTCTGAAAAAGGTACAATATTTATCCCGGCTTACTTTTGTAATTGACAGACCATCAGTTCAGACGGAAGAAGAGCATCTTTTGAATTATTCAGGGGTGAATACGACGGGAAATCCTTCCTCAAAACTATTAAATGGCGATAATCTTCGCATGATCCTTCAATCAGATGTTATCATAAAGGAGGCGCTTCTTAGCCCAGTGATTGCATTGAAGGGCAGGAACCTGCTATCTGTTTTATGCAAGGAAAGTTTGAATTCTTTCTCCGAAACCTCAAAAGATAGTCTGACGCAAGAGACTATCAAAAAATTAAAAAAAAGTCATCTGCTCGTTGTTAAATCAGAAGAAATGGGTTCTCTATACTTTATTGAAATGCATCACGACCATCCACTTTTTTGTTATTATTTTCCTGAAAAGTTGTTGGAAAGTTTACTGAAATTTTATGAAACCGAAAAATCTAAAGAACTTGAAAGGTATATTATAACCCTTCGCGGGCAATCGGTCAATATCAAAGATGAAATAAAAAATGCTCAGAGGGTATGGTACGCCAAAAAAAATCGATCAAGAAACCTGGTTTATTTTGAAGATCAGTTCCTTTTGGAAAGGTTGGAAAAAAACATAGAAGAGGCTGAACTAAAGTTAAAAATGAATCAAGAAATACTTGATGTTGCTGTTTATCAGCAATCAAGGAAATCGTCTTTCATACATCTGATAGATACACCTGTTTTTCCATTGGAATTTAAGGGTAAAAAGAGATGGAAACATGCCTTTATCATTGGGTTTTTGTTTCTTTTTATACCTTTTAATCTATATTTAAATACCTCAAAAAAATAAAAAAATAGTAAAACTATGGTTATATTGTGATTCTATTTTTTGATAGCTTGGTCTTAAAATGTATAGGTTTTTTATAGTAATATAGTCTCGATTTACTTAGGTGCGAATGAAAATTTTTATCTCAATTTTCTTATTAAATTTTAGTTTTTTTTCCTTGTTAGCACAATGAGATTTTCAGTATGGTGTTAATATAAATGATAAAACAAAGGTATATGTGACCACAGCCCAAATGAGTTCGGAAGAGGTCCTTTAAGAATATAAAGGTGAAAAAAAGAAAAACCATTAAAGAGTTTTTAGAAAAGGTAACAAATGAAAACTTTATACAAGTTCATAAAAGTTTTATTGTAAATAAAGAAAATATTGTTACCATAGAATCTACTAAGATATATATGACAAATGGTATCATTATTCCTTTCTCCAGAACATTTAAAGCCAGATTTTCAAAGTAAAATGTCAAAAAATACTCATTTATGGGTATATATTTTGTAATTTGTTAAAAATACCTTTGATTAAATTTTCAATCATTCTATTGATCCATTTATAAAGTTATAAAATATGAAGCAGTCAATCTATGCTTTTATTTATTTTAGCCTCCTTTCTTTTGGCTTGTTCGCGCAAAGTACCATTACTTATGGTGGGAGGGGAATAAAGCCCTTCCAGATTATTTCCAGCGATCAGGCAAAATTGAAAGATACCCCTGACACGCTAAGAGATGATTCTGTCATGGACGGTACTGGGATGGATTTCAACTGGTACAATATGGGTCGATTAATGAGGCAAGCAACCCTGGGTGTTTCTTACCAGGATTTGGCAACGTTTTCTAAAATGACCCCTGAAAAGTGGATCGACGATCAGATGAAAAGGTCTTCTCCCAACATGCTGGATAAAATGCTCAAGGATAGAGTTTTATGGAGAAATTATGTTAAATCATTAGGATATGATTTTAAAGAAGATACAGTCGTCGTAAGGTCAGAAGATTTCAATATTTCCTGGTGGGATCACAATCTAAATAGTAAGGATTACCTAAAGCAAAGATTAGCTTATGTCTTGAGTCAAATATTTGTTATTTCCTCTCGTTCCGATGTTATTAGTGAACATGCTCATGGTCAAGCCAGCTATTATGATCTTTTGGTCAAGCATTCTGTTGGGAATTTTAAAAACCTTTTATTGGATATTACCCTACATCCAAGCATGGGTATTTACCTAAGTCATTTTAACAATTCTAAGACCATTCCCGAGAGAAATATTCATCCCGATGAAAATTATGCCCGTGAGGTTTTGCAATTATTCTCTATCGGACTTCATCAGTTAAATATAGATGGTACGCTAAAATTAGATTCCTTTAAAAATCCTATGCCAACCTATACCCAGAAAGATATCAAAGAGCTTGCTAAAGTATTTACAGGTCTAAGTGCGGGAAGAGCAGGGCAGTTTAGTAAACCTGACAGGCCAGTAAATTTCGGTTTTGACCGCTACAATACTGATTTTTCAACCCCAATGGCTATGTTTGAAGAGTGGCATGAGTTTGGTGAAAAGTCATTTTTAAACCTTTACATTCCCAGCGGACAAAAAGGGATGAAAGATATAGAAATGGCCATAGATCATATTTTTAAACATCCCAATGTAGGTCCTTTTATAGGAAAGCAGCTGATTCAAAAACTTGTGACAAGTAATCCAAGTCCGTCTTACATCAAAAAGGTAGCGGAAACGTTTAATAACAATGGACAAGGGGTAAGAGGAGATATGGCCGCGGTTTTTAAAGCTATCTTGCTACATCCAGAAGCAAGATCTTGTGAAGCTGTGTTATCACCCACTCAAGGAAAGTTACAGGAGCCTTTGGTTCGTCTTTTTGAAAGGATTCGTAACTATAAGGTAATACCAGATGCAAATAACAAAATATTTACAGATGGTGGATCAGCCTTCTGGAATTATGATCAGAATATCATGTCAGCTCCCTCCGTATTTAATTTTTATCAATCTGGTTATTCTCCCCTTGGTTCCCTTAGAAGTAATAATTTATTGGGACCAGAATTCCAGATGCATAATTCATCTTCTTCTTTGCGTTGGGCCAATTCCGTAATGAATTCAGATTGGCAAGTTGGATATATCTGGCGCACTCAGAGGGAGGGATTTTATGAACTGGATATCTCTGATTTAAATACTTATGCGAATGATTCTGAAGCATTATTAAATCAACTTGATAAACGATTTACAAGAGGTCAACTAACTTCCAGAACCAGAAAATTGATGAAATATAATATCGATCGAAATCTAAGAACTCGGGAACGTGTCCAAAGCGCCATTGGCATATTATTGCTTTCCCCTGAGTATAACATATTAAAATAAGTACCAATGAATAGAAGAAATTTTTTAAAAGCAGGTGCTTGCTCGGGTATGGGTTACCTCACCTTATTCAATTCTGCCATAAATCTTAAAGCAATTGGATCGGCGGCACTTGATAATTCTGAGTCAAATGACGAATATAAAGCATTGGTTTGTATTCTTTTAGCAGGGGGAAATGATAGTTATAATATGCTGGTTCCAATGGATCCAAATGCCTATAAAGCCTATTCAGCGTCGCGTTCAAATATGGCTTTGGCAACTAAAAATTTAATTGCATTAGATACCTCTCTTACAGGAGGAGTGCCCTATGGCCTTCACCCTGCCATGCCAGAACTTGAGGATTTACTCTCCTCTGGGGAGGCTGTTTTCATTAATAATGTGGGTACGCTTGTCGCTCCAACAAACAAAGCAAAATATTTTAATGGTTCCAGTAAAGATATTCCTTTAGGCCTTTTTTCCCATACCGATCAAGAGCAACAATGGCAAACGGGTATTCCCAACGAAAGAGTACGCACAGGGTGGGGTGGAAGAGTATCTGATCTGCTAAAAGATATGAATACTAATCAAAAGGTGTCTATTAGCCTTTCTTTGAACGGAACAAATCTTTTTCAGCAAGGACTGGAAACAACGCCATATTCACTGAATACAGGAAATGGAGCGGACGTAATTTGGGCGTATAACCGGGGTAATGAATGGGATTCCCGAAGCCAGGCTATTGATAGTCTAATGTACCACAACTATCAGGATGCATTCAAACAGACCTATATAGATGAGATACGCAGATCACAGGAGGGTGGCGAGGTTTTCCGGGATGCTTATAATCGGCGGGAATATTTTTCAACCAGTTTCGATAATGATGAACTCTCTAATCGTTTAAAAATGGTAGCCAATACCATAGCCGCGCGTAAATTTCTTGGTGTGAAACGGCAGGTCTTCTTTGTGAGTATGGGTGGCTTCGACCATCACGATTACCTGCTAGACCACCATACCCGAGACTTAAGAAGAGTATCTCGCGCTATCGGGTCCTTTTACTCAGCCATCAAGGAATTAAAACTGGAAAAACAAGTAACTACTTTTACCATCAGTGAATTTGCGCGCACCTTGACTTCCAATGGAGACGGTACCGATCATGCCTGGGGCGGAACCTCTATGGTCGTTGGAGGATCTTTAAACGGGAATAAAATGTACGGTAAATACCCCAATTTAAAGTTAAATGATGATTTGGATATTGGGAATGGTGTGTTTGTTCCCACCACCTCAACCGATGAATACTTCGCAGAACTGGCCCTTTGGTTTGGCGTCAGTAAAAATGAATTACCTACTATTTTTCCTGGTATAAAGAATTTTTACTCCTTAAGTAACCCTAATCTTCCTCTTGGATTTATGAAAATGTAAATATTATGAAATATCTATATATTATCGCTTTTTTATTCAGTAGTCATCTTTCCTGGAGTCAATGTTTCCCACTTCAACATAGTACCGATTGGACCGCCGCTTGGTATGCTTGTAAACCCGCTGCCAATCCTAATAAATTCAGGAAGGAGGGCCATTGGTTGATGATTGATCTTGGGCAAATCCGTATGCTCACCAAATCGAGATTATGGAATTTCAATTATCCCGACCAATTAAATTCAGGTATTTCCAAACTGGAAATTGATTATTCGCTGGACGGGAAAACATGGAGTTTCCTCAAGCGGGTCGATCTTCCAAAAGCACCGGGCATCCCTCAATATGAGGGAATTATTGGACCCGATTTTAATGTCGATGCCAGATATGTGCTTCTTAATGTTCTTGAAACGTACGGGCACTCCTGTGCAGGCTTATCCGAAATTTCCATTGAAACAGAGAAAACTTCTATTTCTACACCCGTTAAAGAGGTATTTAACGAACAAATTTGTATTACTGCCAATATTTTTCCAAATCCTTTTATTGATCATACCTCGATTTCTGTGGAAGGTTTATGTACAGAAGGTATTTCTTGGGTTTTAACTGACCTTGCTGGCAGGGTAGTAAATCGTTCAGAAAGTCAATTCTTTCCGCCTTTTACCCTTAATCTAAACTGGGAAAATTTGCAATCAGGCATTTATTACTTAACTTTAAATAATGGAAAGTCAAGATTGCAAAAGAAGCTCATAAAAATAAATTGATGATATGGAGTAATCTAAATAAGATAATCCTGATTTTTTTACTCTGTTGGGCCTGCTTTTATTTTTTGGGTAGCAGTGGCGGCGTTGGCACTTTTCAAAGAGAAGACAGGACAGGTTCACCCCTTTCCTTAAATTCGACTTGTGGTACCTGTCATTATGGTGGAAATTTCCAGTCCACGCTAGTTCTGACCGTTTTGAAAGATTCTATACCTGTAAAGGCTTATTTGCCAAACACTGACTATCTCATAAATATATCGATTCCCTCCATTATTCCTGCCAAAGTTCACGGACTTCAATTGGTGGCTTTTCAAAGTGGTAACAATCAACAAGCGGGTACTTTTGGCACTTTGACCTCTAATTTGAGAGCAGTGGAACTGTGGAACAGGATCTATATTGAACAGAGCAGGCCTCAACAAAGCCATTCTTTTTTTATTCCCTGGAAATCTCCCCAGAAAGACATAGGTCCAGTGCATTTTTATGCTTCCGGACTCGCTGCAAATGAAAATAATAATACTTCAGGTGATTCCCCGGTAAAGTTAGAAACTCCCTTTGTTCTACCTGCTGAAGCCATTACCCGATTGGTTGAAAGAGATGAGAATGAAAAAATATCGTGTATTAATTATGGAGGGGAGACCTCCGTTTTATTGGAAAATTTTAGCATAGGTCATTATGTATTCCATATTTATGACTATTCTGGTCGAACAATGTTTCAAAAGAAAGTGGAAATAAAAGAGGAAAGGATTCAACTGCCAAGGGTTAGATTAACAACTGGTTTTTATGTTGCCTCCATTTTTGATGGCACATTTATCAGATCTACCTCTTTTTATAATCCCTGATTATTTTCAAAATGAAAGGATTTTATACCCTTGCATTATTCATTTTATCTAATATTTTTATGACGCTAGCCTGGTTTGGGCATCTGAAATGTAGCTTTCTGAAAGGTTTCGAAAAACTGAATTTAAAGAAAATGGCGGTCCATATTACCTTGTTGAATTAAAAGTAATCCAGGAGGTGGTTAGTTTAAGCGTTTTTGCATTATTTAGCATTTTACTTTTTCGAAATGAATCATTTCGATGGAACCACCTCGCTGGATTTATATGTTTATTAATGGCAGTTTATTTTATTTTTAAAAAATAGCCCTACTTTTTACCTGATTTCATAGAAACAATTTTGTTTTCCGTTCTTTGGTCATAAAAACCTACCACCAAAGTACCTTCGGCTTCTACTAATTGAGGAGTTATGAAAAATTCAAATTCTAGAGATTGGTCTTCAGGGTCATGTATTCTTAGGAGTGATGGTAAATCTCCTTTTGTCACATTGGTTGCACTTGATAAGGTGCCTGAAATTTTCTGCAAACCTTTGGGTAATTCCGAGGGTTTTACTCCCAATATTGATTTTCCGTTTTGTCTTACATCCAATAAAGCGTTTATCACTTCACTTGTATATTCAAACGAAACATACTGGCCCACCCAACCAGCTAAAATACCAGGATCAACATCGGGTATTTCTTCTATGTTTAGGGTGAAAACCTCACTGAATTTCCTTTCGGGAAATTCAATTTCAACCGTATAAAAAGGATAGCCAGAATCTTCTGCAGATTTTAGAAAACCAAATTCTCTAAGAGCATTTGTTGTAGTTATTTGTTCATTTTCATCAGTAACTAGCTTCTGTCCTTGTTTTTCCTGACCATTACAACCAATAAACATAACAAAGCTTGTCAATAGGAGTAGAGAATTGATTTTCATACTTTTTTCCCTAAATTACGAAAAAGCAGGATTATTTATTTGATGAATATGGATAAAAGCTGAATTATATTATAAATTCCCTTTTTTTGATTGTTTGATATATTCAGTGGGCGTAATTTGGGTAATTTTCTTAAAAGCTGCATAAAAAGCAGATCTTGAACTAAAGCCGGACATGGTCGAAAGGGCATCTATGGTATATTGGTCATTGGACAATAGTAGGTTTTTTGCATATTCAATTCTAAAGGAATTTAACCATTCCGCAAAACTAATTCCTTTTCTTTGGACTAAAAGTTCGTCTAATTTACTCCTTGAGATTTCAAAATTAGTCAAAACGTGCTGACTGGAGAAATTTTCATTGAGATAGAATTTTTCTTCCCCCATTTTAGTTTCAATTGCATTTAAAAGTTCTTGGTCTTCCTCTGAGGTTTCATTATTTATCTGAATATTCTTTTTACGGGTTTCTTTTAAATCGAATAATAATTGTGGACTTAATAAAATAATTAAGCCTAAATACATAATAAATGCGGCAGAAATAATTGATATGCCAGAAGTTAATGAATCGGTAAAATCTATTTCATCAGAGTTTAATGTTACAATAAAATATATAAAAAAAATAGTGTAAACACTTAGAACACCATAGAGTAAGTATTTTAAAAAAGCAAATATTGTTTTGTCCTCTTGTGTTAAAAAAGGTTTCTTTTTTTTATCTATGTTGATCTTAATTAAGTAGTAACCAAAAGGTAGAATATAAATAAATCTAATTAATAGATTTAGCTCCAAAGGAATAAAACCTTCCAGTCTAAAAATATAAATGTTTTTCTTTTCAATCATATTTACAATTTCATCTAATTGCGCATAATTTTGAATATGAAAATACAGATAATCTAAAAAAGCAATGAAAGGTCCTATTAAGAAAAATAAATATTTCTTTTTAAATTGGAACGATTTTGTTAGAAATGATTTAACATATAGGCTTAATAAAACTGGCACCATTAGATAAAAAATGACGCCTAATTTTAACATATATGGTGCGTAATGTAATAATTTCGCATTTATTAAAAAAAAAGGCAAATAATAAATAATGGTAGAAATTAACAAACCCGCCAGTAAATAATGATGCGTTTTTTTGTAGGTTATGGCAGAATAAAAGATTACAATAATGGCAGGAACTAGAGTGACGGACGATAATATCAAAACTATAACAGGTAAATTCATACTAAAATATCTTTTATTTTTATGGGAATAAATATAAGAATAATTTTTAACAATTAATTTCTGTTTTTAATTTGTCCAGATTTTTTAAAAGTGGACATCTCAAGCAGCTGAGAATGAAAGATATTTAACTAAGGTTCTTATATTTATTCATCAATACCGAAATAATTTTTATTTAAAGAATATTTAACTGGGAGTAATTTTAAAGGAGGGAGACGTTTTGTCTTACCTCCTTTTTTGTTTCTCTAATAAGTATAGATGAGATTTCAATCGATTGGTAACAAATTGACCTACCTGTTTTCCTTGCCAAATGCCTTGTTCTATAGCATTACGAAAATGAATACCTCCATATAATCTAGACATGGATGCCTCCATGGCGACTTCAGAGAAAGAGGAAAAGGAGCGTACAGGTAGTCCAAACGCTACTTCAACATCATCATCAAAAGCTAGTGAATCTGCAAATATGTTGATTAAAACAATGGAGGTCGCAGATGTAGCAACACTGTGTCCAGAAAGATACTCTGGAAATGGGGGTGTCTGTAGCATAGGTTTCCACGATTTATCTATGAATTCGCGTTTGTTTTTCCTTACCATTACAGGAATTTAACAGCACAAAGCCAATGGATAGGAGTAATACATGTAGTTTTATTTTTTACCTAAATTACATAAATCTTTTATGTTTATAAGGTAAAAGATTATTCTGATTTAGTTTCTTCTGAATTATTTTTTACTTGTCGAATAAATTCAGTGGGTGTGATATTGGTTACTTTCTTAAAAGCGGCATAAAAAGCTGATCTTGAACTAAAACCAGATATTGATGATATGGCATCGATCGTATATTTGTTATTATTTATAAGTAGGTTTTTGGCATATTCAATTCTAAGTGAGTTTAGCCAATCGGCAAAACTCACACCTTTTATGTGGGTTAAAAGCTCATCTAGTTTATTTCTTGTTATCTCAAAATGAACTAAAACATCTTGACTTGAAAATTTTTCATTGAGATAAAATTTTTCTTCAATCATTTTAGACTCTATGGCGTTTAGCATTTCGGTAGATTCCTCAACAGATTTCTTTATTATTTTTCCAACCTTTTTTTCCTTTTCTTTTAAATCAAATAAAAGCTCAGGACTTAGTAAAATGCTCATAACTATAAATAGAATAATTGCTCCTGCGATGATGATCATACCAGAATTTAAGGAATCGGTGTAATCTATATTGCCTACAAATAAAGGGAGGACCAGGGCAGCAAAAATATTAATGTTGGCATAAATAACAGCAAAAAGCAGATACTTTATAAAGGTAAATGTTTTTTTATCCTCAATTGTTAAGAATGGTTTCTTAGATTGGTTGATGGTTAATCTAATTACATAAATGACAAATGGCAACATATATAGGAACCTAGACAAAATATTTATTTCAAAAGGTATAAATCCTTCTAGTTTAAAAATATATATGTTATTACTTTCAATCATTTTGACTATTTCGTCAAGCTGGGAACTATTTTGAATGTGGAAATACAAATAATCTAGAAAGGCAATAAATGGAACTATTAGAAAAAGCAGATGTTTCTTCTTTAGATATAAGGACTTTGTTAGAAATGATTTTAAGTATAAGTAAATAAAAGCAGGTATCATAAAGTAAAATACAATGCCTGACTTCAAAACATAAGGTACGTATTGCAAAATTTTTGCGTTGGATAAAATGAATGGCAAATAATAAAAAATTAAAGAAATAAAAAGCCAAGCAAGAAAAAAATGATGTGATTTTTTCCAGTTTAAAGCAGAATAAAAAAGAACAACTATCATGGGTATTACCGTGACAGTTGACAGAATCAAGATAATTAGTGGTAAAACCATTATAAAAGGTGAAAATTTAACTAATAATCAAATATAATAATTAATTAGAGATATCCTACCCGATTTTAATATGTCCAGATTTTATAAAGTGGACATATTACGCTTAAAAAATGGCCTTAATGCTTTAAAAGCTGCTTATATTTATATTATTAATTTTAAAATATAATAATAATTCTAAGATATTTAACTGGGAGTAATTTTAAAGGAGGGAGACATTTTGTCTTACCTCCTTTTTTGTTTCTCTAATAAGCGTAGATGAAGTTTCAATCGATTGGTAACAAATTGACCTACCTGTTTACCTTGCCAAATGCCCTGTTCAATAGCATCACGAAAATGAATACCTCCATATAATCTCGACATGGAAGCCTCCATGGCAGCCTCGGAGAAGGAAGAAAATGAGCGCACAGGTAGTCCAAACTCTACTTCAACATCGTCATCAAAAGGAAATGAATCGCCAAAAATTTTAATTAAAACAATGGAGGCCGCAGATGAAGCAACACTGTGTCCCGACAGATACTCTGGAAATGGGGGTGTCTGTAAAATAGGTTTCCACGATTTATCTATGAATTCGCGAATAGTTGTTTCTGGCCGAACTCGATGACTCCTGTATTTTTCATCCCAACATGCTATAAACGCATCATGTAAGGTCATGGCAACTAAGTTATGAATTAGGGCTGTTTCTTCAATAGATCGCTTTTCTTCTTTACAGGCAATGCCCGTTATGCCGATCCAATGTCCACCAGGGGATATTTTTTTAGTACCAAATTCAATATGACCAATCTGGGAAATATGATAGGGATTACAGTCCCAAAAATTGGCTATGGCTTCTTTTTCAGCATCTTTTGAACGCACTATGTCATACACTTCCTTTAAAAGTTGATAAAAAGGTGCATTTTTTTCCACATTAAAGGGAATAGGGGGTAAGGGTACAAATTGATTGGCAGAATCAAGTACTAAAGTCGAAATCGTATTCCAGTGCGGTTCAACTGGTGGCATGAAGGCCGGTCCGGTTGGTTGCCAAAATCCTGAACCTCGTTTTGGAGTGTAACGTTTTAGATTATTTAATTGAAGGAATCCATCTTTCATTGCCATAGAAACAATCTCGCCAACAATCTGGTCAATAACTTGTAAGATTGGCTTAGGCAAGGATTTTGATAAAGAATCAATTTCTGGTAAAAGAGTTCTCCCTGATGGCAGCAGTGCAGCGGCCGTTTTCCACATACCTAAAATAGTCCCGTTTATTACCTCTTTTTCTTTAGCCTGACCTTTAGGAAATGGTGTTTTGGATCTATTTATTTTACCAATAGTATGAAATTGGTCAGGACGTAAGGCAACGACTACCTCATAAGAGGACAGGGTGGTATAGGCGTAATAACGTGACGCAGCAACAGGGGAGGTCACATCATTTACCATAATATCGGTAACTTTTTTTAGGGCGGAAACATATACTTCTGCCTTATCTATATTATTTGCGCTGGAATATGGCAGGTAGCTAAGAAATAAAAAAGGTAAATAAAGCCACTTCATATTACTATTTAATTTGTCGTTTTAAAATCAATGGGGATTGGTTGTTAATCCCAATAAGGACTACTTTGGATTTATTTAATCCTTGAATCGATGTTAAACTTCTGACGGCTCCTTTTATACTTAAGCCCGATGTTAATTGTGGAAGGTAAGTGAATGAAGCGTTTTTTCCGGAACCTTTTAATAAAACACCATAATTAGCGTCTGTTTTCCCAATTCTTATGCGGGTATATTCTACATTTCCAGCCAGTAGAATATCTAAAGATCCGTCTCCATCAAAATCATCCGTTAATATGGCATGAACAGGGGAAAAGTTAGCTTCAGTAGGTAAACTTCTGGGTGTGAATTGCCCATTTACATTTTCCAGCCAAATAGTTTCTAAAGTATTGACCTCTAATTTGGGGCTTTTCGATAGTTGGTCAGGAGTAAATATGTTTTGTATAGTCACATTAGCGTAAGAATCATAAGTAACAAACTTTTTTCTTAAACCTACCATTTGATCTGTCATTTCGTCTCTGGTTGAAAAAGGATAGGAAATTCCATCCATATAATAACATAAGACAGGATCGATATAACCATTTTTATCAAAGTCGTCATAATAGAGCTCAATGGGTTCTTTTTCTGATGCCTTACACGGGGCATTCAATCCCCAGTTACCTGCAATCAGGTCTTTATCTCCATCCCCATCCAGGTCTGCCGCATGTAATACGTTCCACCACCCTTTTAACGGGCTGGATAACGCCTCGTTTGAAATATCTTGACATTCCCCTTTTTTAAAGGAAAAATATTGGATAGAGGTCCATTCACCACAAACAACTAATTCCGACTGTCCGTCCATATCGATATCCATAGCCAAAGCATGGGTAATCATACCCAGTTGTTTACGCCACTTGATGGTGAAAGATCCTTTCCCATTATTTTCCAACCAAATACTTTCTGGGGCATAAGGGTATTTACCTTGTTCTACGCGCGCGCCAACAAATAAATCTATATCACCGTCGAGGTCGAAATCCAGGGGAACAACGACAGAGCCAGAAAATTGCATATCGGGAAGGGTTCCCGCTGGGGCAGCAAAAAATAGGCCGCCCTGATTTAAATAAAGGCGATCCTTTAAAGGTAATCCTGAATCTGCCTCACCATATCCCCCTGATACAACATAGAGGTCGAGATCTTTATCTCCATCGGCATCAAAGAAAGCAGCATAAGTGTCTTCGTAGCCCGCATCGGCTAACAAAGCAGGTTGATTCGTTGGAATAAACTGACCATTTTTCAACTGTAGAAAAATATTTCCAGCCTGTCCTTCCGGTCCACAAATATAAAAATCTTCCAGACCGTCACCATTTATATCCCCAACCGCCGTTTCGGGACCATGATAGGATATCATGTTGGGAATGAGTGGCTGTACTTTGAAATCATTAACCATCAATTCTTTATGTTTGTAATTCAGGGTGTCAGGAACGGTATTGAAAATAGAAGTTGTTTTGGCCACATTCCCTTTTTGTGGTAGGGAGGTAATGGAATCACTTAACCAATAGGTTTTATTTATTGGTAGATTTTCCTTCAGACAGCTAATGTTTCCTGAAGACCAGATAACCTGTATTGAATCAATTTTATCACCTGATAGTCCAATATGAACTGGACCTGACATAGAAGACTGAAAGCCGTGGACTGGATTATTTTCGACGCTAAAGATGCCTTCCGGGGTATAAACTTTTACCTTGGCGCCCAACGCTTTGGTGTTTTTACTGTTCGATGAAAGTTCAACGCGTATGAATCCCTTAGATTTATTTTGCTCAATGCTATTGTTTTTATAAATACCAGCTGCCGCATTCATTCTGTTGAAAATAAGATCCAGATCTCCGTCATTATCCACATCGGCATAAGCTGCCCCGTGGGCAAAATCGGCACCAGCTAAACCCCAGTCTATCGTACGATCTTTAAAAATAAATCCTCCCTCATTTTCAAACAGAAAATTTTGAAGAGGAGTAGATTGGATAGACTGAAGTAACCCAAACATTTTGTCATCGGTATTACCTTGAAGATGTTTGAGTCGTTCATTCGCGTAGAATTTAATAAAATCGCGATTAATCATATCTCTGCCGTAACCATTTGTCACAAAAAGGTCCTTTTTTCCGTCATTATTGTAATCGGCAAAGAGAGCGGACCAGCTCCAATCCGTATTTGAAATGCCAGCTAATTGTCCAATTTCACTAAATGTACCGTTGCCATTATTTAAATGAAGCATATTTCGCATCAGTTGATGATGAAATCCATTATCAACGGTGTTATTATAAACTTCAAAATTATCTGGGGCATAGAGTAGTTTTTGTCTTTTATTGTCTTTTGGAAGCATATCCAGAGTGAAAATATCTTGCCAGCCATCGTTATTGATATCTGCAATATCGAGCCCCATCGAAAAATTAGAAATATGGGGTATTTGCTCTTTAAGCACTTCTCTGAAAGTTCCATTTTGATTATTTAGGTAGAGATAATCCTCTTCGACATAATCATTCGAAACATAAATATCCTGCCAACCGTCCCCATCGATATCAGATACGTTAAGGCCCAGTCCATAACCTAATGGATTCGATTTAATACCAGCTTGTTGGGTAATATTATAAAAAATGCCATTACGATTTTCATAAAGCCGATCGCCGGCATCGGGATCAATCTGATTTTTCAAAAAAGCGGCATCAAAATTTCGAAATTGCTTAATGTTATGATTCAGAATGTAGGCATCAAGGTCACCGTCCTTATCCATATCAAAAAAGGCAGCCATAGTCGTGTGTCCTGGATCAGCCAGTCCCACTTCGCCGGCCTTTTCAGTGAAGGTCATATCCTTATTATTGATATATAAAAGATTTTTTCTTTTTTCTGGCGGTAAATTCCCTGATTGACAAAGATAAATATCAAGCCAGCCATCCCCATTGACATCTGCTACAGATACGCCAGTAGCCCAACCGGTATTAGGAAGAATACCCGCTTTCTTTGTTATGTCTTCAAATTGGAAATTACCTTTATTCAGATATAATTTATGTTGGCTGATATTGGAGCTGAAAAAAAGATCAATAAGCCCATCCTTATTAAAATCGCCAACACCAATACCTCCACCATTATAGAAATATTCGTAAGTAATAATATTCAACGCCGGTGTTTCAGGAAGCGTATTTTCAAAAGTAATGCCTGTTGAAGAGGAGGGCATTGCCTGAAACAGAGGTTGCGCATTTATTTCCTGGGTAATCAAAAATGAAAAACCGAATGAAAACAAAAGGGATAAAAATATTGAAAATCGTTTCATAGATTTGGCTAGACTTGATTATCAAAATCTAAAAATAGGACTTTTTAATGAACCCTACCTCATATTTTAACAGAGGTGATTAAAAAATGGTGAAGCCAGGGGGATAATGGTATATTGGGG
>Ga0209550_10002769_pt1 | contig 16828 bp, 10 predicted proteins | sample LauGreSuBDMM15SN_2_FD_187567 | JGI IMG/M metagenome (GOLD analysis project Ga0209550, IMG submission 187567) | Freshwater lake microbial communities from Lake Michigan, USA - Su13.BD.MM15.SN (SPAdes) (version 5) | ecosystem: Environmental > Aquatic > Freshwater > Lake | place: Lake Michigan...
GGCCCCACCGCCACCGCCGCCGCCGCCGGCTGGGGCAGTGTCGCCGCCGCCGACGCCGCCGGCGGCTGGGGCAGTGTCGGCCTCAGCAAGGGGTGGTGTTTTGAAGTAGTCCGGCAGAGGCAGTGGGCGGGAAGACGACACAGTGGCGGCGGAGGCGAACGACTTGAGCTCGGGTGCAACCGAGGCCGAGGGCGGGTAAGCTGCTGGCGCTGCTGGCGGCGGTCTGCGCACTGTCATCCCGCCAAACACGCTCGCTCCGCCAGCAGCGCCGTGTTGAGCTCCGCTCGACGGAACGGCGGCCGCTCCGCTGTGAATGCCCATCACGGCGCTGTGGACGCCGACGGCTACGCCCATCGCGGGCGCCGCCGGCTGTGTGGGCGGCATCACGGCGGCGGGGGCGGCGGGCTGCGCCGTGATGGGCGCCGCCGCTGGCGCTTCGAGCGCAGCGGAGGCCCACCCTGGCTTCCTCGCCTTACTCGTCTTCTTCTTGGGACCCGCTGCGCTAGGCGCCTCCGCCGACGGCAAGGTCGACGTCGGGCCGAGCGCCGCGATCTCGAGCAAAGCGGGCGCCGCGGCCATGGCTGCTGGCGCGGCCATGGCTGGCAGCACTGCCGTCATCGGCACTGCCGGCATCGTTGGCGGCGCAGCTACAGCGACGCTGCCGACGACGCTGGCTCCCGATCCGACAGCCACGTCCGCGACGACAAAGCCCAAGCCGGCCGCTAGGCTTGAGAGCGCACTCGGTTGCGCGGCTGGCTGCGATGGCATCGCTGCGGCCGCCAGACGGGCTGCGGCCGCCAAACCGTCGATGGTCATCGGCGCTGACGGCACAGACGGTGCGATCGACAGGCCAGCGAAGGAGCAGCTGCCGCCGCTCGCGGGCAGCGGTACGGCAGTGCCAGCGTCGGAGGCGATGCACATGCCAGCAAAGCTCAGACCGCCGGAGCCGCCGGCCAGTACAGGCGTTGGCATGCTGCTAGAAGTGGACGTGATCTCGAGGCCAGCAAAGCTGCAGCAGCTGCTGGCGGCGGCGGCTGCTGCGCCAATCGCTGGCGCGTCCAGAGTCGGCGAGGCGCCCGCAAGGTTGAGAAAGGAAAACGCCGAGCTGCTCGCCGACGACTCTGGAGGAGGAGGTGCCGCTGGCGTGGTATCAGCCGCGCTCGGCACCGGCGCTGTATTCCCAGCGTTGAGGAACGAGAAGGCAGATGCATCAGGAGCCGCTGAGAGCGTAGGCTCGGAAGGTGCCGGCTTGCCGTCGGGTGTGGGTGCATCGAAGCCGCCAAACGTTTCCTCCGAGTCCGCCATCGGCGGTCTCCTCCGGGTCCACCGACGGGACCGGACCGAGAAGCTTTTTGCTCCAGCGCGTCGAGACGCATTTCCATTCACATGAACTCAAAAAACTTGAACTTTCCCCTCACGGCCGTCTATCGGCGCGATGCCGAGGACGACGCAGCCGAGGCGTACGGGACTTGACGATGAAATCGCACGTGGTCTGCAAAGTTGTTCCCACGATCCCTTATCTGTGTCGTGTGCATGTACATGTATTCGTGTGCACACCAGTCATGGTACCAGTCGGCTACGATCGTGCGGCGAAAATCTGGTTTGAGGACTGGTTGCGCGCCACGTCTTCTAGGGCATAATAGTATCTCGCATATTGGCCGCGCCGGACCGTCGTGTTGTAGTTCACGAGCTTGAGGAGCTCGAGCTCCTGCGCGGATGCCGCGTCCAGGCAGAACTCAGGCAGCATGTCGCGGTAGTCCGCGAGGTACACCTTCTCATCGTAGACGACCTTCGACGCGATGACGATGGCCATGAGCAAGGCGGGTCGCCATGTGCGCGCGCACAGCGTGAGACCCTCATCGCCCATGGCGCGTTCGAGGAGGATGAGAGAGGTGACGAGGCTTGCATCATCAAGCTCGAGAGAGAGCTGCACTGTGCGCACGAAGGCCTCGACCGTCTGCTGCTTGGGCATGAAGCGCCACTGCCGGCTCGCATCAAGCGGATTCGTATCCTCGTCGAACACGCTTTGAGAGAGTTGCCAACGGCTCTGAGCTGCAGATGCGCGGTCCTTTATGTACGCATGTATGACGGTGCCGATGGCGCAGATGATCGCCTCGACATTGGCATTTTCCATCGTCGTAATGGAGCGCCCTACTGGGGATCCCGGCACGAGCTCCGAGCGGCGCAACGCCCCGCCTGCTGTCGGGTCTGAAACCTTGAGCGAAGCTGGTGCTAGCGCCGAGTGTCGGAGATGCTTTTGTGGCCTTGGCTTGAAGGTGAGCATCTCCTCATCGTCGGTGGCTAAGGCATCGAACAATGCTCCTGCGTGGGCCTCGCCTTTCACGAGTCTATTTGTCATCGATCCCTTCGGGATGTCCATGCTTACAGAGGCCAAGGTCGGAGTGGCCGTCTCAGACTCGCGGCGTCGGGAGCAAATGGGCGAACATCAAACTTTCAAGAACAAGTTGCCCTCTTTGGAAACCCCTGCCAAGTGTTTGAGCCCCCGTCCTACGTTTTGGTGCTCGATTCTTTTCACGCGTTGGTGGTCGTGGCTACTATATGTACATAACAGTAGAAAGTACCTTAAGTAGAAACTACAGCAGCGTTACGTTACCGTACGTTCCCGGGGTTCTTTAGAATCTTACCTGCACGTCATTTTCTTGAGAGTTCCGTTCCGACCCGTCCGCCTCGCCTTGTACACCCCTCCGCCACGTGTACGCTGCCTGTTGGCGGATTTTACTAACTTACTACTTTTTAAGTCCTGTGCTCACGCTGGCGGCCGCGCCGGGCGCATCGCGCTGTCGTTGATGATGATCGCGAGGTAGAGCGCGTATAAGATGAGCAGGTAGACGCCGAGCGCGCGCGTGAGGCGGAGCTGGTTGGCGAAGATGGCGAGCAGCGCGAGGGCGATCGCGCAAAAGCCGATGAGCGATGGGTACCACGTCCCGCGCGCGGGCGGGAAGATGTCGGCGTACGTGCCCAAGATGGCCCAGGGCAGGCCGAGCGCCGCGAACGCGTTGAAGGCGAAGGCGCCAAACGGGTTGGCGGCCGCCATGGTGAGCATACCGGGACGGCGCGCGATCACCATCGCGGTGATCAGGTCGGGGCAGCCAGCCGCGAGGGTGAGCACGCTCGCGCCGAGCGCATTCTTGCGCACTCCGAGCAGGCAGATGGCGCGCGTAGCGATCTGGACCATCACATACGAGAGCAGCAGAGTGTAGCTGATGGATAGGACGAGAGTCAAGCCCCACGGCCGCCGGCCGCCCAGCAGCGCCATAGGTGCGTGTGCATCCGGGATGATGCATCCGAAGAGCCAGCGTGGCGCCGTCGCGAGCGCATCGAAGATGCTCCAGGTATGCCGCCGTGGCGTGCTCTCGCGGCTAGCGATCGCCTCCCTGCGTCCCTTGACACCTTTGAGGCCGTCGAGCGGCGCGCGAGCGGCCGCTGCGGGGTACCACTCGGACGCGGCGGCAAGGCCCGTCCCAGCCGAGCCTCCCACCACCGCTGAGCCCACCACCGCTGAGCCCACCACCGCCACTTGTGTGCCGCGACACGGAGCGGCCGGGCGCAGGAGTGGCGTCGTCTCGCGAGGGGCGGCGGCAACGCCATCGGAGTTAGCACAGCTACCGCTGGCCGCGCGGACGGCAGCAGCAGAAGGCGCGGCAGCGCCTGCCGCAGCGAACGCGTACGAGCTACCCAAGGGAGATCTCCCCGAGGGAGATCGCCTCTGAGCGACGGCCGCCTCCATCGCGTCGGCCGCATCTGCCACCGCCGCGTCATTGGCCATGCCTACCAGCGTCGGATGGAGCACCACCGCCCTCCCGGTCACGTCGATGCGCTGGTCGAGCCGCTGCGCCGAACGCACAGCCGTGGTGGCCGTTGGCGTGACGAGACCCCGCGCACAGGGCGCGCACGTTGCCTCAGCGGACAAGGTGAGCACTTTCGGGGCAGCGGAGAGTCGCGAGGCGACCTCGTCTTCGCCCACAAAGCCGGGAACGAGGCGCCAGCACACGAAGGCGCCGCCGATGAAGCACAGGTAGAGCGCAAGCATCACGAGGCTCGCCGACCACATCGTCTCCAGATCTGCGAAAAAGAGACTTGCGTCCGCCGCGGTGCCGATCGCGGCCCAGGCACAAAAGTAGAGCACCAGCGGCGGCGCGAGGCGGATGCCGTCGCCTTCTGGCGCGAGGATCCCGAGGACCCCAAGGATTGCGAGCAAGTCGAAGACGCAGCTGCCAAACACCTCACCCGTGCCAATGTCCTGCGAATCACTCAGCAGCACGGCCGCGAGCGACATGGAGAGCTCGGGCAGGCAATTGCCGGCCGCCATGATGGTGCAGCCGATGAGGGGCCGTGGCACGTCGAGAAAGTCGGGAGAAGTTACTAGCTCGAGAGCAGGCACATACCACTCCTCAATAAGGACATGCATGACGACGATCACGTATGGAAATAATAGGAGCTCCACGAAGACGCCGCCGTTCATCTCGAAGTCGAAAAGGTCGACCTGCGCGTTGCACTCGGCCACCTCCTGTGCAGTGAGCGCCGCCGATGCCAAAGGCAGCAGCCCGAAGAGCAGCAGAGGCCGGAGGGTCGCCATCACGTTATCCACGCAGCACCAACCCCTTTTTTGCTGAGTCCGCAAAGAATCCAACCTTTCAATTCCCCACAAGTCTTCAGTTGACGGTTGAGATTTGGTGCGTGAGTTTTTATCTGATCGTCTCGCCCTAGCTTTTGACCCGCAATTGTCGAAAGCGGCGCTCGCGAGGAGACGCCCCTCTTGACGATTCTCGACACGGGGCCTTTCCAGGCCATGCCGCTAGCGGGGGCGGCATTTGTGCCATCGTCATTGCTCTCGGCGCCGGCGCAAGCTTACGACAAGGCCCTCAACGACGGTCTCTCGGAAGAGGAGGCGTTAACAGCAGCGCAAGCGCTTCAACAGGCGGCTCCAGCGCGACTGGTGGGGGACTTTTTAGGAGGCAACGACTGCAGAGCGTGCAAAGGAGCCCACCGGGCCCACATATGCGGCAAGGTTCGCGGGGCTGAGTTGCCCTCCCCGAAGCCACCCAAGCTCGTGCCCAAAGCCGTGCCCAAGGCCGTTCCTAAGCCTGTGCCCGCATCTGAGCCGGAGCTGCCGGAGCAGCCGCCGCCTGCCAATTTCCAGCGCGTCTTTCTGCGGTTGGTCGCCTACTGGATGTCGGCCGAGGAGGAGGCGATGCTCGCGAAGGCCGCGAGCGGTAGCGTGCTCGGAGAGGAGACCAAAGAGATCGGCCAGTGCTCGTTCCCTGGATGTGTCTACATAGAGAAGCATGCCGGAGAGCACGGCTTCGATGAGGCGATTACCCTTCTACCGACGCCGAAGCGGCAAAAGTGCGCGCCCACAAAGTTTGAGATCGACCATTCGGTGCCGCAGCTCGCTCATTCCACCAAGCACCGGGCGGACGCCTCCAGCAGCAGCAGCGTCAGCAGGAGCAAGAGCAGCGCCGGTGCCCACGGCGGCGCCGGTGCCCACGGCAGCGCCGGTGCCCACGGCGGCGCCCAGGTGATGGCCCCGCCGCCCGCGAGGGCACCCTCGTCCAAGCAAGCGCCGGCGCGCGCGCCAGCCGTCGGCGCAGCGAGTTCGGCGGCGAGTGCTTCTGCGGCGAAGCGCAAGTCGCTCTCGGTCGCCGTGTACGACGGCGGCGGCGACGGCGCGAGCAGCGCCCACGGCGGCGCGAGCAGCGCCCACGGCGGCGCGAACAGCGCCCACGGCGGCGCGAGTAGCGCCCACGCCGCTGGCAGTTACTCTGGCAGCTCCATGGACGCCGACGATGGCCTGCCCGCGGAGGCGGACAGCCCGCTGGGCAGCCCGGAGAGCGTGATGGACAAGCGTGAGGTCTACGCACAGGCCTACCGTCTTGCGATCGAAGAGGGCTGCTCCACGCTCGAGGCGCTGCAACGGGCACAGCAGGCTATCTCGTCGCCCCTCTCCAAGCACGCGCCCAACAACCCCAAGGGGGGGGTCAAGCCCAAGGCCGCCGTACCCAAGGCGCCCGCGCCCGCCGCCGCGCGGAGCATGGAGGACGTGGCGGGCAACAGCAGCGCCAGTGCCAGTGCCAGTGCACCGGTATCAGCACCCAAGCCTGTGGCGGCCGTCTTTCGCGGCGGGATGGCCGTCTCGGCAGTCACTAAGGCCGTCGCGCCCACGATGTCGTCACCCAAGGCCTCGGCACCAAAGGCACCCGCGTCCAAAGCGCCAACGGCCAAAGCAACGTCGGCCTTGTGCGCGCCGTGTGCCTCGCCAGGTGGCGCCCACCACGGCGCGCCGGCACCGCACTACCGGCGTGTGCATGTACGCCTCAACGCGTGGTGGGAGACGCCTGACGCGCTGCGCACGTGGCGCCTCTGGGCCATGGAGGGCCTTTGCGGCTTCCCGGGCTGCCCGCTGACCGATCGGCACGGAGGACCTCATGAGTTCGACCCCGAGCTCATAGATCTCGCACGGTGAGCTCATAGATCTCGCACGGTGAGCTCATAGATCTCGCTCGGTGAGCTCATAGATCTCGCTCGGTGAGCTCATAGATCTCGCTCGGTGAGCTCATAGATCTCGCTCGGTAGAGCCATGCTGTGGTAGTGGGCTGCCGTGGAGTGGAGTGGGCCGCGCCGTCCTGAGCGCCCGCCGCACCCGCGCCGTCCTGAGCGCGCCGTGGAGTGGAGTGGGCCGCGCCGTCCCTTCGCCCTTGGCCGCACCGTTCCGTCTTCCGACGCGCCCACCGCTCGCGCGTGCCGCGTCGGCCGTCGCGGCCGCCTGGCAAGCCCCTGGCCGCCCTGGCGACCGGATGCGGGCGCCTTCCCTGCGTGACCGAAGGTGACCGTCCTGGTGCTCGGCGTGCCTCTGGGCCGAGCTGCGCCTGCGCTTGGCGAAGCTACGCGCCCCCCCAAAGCCTTTAAATATAAATATTTTCGTATCGACGCTTTCCGACGTCCGCCAGCGCCACGGCGCACGCGCGCGCGGCCGCGGGCACCGGCACCGGCCCGCCCGGGCGCGGGCCCCGGCCGGACCGCGGGACCAGCGGGACCACGGGACCGCCTTTAAAGCCCTTCCGCATTCCGCCGCGGCGTACGGGCTGACGGGCCGCGGTGTACCGCTTAACGATATGCCGATCTTGGCGCTTAAATAAAAGTCAAACCCTTGACGCCCGCGCGGCTTTAGGTTTAGCCTTCCTGTGCCTTGATGAAAGTAGGCTGAGCCCCGTGCTGGTACCAGTGACCTGGTTCGCGGGGGGGTGCCGCTCGGCCGGGCCCGGCCTTCGTCAAGCCTGCGCGCGCTAGAAGGGTTCTTGGCGTTGCCCGCGTTGTCGACGCACGACGGTCGAGTCGTGGTTCCGCTGACCGGCGTCGGTTCGGATCGTATCGGATAACTCGGATATCAGTTAATATCGCGCCGCGGTCCAGCCTCGCGGCGTCGGTCGCCCGGTCGGTCCGCGGCCTCCGGCGCGGTCGCGACCCGCCGCGCCGGTCGGGCCGGGCCCGCCACCGCGGGCGGACCGCGCGCCAGGCCCGCCGAGAGGGCAGACGGCAGAGCGGGACGGGACCCGTCACAACCTGATCCGGGCGATGTGACATGTGTGCAGCTCGACAAGGGCCACATCAGCGCGGCACTAATTTTACCATTTATGGTATGTCTATCACACCCGCGCACTCCGATATGCATCCCGCGACCGCCGTACGAGATACGCCGGCGCTGCCACTCAAATGATGGATAACATGGATCTGCCCCGACGAGGGCGCGCCGCCTCGCATCTGCCCCAATGCTTTGCTCAGGCCGCAAGTAGCCCGCAGGGAAGTCATTCTATAGTTGCGGCCGGCTGGTTAATGGCGCCGTCCGCTGTCACATCACATCCGCACTACCCTTGTGCCCGAATCGAAACTCCAGGTAGACGCCACGCGAGACGACAGCAGCGCGCGTCGAGAGGTCTTATGCGGTATCTCAGCATGGGCTGGCATCGCCGCCGCAAATGCTGCTGCCGCAGCTTCCAGAGCAAATGCCGCCTCCACTGCCGCTGCTGCTGCTGCTCAACAGCAAATCGCCTGTGGGCGCTGCGGCGAGCGCGCCGTCATGCGGCATCTCGGAAGGCAGGCCCGCCGCCGCGCTGCAGCTTGCGCTCGCGCCGCGGCCAGCCGCCGCAGAAGCAGACACACGTAGCGGCGGCACGGGCGGCATCTGCGTCACGTCACCGAGCCGCTCCCTAAGCTTGCGATACAGGCTGTGGAATTCGAATGTGTCGCCCTGCAGCCGCATGAGGCTGATGGCGTATGTGCCCTCGTCATCCTCAGGCATCACGTGCACGACGGCGCGCATACCAGCCGCACCGCTGATACCGCTGATACCGCCCGCGCCTGCCGCCCCCAACGGGGCGCCCGCATCCGCTGAGCTGCCGCCCGCTGCAGCGCCGAAGACCGCGGGACCGCCGCGGATCTCCATTCGCATGACCTCTGTGCCAGCGACCTCGACGTCCTGCGTGATGGCGGGAAAGCCGAGATCGTTACACTCGTGCCGGAGCCGGTCGAGCAGATATTCGGGCTCGAGCTGCAGCCCGCCGAAGCCCAGCCGTTTGACGTGCCGAGGAGGCACGCCCCCCCCTGGCGCGCCAACCCCCTCCGCGACGTCTATCTCCTCGGTGTCGCTGGCGTAGATTCCGACGGCGGCATTGTCTAGGTCGCGTGCCGTCACATCGACGATACGCGCCTGCGACAGGCTGCGCGCACTGCGCAGGTTCCCCAGCCGCACGCGATACTGGAAGCAGCTGCCGCTCTTGCAGAATTGCGCCGGCTTGAGGGAGACGAGGCGCGTCAAGCGATGGGAATAGTCCTGCAAACGCGCCGCAAAGAGCACTAGCTCGCCCTTGAAGAAGATGGGTTGCACCTGGACGTTGGGGAGGGGGGAGCGGGAGGGAGGATCAGCGCAGGTCCTGAACAAGAGGCCGGGACCAAGAGGCGTCTACGCCCATGATGACGTCTACGCCCATGATGACGTCAACACCCATTTTCGTCTTGACATCGTGTGCCCGCGACAACGCGGCGGCGGGGGCACAAGGGCATTGGGCGCACCGAGAGGCAGTTCCAGAAGGGCTCGTGATTGGCGCCGCCACGATAGTTGATCAGGCGAACGCGGCACGCCTGCTGATTGCTCAGCGCAACCCCCATGCCTCGAATAGTGTCCTTATCCGAATGCTCGCCCTGCGTACAACGAGGGTTCTGCCCAATAGCCTCGCTCATCCTGTACCCGCACATATCCTGCCACGCGTTGGTAACGTAGACGATGGGCGAGCACGGCTGCTGCGGGTTGCTGATCACGACGCTGTCCTGCGTTGTGTCCAGCATTCCAATGATGCGTGCTATGATCGCGCGTTGCACTGCGCTAAGGTTCTGATAGGTGGGGAAGGACTGGTAGCAGTCGTCGTTGTGCTTCGCGCGAGATCCATCCGATCGCTGCTCGAGAAGCTCGTCTCCCTGCCTTTTGCGCGACGTACCGTCGCACGAGCTGCTGCTGGGTGGCTCGGAGGCATCCATCAAGCTGCTCTCCTCGCCGCTAGGGTGCACACCCCATCCGTCAAGCGGAGGGCATTTCCATTGCTGCGCGGCCATTGTCGCGAGCTGGCTCGAGCACGCTGACGCGCTTGCGGGGCGCTCGCCAGGCAGCGAGTTGCCGGCGCAGGGGCCTGGGCGCAAGCTCAAGGAGCGATCGCCCTAGAGGGCAGAGCTGGCTTGCGAGAAAACCGAGACAGATTCCCCGGGTTGGTTCTGACTGTCCCCGATTCCCGGTACTTTCGCTACTAAGAAAGCTACATCACATCCCATCCCCGATGGTGTGCTTGCAAGCCAAACAAGTCACCGTTTGTACCCCACCCCGCACGCCCGCAGCGCCCGCAGCGCCCGCAGAGTGTCGATTCAACTGACCTTTTTGAAGCAAAAGCACGGCGAAGCAGCAAGCACGAGCAACGGCAAGCCGATTACGCGATCATGGCCGGAAGTACCGCGCAAGAAGCTATGCGCTAGCTGCAACAAGTGGTTTCGACTTTAATTAGCTTGCTTCATGCTTGCTTACCTGGCAGGAAGTATAATGTTACTCTGACCCAAGTTCATTCGTGATATGACTCGTGTGCGCTCTCGCGTCCAAATCGCTCCACCGCCACGCGGGTCCGCCGGGCGTCGCCGTCGCTACGTGCACCGCGTTCGGTGTTGCGAGGGCCGCCTCCACAACCTCCGCCGGGAAGCCTGCGTCGAGGAAGGCGTCATACGCCAGCAGCAGCCGTGCGCGCACGGGCTGCGCACGCGCCATGAGCTCGAGCTGCCTTCGGCGGAACTCAAGACGGCCCGTTTCGGTCTCGATGCACACGGGCGCCAGGTCATATCGCGTCAGGTCGTAGGGCGAGGCGCTCACATCGAGCGTGCGCGCCGCGATCGCAATCTCGAGGCAATCTCCGACCAACTCCGATGGCAGCCACGGGTGGAGCTTCAGCGCCATCTTGAGCAGGTCCATCGACGCGTGCACGCACGCGGGCTGCTCAAGTAACGGCTGCTGCGCACGCACGAGGTGTGCGCCGTGCTTGTTGAGCAGCGCGGCCGAAGGCGCAAAATAGCGAAGCGCATCCACGTGTGTGCATGAGACGCCGCTGCGCTCGACGGCTGCGTTGATCTGCTCTCGGCTCACCCGCAGCGGCAGATGCGACTGGTATATGGCACTCGGCGGCGGCGCGGAGCCCTCGGGCCAGTACTGCATCGCCCACTCGTGGAGGCCATAGCAGTGCAAGATCGGCGTCGCCTCGCTAGTGGCCGCCAACACGTCCCGATACCACAGGAAGGCTGCGCACTGCTCGCGGGTGGCCGTGCGCTTGAATTCGCGCGCGTCGTACACGACGCCTTCAGGCACAAGGGTGGCGCCGCGAGGCGAGAGGCAGCCGTTCTCAAACTCCGTCTGTCCAGCGCCCTCGAGCAGCACGCCTCCATGGCTCAGCGCAGGAGACCAGCGACCAAGGCGCCGCATGCTCTTGGCGCCCTTGAGGGCGTAGTACTCGAGCAGGAAATTGTACACAGGATGTTCCGGGTCGAGTGCTCGCCAGCCGTCCAAGGGCGTGGCGGCGTGGATGCCACGCCTTCGTGTTTCTGCTTCGTCGATGAAGCCGGGCGAGAGTAGCGAGCGCATGCGATCGGCGTGTGCGGCGCTTTGGGTGCGCCATTGGGGCTCGCGAATGGCCAACAGGCTAGAGCAAATGGCAAGTGAATGGACTGCCATCTGAACCTGATGGCGCATTTCTGAGTTTTACCCGGGGTCGCAGACTTTGCGTCCCGTCCGCGATGACCGCTCGCGTCCTTGAGCTTCCGCACATTCTATAACACAAAAGTGGGTGCCCATCAGGGCGCGAAATGGCGCTGCGGGTGTGGGCAACCCCTCCGTCTACGCGACGGTGCGCGCGCGCTAATTTATCTGCTGAAAGAACTTGCAACCCCACTGAACACAAACATAGACGACAGTTTTCCGACTGGGTCTCAATGTGCAATATCGTGGCGTGCGTGGGCCGTCTCTGGCGTCTGCGTCAGCCGTCACAGCGACGTGTCAGCCTCTCACACATTATCATTAGCGCGCCCCCGTGTCCTGGCTCACGGCCCCTTGCGTTGTTATCTCGCGAAGCGGGGGTCACCTCCCGTAGCATGCACCCTGCCCTCGTCCCCTGCTGTCGCCCGTCATCGAGGCTGGAAGGCATGGCTCCCCTGGCCTCGGAAGGGGGCCTGGAACCTACTCGTGCTCACCAGGTTCGGCGTGGGTCGCTGGACGAAGGACTTACGACTTCCACCACGGCGCAGTGTTGGTGCGGAAGTCCGTCTCGGTCCACGGCGAGAGCACCACGTTGCCCTCGACGTCGTCGACGTGCGCGAGAGCGAGCGAGAGCGGCGCCGGGCCACGGATCACCTTGCCCGTGGGGTCGTACTGCGAGCCGTGGCACGGGCACATGTACTTGTTCTGCGCGCGGTTCCACGGCACGACGCAGCCCAGGTGGGTGCACACGGCGTTGAGCGCGAAGTTCTCAAGCGAGCCGTCCTGCTTCACGATCAGGTAGTGCGCATCGCCCTTAAGGCCCTGCACGAGCGAGCGCTCGGGGAAGGGGTGCGCCTTCGCCCACACAGCGGTCTTCACGTCGTCGCCAAGCGCGTCCTTGGCCGTGAGGCCACCGCCGCCGCCGCCCGCCGAGGGCGGGATGAAGAAGTACACGAAGCCGCCAGCGAGCCACAACACCGGGACACCCGCACCACCCAGGAGCACGAGGTTCATGATGGTGCGGCGCTGCATGTCGGGGACCAGCTCGCCCTCAGCGGCAGCCATCGTGATTGGCGACGCCTTCGCCGGGCTCGCCGCGCGAATGGGCGCCACGGAGAAGGCATTGGCGGACGCGACAAGAGCGGCAATGGTGATGCGCAGCATTTGTTAGCGCGTGAGATGCGAGCTCGATGCTCCCTGTAGTTGCGTTCGCCGCTGATTCGCGAGCTTCAAAAAACACAAAAAATACAGCACGCTCCACGCAGCAGCCAGCACCTGACTCTCTGCGAAAGGCGTATTAAACTCGTACTGGGTCAGTAGGTGTCGGATCACCGCCGGGCGGGACCCGGCGCACTCGCGTCGCGCGGACGCCGCGCGGGCGCGCGAGTTGACACGTGCGCAGCACGTGTGTAGACGCGGCGGCATAAGGAGCGGCGGCAGCTACAGGAAGTAGGGCAGATTCCCGCGCGCGCCGCTCGAGGGCTCGGGCGTGTCGACCTCGCGGAAGATTTTGAAGTTGCGCTGCAGCGTGTCGTCCAGCTGCAGGATGGCCGCCACGTTGCCGCAGCGGTAGCAGTAGTTGGGCGCGGACCAGACGGTGACGAGGCCCTCGGAGAACATGTACTTGTACCCCTCCTGCACCAGCTGGTGCGCGCGGCAGATGAGCTCAAGCCCATTCAGGGCGTTGAACTCGGACGTCACCTGCGCACCGAAGAGCCATCCGGCGCCGCGCGGTGAGACTGCCCAAGTCTCGATGTCGTCCGGGTCGGACCACATCAGGTCGCAGAAGGCGCCCTCGTGCGGGATCTCCATCTTGCGATCGATCATGCGCATCTGGTCGATCGTGCGCACGTCCGGCGACAGCCCGCCGTGCACGCACAACACCGACCCATCGACGAGCGCCGCGAGCGGGCACCAGTCGAAGAGCTCAGTCACGTACTTCCATGGGTTGGCGTTGCCGTATTTTCGCTGGCACTCGTCGTAGAAGCCGTAGACCTGCGTGATCTGCCGCGATTCGTGGTTGCCGCGCAGCAGCGTGATGCGGTGCGGATACCGCGCCTTGAGCAGCAGCAGCATGGTCATCGTCTCGACGCTGTTGTGGCCACGATCGACGAAGTCGCCCTGTAGAGAGGAGCGCCGGACGCTTGTCAGCACACTGAGGCCAGCAGCGGGCGCAGCTGCGAACGTCGAGGCACGGGGGCGCACCATGAAAATATAGCTCGTGTAAGGGCACTCGCCTCCGTTGCGGAACAGCTCGAGCAAGTCGTGGAACTGCAGCAGGGAATCGATGGCAAGGGCGCGCAGGTGAGTCAGCAGGCTGACCCGATACGGTCTGCAGCAGCAGGCAGGCGCTTTCGAGCTCCCTTCAGCAGGCAAGGCTGCGCAGGCATACCTGCCCATGAATGTCTCCACAGATAGTGACCGGCGATTGTACTGGCTGCACTGTGCTCTCCTCGAGCATAATCTCCTGCACGTACTCGCACAGGTGCTTCAGGTCGCGCTCTGGGATCAGCTCGCACTTGCGCACGAGCGCGATCCACTCGTCTAAGTCCCCTCCCATGCGTGTTCTCGGGGCTCCTCGGGGACACTGGTTGATCGTGTGAATGCGCCGCGAAGCTAAGCGAAGTGTGAACGCGGTCGTAGTTGAGCACGCAACGCACCCCACACAGTCCCCACACAAGCTTGATTGACGAGTACAACTCACACGAACGATTCCGCCATGCTGACGCTGCGTGAGCTCTTGGGCGCCACGCGCAGCAGTGCATGCGCCGCACGAGCCGCCTGGCCGTGTTCATAGCCCTGTCGATGCTACGGCCGACTGCTTCGCTCGTGGCCACGGGCGCCCGCGGCGCGTGGCCACTGCTGCGGCCGCGCCGGGCCGTGGCAGCGGCAGCCGTGCACAGGCTGCCCGCGCCACGCTGCTCAATGATGCCGCCGTCGGGTGGCGCGCCGCGCTCGTCGCGCCCATATGCCAGCGCTGCCGCACCCGCGGTTCATGTCCCACTGCAGTATTCCGCACGGCAACGACAGCCGGCGGTGATGCCGCCGCCATCGCAGCAGCAGCAGCAACAGCAGCAGCAGCAGCAGCAGCCGCCGAAGGCGGCAGCGCCGCCGGCGGCCTCGGCAGCGCTGCCAGACCTTGCGCCCATCTTCGAGGTGAGCGACGCGGCCACGATGCGCCAGGTAGTGGCCAGGCTGCTCGCGCTGCCCAAAGATACGATCCACGCGTGCGATACAGAGGTGCACAACATCGACGTCAAGAAATCGCCGCTCGGTCAAGGGAGGGTGACGTGCGTCTCGATGTACTCGGGGCCCGAGGTCGACTATGGCTGCGGTCCGGGGCACGCGCTCTGGGTCGACACCACCGACCTCGAGGTGCTCGAGGCCATGCGCCCCTTTTTGGAAAGCGAGCGCTGCCTGAAGGTGTGGCACAACTACGGCTTCGACCGTCACGTGCTCTGGAACCACGGCGTGGACGTGCGCGGCTTCGGCGGCGACACGATGCACATGGCGCGCCTGTGGGACGCGTCGCGCCTCGCGGGCTACTCGCTCGAGGTGCTCACCGATGAGCTCGTAGGCCGGCGCAAGGCGCCAATGAAGGAACTCTTTGGGATCCCAGCTCTGAAGAAGGACGGGCAGCCGGGGCGTAAGCTCGATATGCCCTCGATCGAGGAGCTGCAGAACAACCCGCTCACGCGCCCCGACTGGATCCAGTACGCGTGCTACGACTCGCAGGGCACGTGGCTGCTGCACGAGGAGCTGCGCCGCCGGCTCACCAGCATGGACTGGGCCGATGGCGAAGTGTTTGGCGAGCCGAACCTGTACCACTACTACACGCGGTACTGGCGGCCCTTCGGGGAGCTTCTCACCTCCATGGAGCGCGAGGGCATCAAGGTGGACTCGACGAACCAGTTGCCCGCCGCCGAGCGGCGCGCGATTGCGCAGCGCGCCAAACTCGAGCTCAACTTCCGCCGCTGGGCGGCCTCGTACTGCCCGGCCGCCTGGTTCATGAACCCATCGAGCGGTACGCAGGTGGCGCAGCTCCTCTTTGGAGGTGCCGCGAACCCAGTCAGCCGCGAGCACACACCGCTCCGGCGCTCGTTCAACCTGCTCCGCTGTGAATATGAAGAGCTCCTCGCCGCCCGCGACGGCGCCACCCTCGCTGAGGAGGCTTCGTATGGCTTTCACCTCGAGCCCGGCAGCTCCACACGCGAGGTCGAGACCGAGCGACTGCCGCACCGACGCGCCGCCGGCCCGACCGCCGCCGTCGTGCCGCTGGACCCTCTCGAAGCTTTCGAGGCCGTCAAGCCGGGCGTCAAGAACGTGGAGTTTGAGCTCATCTCTCTCGGCCTCACGGTGCCCGGCACGACCAAAAAAGGTCAGCCCAGGACGGACGCGGCCACGCTGCAGTTGCTCGCGGGCGCACCCTTTGACTCGCCGCCCGTGTACGGCACCGCGTACGAGCAGTTCGGGGGCGGCGCCAAAGGTGCCGAGGCGTGCGAAGCGATCGCGTCACTCGTCGGCATGGGCGCGATCGACACGATGCTCTCCAACTTCATCCTGCCACTGCAGGAGAACGCGGACGAGCGCTCGCGCGTGCACTGCTCGCTCAACCTGAACACCGAGACCGGGCGCCTCTCCTCGCGGGCGCCCAACCTTCAGAACCAGCCCGCGCTCGAGAAAGACCAGTACCGCATCCGCGAGGCCTTTTGCGCGGACGAGGGCAACGCGCTCGTGGTGGCGGACTACGGACAGCTTGAGTTGCGATTGCTCGCTCATATGACGGACTGCCAATCAATGATCGCCGCGTTCAAGAGCGGTGGCTGCTTCCACTCGCGCACCGCCATGGGTATGTTCGCACACGTGCGCACCGCCGTCGATAAGGGCGACTGCCTGCTGGAGTGGGACTGGAAGCAGGGCAAGCCGCCCGCGCCGCTGCTCAAGGACGTCTTCGGCTCAGAGCGCCGTCGTGCCAAGACGCTCAACTTCTCGATTGCGTATGGCAAGACGGTGCACGGCCTCTCAAAAGACTGGGGCGTCACAGTGGGCGAGGCCCGGGCCATGCTCGACGCGTGGTACGCAGACCGTCCAGAGGTACGCGAATGGCAGCAGCAGACCATCCGACGCGCCCACGAGACTGGCTGGACTCGAACTCTCATGGGGCGGTACAGGAAGCTCGAGGGCATCCAGACCGGCACGCGCGCCGTCGTGGCGCACCACGAGCGCGCCGCGATCAACACGCCCATCCAGGGCGGCGCCGCCGACATCATGACCCTCGCGATGCTCAAGATCAAGAGCTCCCAGATTCTCGCCGAGCTCGGCTACCGGCTCCTCCTCCAGATCCACGATGAGGTCATTCTCGAGGGGCCGCAGGAGCACGCGCTCGCGGCCAAGGAGGAGGTCGTGCGCTGCATGCAGCACCCCTTCGACGACGCGCTCCCGTCGCTCAAGGTCGACCTCGTCGTCGACGCGAAGACCGCCAAAAATTGGTACGAGGCGAAGTAGGCTCCCTACCGTGTGACTCGCAAACTGTGT
>Ga0209550_10002771_pt1 | contig 16821 bp, 16 predicted proteins | sample LauGreSuBDMM15SN_2_FD_187567 | JGI IMG/M metagenome (GOLD analysis project Ga0209550, IMG submission 187567) | Freshwater lake microbial communities from Lake Michigan, USA - Su13.BD.MM15.SN (SPAdes) (version 5) | ecosystem: Environmental > Aquatic > Freshwater > Lake | place: Lake Michigan...
TTTTCTTTAGAGAAATCATAGGGAAGGCACAGGGAGGTTACTTTGTTCCTGAAAACAACTAAGGGTTTATTATCTAAAATTTTTTTTATTGATACAAAGTCCCCTAAGAAATTATTTCTTGTACTACTTATTTTTTTAATTTCTCATTTAGTTTACTCTCAATCTACAGCAGAGCATCTAGCTTTGGGCGAGAAAGCTTATAGGGAAAAAAAATACCGCCAGGCATTGGCTAACTTTAAGTCTGCTCTAGATGAAAATCCAGCATCTAATAAAGCAAATCTTGGATTTGCCAAATCATCTCTAGCTCTGGGTTCAAGGTTAGACTCTTTAAATTCATATAAAAAAGTCCTTGAAAATGATCCTAAAAACAAAGAAGCTTTAAGCGGAGTTGCTGAAATCATGAGCTTGGAAGGTTCTAGCTCTGAAGCTCTTGAGATTGTGGAAGCTGGATTAAGAGATGAGCCATACAATGTAATACTTTTAATAGAACGGGCAACTATCCTTTTAAGGATGGGTAAAAATGAGCTGGCACTTCGAAGATTAGATGAAGCCAAGAAAAAAATCAATGATAATTATGAATATTTTCTTCTATTAGCAAAGGCTAATATTGCCAACCGAAACTATGCAAAAGCCACAGAAATAATAGACCAACTACTCAAGCAATATCCTGACAATGCAGATGTCTTTTATGAAAAAGCTTATTTGAAGTACCAACTTGCATCTCGAGAAACAAATCGGGAAGTCAGAAAAGAGTTAATGAATGACTCTCTTTCATTATTGGAAACATCTCTTTCGCTAGACCCCAAACACGAAAACTCAAGAATTTTAGGAGTTAAAATCCAAATCTGGCTTGGTAAGTATGAAGATGCATTCCAGTTTACCAAAGAGCTTTTGGTTGATTTTCCAAATGATCCTGCAATCATCCACTACAATGCTTATTTAGCCAATTATCTAGGGGATAGAAAAGAAGCTACAAGGTCATACACAAATTTATTAACTATAGATGAGATGAACATTGTAGCTAGATATGCCATTGAAGATTACGTATTGAAAAATTCTGCTGAAAGGGACAGCTTAAGAAATAAACTTGGTCTGTATCGTTTTGATTTGTACGATAAATCTACAAATGAATTGGAATATAAAATAGCCAATTACCATATCAATAGAACCAATCTTTTGATCCCCGATAATAAAAAGTTACGTAGTACGTTAGTTGAAGATAGTTTTCGTTTTGGGGATAAGCAAAAATTACTTTCTACTCTTTTACTACAAAGAAAAGAAAATCCCGATGATGTAAAAATAACCAATAGGATTGAAAATTTAGTTAAAAAGATAAAGGATACCCTCTCCTACATGGAAGGATTTTCTGATAGAGATGGTCTCTTGCAATCTGACCTTAGAACGGAACCAGAAATTTTTTTATTTGATCTCAAGCCAGAAGAATTTATTCCTGATTTTCCTGATACGCCACAGGTATTGACATCTTCATTAAAATTTGCTCTATCCTTAAAGCCCCAAGTTAAAATGGTAATTGGAGATGAGGAAAAAGCCATTCGAGAGGCGATAGAAGATTCCCAAGGAAAAACTAACTTTACGAATTCTATATACTATTCATCCGAAGCTTTAGAATTTTTAAACCTAAAGAGAAGAAGAGATAACACTGTGCGATACGTTGGTTATGGGACCTTTAAGAATACTCCAACCTCAATTTCTGTGAATTATAATATTTATGATAGAACTACAGGGAAAAATATAAGAAATATTAATATAAATACATTTGGGAGAAATAGATTAGAAGACTTTTCTGCTCGACTAGCAGATGAGATTGTAGCTAATCTTCCCCTACAGGGAAAAATCATCAAAGTTAAAAAAGAAAGTGTAATACTAAATATAGGTCTTCGAGATGGAATTAGAAAGGGCGATGTCCTAATTGCAGATGATAAGGGGAAAGAGTTTGGAACACTTAAGGTTACAGAAGTAGACGATTATCTCTCTGAAGCTGAACTTGATGACATGAATTGGAGAAAGGTAATCGCAAGAGGTTTTTCTGTTAAAGCCAGTCCCAAGCTTATGAAACGCGAAACTTTACCTTAAGTACTACAATTTAATAAAGTATGGATCTCAAAAAATTATACATTTTATTTATTTCTCTTATATCAATTATACTTATATATACCTTTTTTACTTCTGGCTCAAATGAAAAAAAGAAAAAAAGATTATCTGCAAACCAATTGACTCTTCTCCTTGGAGGAGGGGGATCTGGATCTGCCAATGAGTCCACAAAGCGCGGGTATCGAAAAAATCCCAATAGTTCAGTATTTGATGAGGGAGATTTCATGAATGTTGGGATCAACAAAGATTATGAAGAAGAAACCTCAACAAATCCTAAAGGGGAAGCCCCTCTCAACCCCCAAACTGGAAAGCCTTATGATGATGAAACAATGGAGCAATTTGAAAAATTGAGATCGTACTTTCCTGGAAATGATCTCATACCTAAACGTATGACTCCTGAAGAAAAAATAGTAAAGGAAAGAGAAATAGCAGAAATGGCAAGAATAGCAATTTCTTTACAATCAGGAAAAGCAACCAATAAGGATGTAATACTTTATTATAGTGGGCAAGAGAAAGTTCTAAACGATCGAGTAGAGATTATAGAATACCTAATAGAAGCCCAAAAAGAAGATAGCTCATTTAACAAAGACAATCAAATCCAATTTGATATAATACTAAACGGAGCTAAAGATCAGCTAAAAAATTTAGAGTCTGATAAAATAGAAGCATTGAAAAAAGCAGTAGATTAAATTATGATATTAAAAATTATTTATGATGCAACTGCAATTGCTATCTTTTTCAGCCGGCAGGCGGAAAAAAGCCTAGGATTGTTGCGAACCAAATTGCAAAAACTGACTTTTTGCAGGAACGCCATTTATAGCTTTAATAAAAATCAAATTATAGTAGTACTATCATTTTTTCTTTTATCTTTTTTTTTATTAAATTTTTCACTCTATTCTAAAGAAAACTCAAAAGATATAATATTACTTTTTCAATTGTGTGATAAAGATCGAGTTCAAAAAATTGAAGAGATAGAAAACTTAAAAGATAAGATTAATATAGTTAATAAAAAGGGTATGACTCTTTTATCTTATTGTATAGAGAAGAAGGCAGAAAAATCTTCTCTATATTTATTGAGAAACAATATTAATTATAAATGGGAAGATATAAATAATTATAACTATGCTACCTTTGCAGTTAGGGCAGGTTTGAAAAATGTACTACTAAAGATTTTAAATGAAAATCCAGAACTTTTATATTCTAAAGATCGATTTAAGTTAACACTTTTGGATCATGCTATTTTAAAAAAAAGAAAAGAGATAATAAAATTATTTATAGAAAATTATCCTGAATTTTTTAATAAATCAAAAACATCTTTTTCTTCTATCCAAAAAGCAGTAGAAACAGGATCTATTGAGATTTTGGAATCCATTCTCTCTTCCAAACCAAATGTAAAAGAAAATGAAGAAGCTATTTTGCTTCAAAAAAGTGCAGAATATTCTATGAATACTATAGGATATTTACTCAGCTTGGGTTTTAATGTAAATTCTAAGGATGAAAAAGGTAATACAGTAATTCATAAAATTGCACATTTAAATAATTCAGAATTGATCGAATACTTAAAAAACTTTCCTTTCCAAATGAGTAGAAACTTGGAAGGTCAATTGCCCATTCACATAGCTGCTAGGTATGGTAAAACAAAGGTATTTAAAAAATTATTGGAATGGGGAACAGGGGTCAATGAAGTGGATATGTTTGGAAACACTCCATTGCATCTATCTGCAGAATTTGGTGATTCGGAGATGGTTTACTATTGTATTGCATCTAGTCAAAATCTTAATCTAAAAAATAAAAAAGGAGAATCTCCACTCTATATTGCAAAGCTCTCCGGCAATGACGCAAATTATTATTTGCTAATGCTTGCCGGAGCAGTTGAATAAAATTATCGATCTCTAACATTGATTGTGTGTAGTATGGAATAAACATACACAAAAACTTTATAAAGTAAATAGCTTTTTGGTTCCTCAAAAGAGATTCCATATCCAGGAGGTTTTTCAAAGTTGCCACTCTTGTTTTCCCAGCTTACTTTACCTTTCCCGGTAAATGTATACCCGTAGAGGGAAAATTTATAAGATGGAAATATTCCAACTTGGAAACCTTTGTCTGTGGAAAAATAAAAACCTTTTTCTGAAATATTTAAGATTTCAGACTTGTAGACTTCGCCATCCAAACTGAGTTCAACTGGTATATGTGTTGAAAAACGTGGGAGAAGTTTCGTAGAGAGAAACTTATCGAGATCTCTAAAGTTTTTATCTCCAGGTAAATAGAGGAACTTAAATCCAAATTTTCCATCTTCCACCCGCATCATCTCGGCTGGGGCTACCCACTGCGTATCCAGACTCATGGACACTGTAACTTGGGTCCCCGTTTCAATATTTCCATCCACGGTAGCTAAAAATCCAGTTGGAGAAATATCCATTGTTTTCATGGAGTAAACTTCTTTCTCACTCACTTGGATCTGCCCTAAGATAGGAATTTCAATTCTCCATTTCTTACGAAATCCTCGTGGAATCAAAGTGAGGTATGGAGTGGAAATTTCTTTGTTTAAAAAGTACATATTTAAAAAGAAGGGAAGAAGGGTTATGAAAAGGTTCCAGATGAATTGCTTCGTGAAACCACCTTGGTAAATCAAATGGAGACCATGCCCCACCAAGTATAAATTAAATCCTAAAAATAAAAAATATCCCCATCTTTTTACACCCAAGATCCCAATTCCCAGCAAAAATCCTACAATATTCAATAGAAGTGCGGGTATTTGGAAAAGATTTATCAAAATGGAAAATTTCCAAAATGGAATCCCCTGAGCATATGCAGTCCATAGGTAGCTAAAAACTGGGGTTAGTAGATAAAATAACCCAATGACTTTTATAGTTAAGGGAAGCTTGGAGAAGGATACAGGAAATATTTTTTTTAACAATTGAAAACCCCTTTCTTGAGTGAGTACCACACTCTAAAGTGAATATTAGATACTACCAAACGTAGATTTCAAGAATTTTTCTTTTTCCTTTTAAGAAAGCAAACAAAGTTTGAAATGGTATGAAGAATCATTCTAAAAAAAACCTTACAAATATCATACTGATTTCTACGTAAATTTTTCGGTTTTTTGTTTCTAAAAATCATAACTTGTTTAGATTCAATCTTTAACAGATAAAGAAAGAGGAAAAAATGCTTAGAATTGGAACACCACTCAGTAGAACAGCTACAAAACTTATCTTATTAGGTTCGGGAGAACTAGGAAAGGAGATAGCTATTGAAGCCCAGAGGTATGGAATTCATGTCTTAGCAATTGATCGTTATCCTGATGCCCCGGCTATGCAGGTTGCACATGAATCCAAAGTGGTAGATATGCTAAATCCCGTTGAGTTAGAAAAAGTCATACGAGAGTTTAAACCTGATTACATTGTTCCAGAAATAGAAGCTATTTCCACAGATACACTTCTTCTCTTAGAAAAAGATGGGTTTAACATTACCCCCAGTGCAAGAGCAGTAAAACTGACCATGAATAGAGAGGGCATTCGCACCTTTGCCTCCAAAGAATTAGGTCTACAAACATCTAAATTTGAATTTGCAGACACATTAGAAGAATTCAAAGAAAAGGTAAAAATAATTGGAATTCCTTGTGTTACAAAACCTATCATGAGTTCGTCTGGAAAAGGGCAATCCTATATCAAAAAGGAATCTGATATTGAATCAGCATGGGAATATGGTCAATCTGGAGGTCGCACTGGAAAGGGAAAGATGATCATTGAAGAGTTTATTGAGTTTGATTTTGAAATAACCCTTCTCACCATTCGCCATGTAGATGGGACTTCCTTTTTAGATCCAATTGGTCATCTCCAATTATCTGGAGATTATGTAGAATCTTGGACTCCCCAGCCCATGAATGAAAAGGCTTTAGCTGAAGCAAAAAGAATAGCTGAAACAGTAACTACAGCTCTGGGAGGATATGGGATTTTCGGAGTAGAGCTATTTGTGAAAGGAGATACAGTATATTTTAGCGAAGTATCACCAAGACCCCATGATACAGGATTGGTTACTCTGATTTCTTGTAATCATTCAGAGTTTGCATTGCATGTGAGAGCAATTTTGGGATTACCTATGCCAAATATTAGAACGTACGGCCCAAGTGCATCCGCAGCTATTTTGTTATCGGGAGATTATAAAGAACCTATATTTGAAAATTTAAATGATGCACTCTCCATCCCAGACACTACTTTAAATCTATTTGGAAAACCCGAAGTAAAAGGGAAAAGAAGAATGGGAGTCGCCTTAGCTCTCGGAAATACAATTGAGGAAGCCAGGAAGAAGGCTGTCGATGTTGCTAGGAAAGTCTCCCTTAAGATTTAATATATGAAGAATAAATTTTCATCAATCTTTAGTGCAGATATTTCTAGTGCGGCCAAGGTTGAACTCTATGAGGATTTGTGTTTCAAATACTCATCAAAAGATCGATTTTATCATACTCTCTTACATATTGAGAATATGATAAGCGATCTTGATTCAGTTTGGTTACACTTTGTTGATAATATTAAAAATACTTATGATGATATCGAACGTGCATATAATAATCTTTATCTGTCTATTTGGTTTCATGATTCTATTTATGATCCCAAGTCTAAAGAAAATGAAATCAATAGTGCAGATTTTACGGCTTACGAACTTCAAAAGTTGAATTACTCTGAAAAAGATTTAAAAATTATTTGCGAATTGATTTTATGTACAATCGATCATAGACCCATGAAAGACACGGTTCTATTTAAATTATTTTTAGATTTGGATTTAGCAATCTTGGGAAAAGAAGAAGATGAATACAACAAATATAGTAAAAATATTCGGTTGGAATACAATTCTATTCCAGATCAAATTTACTATGAGAAAAGAAAAAACTTACTAAATATATTTTTAAACAAAGATCAAATTTTCTATACTACATATTTCCAAGAAAAATATGAATCACAAGCTAGGAAGAATATAATTTATGAAACTAAAAATATAATGAGATGAGGTGATAAAAAGCACCAATTTCACTTTGCAAAATAGTCCCGATAGGAAATGAAATTTTCTATCCTAGAACTTTTAATATTGAGCATCTCCTAATGTCTTACATCCTAATTGTTTTACTTTCTGATTGAACTCTGAATAAAATTGTTTTTGAGAGTCTGTCTCGTGATAGATTGTATTTTGAACGGGAATACCCAGCTTACAAAAAAAATGGGCTAACTCTGTGATATGCTCTACCTTAGAAAAGGCTCCCATTCCCGATTCATAAAGTTCAATTTTTCCCCGTTCCATAGAATAAATAAAAAGAACTGCATCTTTGTACGATGATCTTGTTCCACTTTTGCTTGAGGAGTATTTAGTCACATCTGATACTTCGTTACTTACAATAGAATTGGCTTTTATAGTATACCCTGTTTCAAATAGATTTGTCTTGATTAAGACTAAATCATCAATACGGGATACATACACAGTAGGAATTAACACCAAAGGAATCATTACAAATGGAAGAGCGAAATAAATAAAAAGTTTCCAATGTAATTTTGGAAACTCATTCTCAAATATTTTTTGAAGGCCCATAGGGCTCAATAAAATAGTAACTAGAAAGACTGGGATTTGGGATACCACAATGGCAGGTGTTGTAGCTAAGGACATTGTTGGATTGGGTAAAAAACGGAAGAGAGTATCTAAGAGTTCTGGAACAAAAAAAAATAGGAGAGTGCATCCCAAACCTATTTTGGGTATGCTTGTAAGAGAAAAAATTGAGGTTTGATTAAAAAAAGGTAATCTCCAGATTAAAAAATAAGAACCTGTAACCAACATAGAAAAAAGAATTGAAAGTATAAAAATCATAATCTCTCCTAACTATTTCCTCTTTTAATACCTCATGTAATAAAAGGAAAAGAAAAATTCAAAGAATAAAAATAGCGTTCCTGCAAAAAGTCAGTTTTTGCAATTTTATTCACAACAATCCATGGCTTTTTTTCGCCTGCCTGCGGAAAAAAGATAGTTATTGCAGTTGCTTCAAAAATAATTTCTTAACACAATCTTTCTCCAAGAGAGTAGAAACTAGATAAAGGATACCCCCTATAGTATATGCTTGACGAATTTTTTACACTATCTAAACTGGCTTTATTGGAGAATTCTATGAAAGTTAATATGGGAATGTTAGATAGGGGTTTTCGGTTGGGGCTTGCTATAGTAGTGAGTCTCTTGAATTGGACGGGGGCTATAGATGGAGTTGTGGGATTTGTTGCCATTGCATTAGCTGGCATCTTTCTTTTGACCTCTTTTGTGGGGTTTTGCCCATTGTACTTACCATTAAAAATAAGCACAAAAAAGGAATCTTAATATGAAATTAATTGTTCCCATAGTGGGGGTTGTCTTAGCTTTTATAGTATTTAAGTTTTTTACAGGAGGAGCGCTTATGGCAGATAAGCAAGCAGTGGGTGAGAAAATAAAAAATGGGGCATTGGTAGTGGATGTTCGATCAGTGGATGAGTTTTCTGGGGGGCATTTCAATGGTGCACTCAATATACCCGTAGATGAAGTACAAAAACGTATTTCTGAATTTGGAGCCAACAAGGATAGAGAAATCATTCTCTATTGCAGATCAGGGGGACGTGCGGGTTCAGCTAAACAAATGCTGGAAGCGGCAGGTTTTAAAAAGGTAACAAATGCAGGCGGTATTACAGATATGCCTTAGGGCATAAAACGTATTACGTTTATATTCCTCCCGGTATCTTTGTCTCTATGGCTAAAGTAATCGGGATGGGATAATGTTGATAAATTTGAATCATCTATTTCTATATCACACTCATTAAGCACTTCATGTATTACATTTTCAAGTCCTAAATAAATTTTCCCTTCTTTTTTCACAATTCCTGATTGAAAACTTTCAAAATAAGTAGACACATCCTCTTTGACCTCATACTCATACCCTCGAATACAGGGACCTAGAAAAAACATAAGTCCAATGCTTGGGTATAAATGGCGAATGTGAGTAATCATTTTTTGAGTGATACCATCTCTAGTTCCTTTCCATCCAGAATGTAAAATACCTATGATTGGATGGGTGTGAGACCAAAAAAAAAGTGGCATACAATCAGCTGTTTTTACATACAAAAGAAAATCTTTTCTTTCTGTCCATAAACCATCTCCTGTGAGAGGGGGATGGGATTCTTCTGCTTTGAATATTTGAACTCCATGGACTTGGTTTAGACCATAGATATTTTCCTTGGGAGATCCATACCTTTCAGATAAAAAATCTTTGATTTGTTGGGTGCTAGAAGGTGAGGAAAAATCAATCGAATTGAGATCTTTTTTTCCAAAAGTTGTCATTTCAATTTTAGAATGGGGTGTTGAAATGATTTTTTGCATATTTCCCCCTACACTCCTATTTTTATAGGTTGCGTCCAGAAGAAATTCTAAGAAGTATAGAAATGGTGAAAATATTTAAGCGTCTTCTCACATATTCTTATCGTTATAAGGGTAGACTTATAGCGGGTATTTTTTTATCATTCTTGGTTGCTGTCTTCAATGGAGCATCTCTTACCAGTATGGTTCCCATTTTTGATTCCATGGGAAATTCCAGTAGCTATAGATTTCAACTCTCTATGACCAAGAGAGACTTACAAATTTTAGATAAGAAAAAACTAGAACCCAATTTGAGAACAATTGAGTTTATAGAGTGGAAGATAGCAAATTCTAAAGTTAAACTCAACAATCACTTTGCATCTCTCAGTGCGGACCAGATTGTATTCTTATTTGTAAGCCTTGTATTTCCTATATATATACTAAAACTTATTTGTTTGGGGGGTGCTGTTTATTTTATCAATTCTACAGGCTCTATGGCAATTCGAGACCTACGGTTAGAAATTTATCAAAAAGTCCAAACTCTCCCCCTAAATTTCTTTGTTAAAGAAAAAACGGGTATTTTAATGAGTCGTATTATAAATGATGTAGACTCGCTAGGAAAGGTAATCTCTGGTGATTTAAAAGATGCAATTTTAGATTTCTTTTATATTGTAACACATTTACTCCTCTTGCTTATTTTAAGCTGGAAAATGTTCTTACTTGTTTTTTTTGTAATACCAGTGATAATGGGACCCATTTCTGCATTCACAGAAAAAATTCGTAAAGCCACTAAGAATCAACAGGAAAGATTATCCGCACTAAACGGGCATCTCCAAGAGATGATAGCTGGAATTCGTGTGATTCGAGCATTTGGAATGGAAAAAAAAGAGTCATCTAAATTTGGTGGAATCAATAAGGAATTGATGGAAAAAACTTTTCAGGGGCATTTTTACCACCAGGTGGGCCCATCTATCATTGAGCTCTTTGGATCTATTATAGCCTCTACTCTGTTAGCATTTGGGGCGTATCTCATAGCCAGTGAAAATTTTTCAAAAGGTATGTTTCTTGCATTTTTCATGACATTAGTTTTTGTAATACGTCCATTAAAACAAATGAGTATGATGATCAACTTAATCAACAGTGCAGTGGCTGCCGGGGAAAGAGTATTTGAAATTTTAGACTCCAAAACAGAAATACAAAATAAACCCAATCCATTGAAAATGCCTACCACAATCAAAGAAATTAAACTCGACCATGTCATCTATACATATCCTGGATCTCAAAAGCCCGCTTTAAATGATATTGACCTATCCATCCAAAGTGGGGAGACAATTGCTTTTGTGGGTCCTTCTGGGGGTGGAAAATCAACCCTCAAAGATCTATTGAGCCGAATGATAGATCCTAGTCAGGGCAATGTACTCTTTGATGGAAATGATATTCGAGAGTACGATTTAGGTAAGCTTAGGTCTAAGATAGGAGTGGTGAGTCAGGATGTGTTTTTATTCAATGGAACTGTGCGTGAAAATATTACATTGGGTAATACAAAGTACACAGAAGGGCAGTTGGTAAAAGCTGCCGAAGATGCCTGTGCCCTGGAGTTTATCAATTCTTTGGAATTTGGATTTGAAACACCAATTGGGGAAAATGGTGTGATGCTATCGGGTGGTCAGAGGCAGAGAATTTCCATTGCTCGTGGTATATTAGCAAACCCCGAAATATTGATTTTAGATGAAGCTACTTCTGCTCTAGACAATGAATCCGAGCGAATGGTACAAACTGCTCTGGAGCATTTATATAAAAATCGTACTACAATAATTATCGCACATAGATTGTCCACCATCCAAATTGCTAATCGAATTTACTATCTAGAAGAGGGTAAAATTGTAGAAAATGGAACACATGAGGAACTAATCAAATTAGGAAATAAATATAAAAATTTGTATGACTACCAATTTACAACCACCTAAAGTAAGCATAGCCCCCATGATGGATTGGACGGATCGGCACTACCGATTCTTCATGAGAACGCTTACAAAAAAAACTCTCCTCTATACCGAAATGATTACCACAGGTGCAATTTTATATGGAGATAGGGATAGATTTTTGTCATACTCCAAAGTAGAGCTTCCCCTTGCAATACAGTTAGGAGGAGATAATCCCGATCATTTAGCTGAATGCTCAATAATTGCAGAAGGGTATGGTTATACAGAGGTCAACTTAAATGTAGGATGTCCGAGCGATAGGGTTCAAAATGGAAATTTTGGAGCATGTCTTATGGCAAAGCCTGAATTAGTAGCCTCCTGTGTTACTAAGATGAAATCTAGAGTAAAAATTCCAGTGACTGTGAAACACAGAATAGGCATTGACTCACTCGATAAGTACGAAGACCTAAGAAATTTTGTAAAAATAGTCTCTAGGGCAGGATGTGATAAATTTATTGTTCACGCGAGAATAGCTATATTAAAAGGACTTTCTCCTTCTGAAAATAGAACAATTCCGCCTTTGCGTTACAACGATGTCTATGAATTAAAAAAAGAGTTTCCCCAATTGAACATTGAAATCAATGGGGGTATTACAGATCCTCTGAATTCAACCGAGTACTTTAAAAAAACTGATGGTATCATGATTGGTAGAAAAGCCTATGAGGATCCCTATATTTTTTCAGGAGTGGATACCATACTATTTAAATGTAGTACTGAAATTCCTACTAGAAAAGAAGTCCTATCTCAGATGATTCCCTATATCGAAGAACATGTTAAAAAGGGAGGAAAGCCCAACCAAATTATAAGACATATTTTAGGACTATTCAATGGAGTGAGGGGTGCTAAGTATTTTAGAAGGTACTTAAGCGAAAATATGTATACCATGACAGATATTCAATCACTTCTAAATAGATCTGTACTACAAATTACTGACACATAGATCTAAATTGGTAAAACTTATTTTTATTTATTTTTACTCAAATAATATCTATTTTAATTAAATTATTTATAAATAATTGAAATCTTACTTTTTGCACTAACATAAAAAAAGTGTAACTACTATGTAAGTTCGACTTTAACAAACTGAAAAGCTCCAGTTTAAAAAACTACCAATCAGGAAGGGTAAATTCCTGACCTACTTTGACTTTACTGGGATTCAAGTTTTTTTTTCTTACAAAAAATAATCTTGATTCTATAAATCGTATATTTACGATATACATTATATGATAAAAATGAAAAGTAAGTAAAGTGGGGAGACCAGGATGAAAAATATATTGGTACTATGCACGGGGAATAGTTGCCGAAGCCAAATGGCAGAAGGATGGCTACGGCACTTTGCAAACGGAAAAGCAGAAATTTATAGTGCAGGAATTGAGACTCATGGAGTAAATCCAAAAGCAATCCAATACATGAAAGAGGCAGGAATAGATATTTCAAAGCATACCTCAAACAATGTAAATGAATACCTTCAAATTCCATTTGATTTAATATTCACAGTTTGCGATCATGCAAAAGAAAATTGTCCCTATATTCCGTCTAACGCAAAAAGATTTCATCACAACTTTTCTGATCCATCGAAAGTAAAGGGGAGTGAAGAAGAAATTGCAAATGCATTTCGAACCACAAGGGAACAAATCAAAGAGTATTGCAAACAACTATTGGAAGAGAATTTATAAAATGGAATCAGAAAAGAAATTATCTTTTTTAGATAGGTATCTAACCCTATGGATTTTCTTGGCAATGTTTTTAGGAGTAGGAGTAGGACACTTTTTTCCAGAAACGCCCACTCTACTAAATCAATTTCAGAGTGGTTCAACTAATTATTTGATTGCATTTGGTCTAATTCTTATGATGTATCCCCCTCTCGCAAAAGTAAAGTATGAAGAAATGGGAAAAGTATTTAAGAATACAAAAATACTTGGACTCTCCCTGTTGCAAAACTGGATTATCGGTCCTGTTCTAATGTTTATTCTAGCAGTCATTTTTTTACCAGATAAACCAGAGTACATGATTGGACTTATTATGATTGGAATTGCAAGATGTATTGCAATGGTTATTGTATGGAATGATTTAGCGAAAGGTGATAATGAATATGTTGCAGGACTTGTTGCCTTAAACAGTATTTTCCAAGTTTTATTTTATAGTATTTATGCTTATATATTTGTAACTTACTTACCAACCTTATTCGGTATCAAGGGAGTAGAGGTAAATATCAGTATTACACAAATTGCCGAAAGTGTATTTATCTATTTGGGAATTCCATTTATTGCGGGGATGATTACTAGATTTGCACTTGTAAAACTCAAAGGAAAGGAATGGTACCAATCAAAATTTATCCCCAAAATCAGTCCGATTACTCTAGTCGCACTTCTTTTTACAATTGTAATTATGTTTAGTTACAAAGGAAATTTAATTGTGCAAATCCCATTCGATGTGGTAAGAATTGCCATCCCTCTCCTTTTTTATTTTAGCATTATGTTCTTTAGTGCTTTTTATTTCGCAAAAAAAGCAGGCACTGACTATCCAAAGTGCGTATCACTTGCATTCACTGCGGCTGGAAACAATTTTGAATTGGGAATTGCAGTTGCAATAGCTGTCTTTGGGATCAACTCAGGAGTTGCCTTTGCGGCAGTGATCGGACCTCTCATTGAAGTTCCAGCCTTGATTTTATTGGTTAATTTTGCGTTAAGCCAGAGAAATAAATTTTTATGACTTAACACTTTTATTCCTAGGATTCTTTTTACAAGCCTTGATTGTAGCCTTGAGAATACCCAGAACAATCAATACCAATACCCAAGAAGATATGCTAGTTAAAAGTTTTTCAGCACCAACTATTTCCTGAAAAATGGAATCAAAATGGTTAATGAAATATTTATCAATTTTTACAATATATACCCAGCCTGCATGAATGCCTATAGAAAAGTAAAGATTACCTGAAAGGATAGTGGAATAAGCTAAGATAATACCAATTAAGAAAAGTCCGAAAAATTCTGGAATAAGTTTGGTAACCTCAGAAATCGGTCTTACAAAATGAGTCATTGCGAAAAAAATACTCGAGAAGAATATTGCTTTGGTACTTCCATAATCTCTACTCAATGTTTGTAGAAGGAATCCACGAAAAAACCATTCTTCTAAAAGTGCTATTATAAAAACCGCGAGAAGCTGTAGCACTAAACCAATATAAAAACGAATGGATAATTCTTTCATCTGAAAACTAGAATCATAGAAATTCAAATGTAGGGCTATAAGTGTAAGCATAGAGAAAATTCCCAAAAGGAAACCTCCAACAAGCAAACGAATTGTATAAGGATCTGTTTCTAATCCATAGGAAACTAAGGATCTATTTTCCACAGATTTACAAAACCAAATCATAACAAAAAACAATGCGATTGTAAGTGTGCGCGATAAGATCTTAGAAAAATGAAAAGGTCTTGCATCGGGATGTTTGCTAAGAAGATAGTCCTGCCAAAGAGAAACCAATCCAGATAGCACAAATCCAATTGCTAAGGAAATAGATACTATTAAGAATAATTTTTTAAAAGCACTCACTAAATTTTTTATAATTGGATTTATCATGTGAAAAAGTCAAATATAAAAACAGAAATTTTGCGCAAAATATTGAGATTTACGCGATCCAATCTTATGGAAAATTATCATTTCAATATAATAGTTCCCAATAGATTTAAGCTCTCTAATCGAAAATAATGTCCTCATTTCGAATTCTATACATAATCCTATAATTTCCATATCTCCTTTCTAGAATTTCTTCTTCATTAAATTCTATCATTATTCTGCCGGATTTAGGGTTGGTAGAAATTTTTTCCACAAAACTAATTATTAACTGTATCACAATTTTGGAATCTATACTGCTTTTAGAGATGGGGAATTAAAAGGCAAACAAGAGAGAAAAAAAGAAAGTATAATGGAATCACAACTTAAGGAACATGGGATCTTTTAGTGTAGTACCTCACCCCTACTTTTTAGTATTGTACTACAATACTGTTTACACCGCCTCTCCATGCTCAAGGGATAGAAGGACAGTAATTTGTTATTTTTTTAAATTTAATACTCAGATTTCTAATGAGTTCTGAAGTGAATCAAATCCATTTTGATAGACAACTGACCGTGAGACTTTTTGCCTTGCGAAAAGCCCTACGGATCAGTCTGGATACTATCTAAAAATGCCTTTTTCATGATTTCTGATTAGAAATCTGAGTAATATGTTCATGTAAATTACCATAAAATCTAAAAAACCAAGAAGTTTGGTATCTTGAATTGTCAGACGGAAGAATTTTAGGCTTTCCTGCAGATAGATTTGTGTTATTAAAAAAAGCCACAGAGGATGAATTGAAAGAAGTAAAACTAGAGATCAATGGAACTGCCTTACGTTGGGAGAATTTAGATGAAGACCTTACTGTTCAGGGAGTAATTGAAGGTAGATTCCAATTGGCTTTATAATAGGATATTTTTCTCAGTAAGGATATTTGGTTAATTTGTTATATCTCAAAGTAAGCTTTACTTAGAAAGTTATTTTGAATATACAATTATTAATACTTGATTTTTTTTAATTATTTTTTTGTAATTGCTTAGCGAGTTTGGAATAAATTCAAAAAACCAATTTTTTTTAATTTTAATTCTTCTTTAATCTCAAATCTCTTTGTTACTTTTTTCTTCTCTTTATGAAAAGAGAAGAAGAAAGTAACCAAAAAAGAAGAGAAACCCGGACGATCGCACTTACGGTCCCCGAGTAGGGACATTTTTTTGTCCCATATCGAGGGGAAACCTCCGGGGTATTGTACTACTCTATAGTTATCTAAATTACTTACTTTGCAAACTGAAAAGCACTAGTTTTAAAAACTGCCAATAGGGAATCTAATATTGGAAGCTTCTGTTTCTTGCACTTATCAATAAAGGAGCATAATCTACAAAAGAATTCTCCACTCTGAGAATTCCTAAAACAACCAGATATTTTATTCTTAACTTTGAACATCCTCAGTGCTCTCTTTAGCTAAATTATTATCAAACATTACATCAGTAGTAAATAAGAATTTCAATATTCCTTCTTTGAATCGATCTATTCTTTTTAGCAAATTTATTACTTTTGAAGATGACTTTCTTTTTCCAATATCAATATCTGGATGTTCTTGAAAGCCCATTTGAATTGCCTTGTCATACATTTTTAGAATATCCAATGAAGCTGTTTCGGAAATAGATTCTTTTCTTGCATCCAATCCCGTTATGAGCACACCTAGCATCATTTCCGTCCAGACTTGCATTGTAGTTTCATGAGCACCTATCAATTCTCGTAATAGATGAGCATTACAGAATGAATGTTCACACTCGAATTTTAGATAGGGTTTAAAGAAGTCATGCA
>Ga0209550_10002772_pt1 | contig 16817 bp, 11 predicted proteins | sample LauGreSuBDMM15SN_2_FD_187567 | JGI IMG/M metagenome (GOLD analysis project Ga0209550, IMG submission 187567) | Freshwater lake microbial communities from Lake Michigan, USA - Su13.BD.MM15.SN (SPAdes) (version 5) | ecosystem: Environmental > Aquatic > Freshwater > Lake | place: Lake Michigan...
ACTTGACCGCACGGGTCAAGGTGGATAAGGGCGCAAATCTCATGGAACTGACTTTTCACATCACGGGAAAAGTAGAACTTACTTGCGATCGAAGTTTGGAAGTTTTTGACCATCCCTTGGACATCACTGAAAAGATGATTTACAAGTATGGATCAGAAGTAAAAGAAATTGATGAGTCCGTTACGATGATCACTAGGGATACTCCCTCCATCAACGTAGCTCAACTCATCTACGAATACATCCTGCTTGGTTTGCCCTTAAAAAAGATCCATCCAGATTTTAAAAACGAATTGGATGAGGAAGACAATGAATTGGATGGCGGATTCGTCTATGTAGACGGAGAAGTTGAAGAAAATTCAGAAGAAGATTCATCAGAGAATACAACCACCCCTGTTGACCCGCGTTGGGAACAACTCGGAAAACTTAAAACAAAAGAATAACCATAACTAATACATAAAATGGCACATCCTAAACGCAAAATTTCGAAAACCAGAAGAGACAAAAGAAGAACCCATTACAAATTGGAGGCTCCTGGATTAGCAAAATGTCCTACCACTGGCGAAATGCACCTCCCACACAGAGCGTTCTGGTTGGATGGCAAATTGTACTACAAAGGACAAGTGATCATCGAAAAAGAGGTGAAGGCTTAATTTCCTTTAATCCACTACGAATTCCACTCCCAAAAAGAGTGGAATTTTTAGTTTTAAAAAAGACTAGCCGTCTGATTACCAACAGTTTATTCTGACAACTTCAGAAGACTTTGGCGTTCATAAGGCATTGTGTTATTTTTGACCTCGCCAGTTTTAAATCCCTTTAGATTTGAAGTTGGCAAAAAGAACTTAATCCTACAAAATGGATAAATTAAGAGCAATGGTGACGGGCATTCATGGATATGTTCCTGAATACCGATTGACCAACAAAGAATTGGAATCTCTAGTAGACACCAATGACGAGTGGATCATGTCCAGAACGGGCATCAAGGAACGTAGAATCCTAAAAGGTGAAAATCAAGGAACTTCTGTGTTGGGGATTGGAGCCGTGAAAGGACTCTTGGAAAAAACTGGGACCGACCCCTTGGATATTGAACTCATTATCTGCGCCACCGTTACTCCCGACATGCCCTTTCCTGCTACTGCCAACATCATTGCAGATAAGGTAGGCGCCAAAAATTCTTTTTCATTTGACATCGGCGCTGCCTGCTCAGGCTTTTTGTATGCGCTTCAACTAGGTGCTCAATTTATTCAAGCTGGAACACCCATGTTTTCTGTTGTAAACGACAGCACGTTCTGGATAGTTGCCAATTTCAAAGAAAGCCAATTGCAAGCACTGATACCAGGAAAAAAAGTAGATGTAAGAATCGAAGCATACCCTGATTTAACAGTAACCGGCACCATCGCCAGCCTGAGTGAAGCCACTGGCGCTAAGTTCGCCTTGCTACCTCCAGATAACTCAAGCGGAAATTTTGTGAAAGTAACACAACGCATTCCCATCAAAATTTGGATCGATGATGTTCAAAAATATCATGACATGCTAAGAGCGGGTATGAGTGTGTTCATCGTTGCTGAAAAGAAATAAGATGAGTACCAAACCCAAAGGTTTTGCCAGAGCCATCATCGTTATAACCGTCATTTCAGCGGCCATCATGGAGCTGATTGATATTTCTATTGTAAATGTTGCGCTGAGCGATATATCAGGCAGCCTTGGCGTTAACATCGAAGATGTAAGCTGGGTCATCACGTCTTATGCAATCGCAAACGTAATCATCATTCCTCTGACAGGTTTCCTAGGCGAATACTTCGGAAGAAAAAATTACTACGTTGCTTCCATGATCCTGTTCACGCTGGCTTCGTACATGTGTGGACAATCAAACTCCTTGGTAGAATTGATCATCTGGAGATTTATTCAAGGTGTTGGCGGTGGTGCTTTATTATCAACCTCACAGGCAATTTTATTTGATGCTTTTGAACCGAAAGACAGGCCCATGGCGGCTGGATTATTCGGCATGGGTATCGTACTCGGACCTACTCTTGGTCCAACCGTTGGAGGATTCATCATCGAACATTTCAACTGGCCGTTGATCTTCATGATAAACTTACCGATTGGAATAATAGCAACGATTCTTGCGATGACATTCATCGACAAAAAAGAAGGTGAAGGAACCAAGAAAGACCAAATCAAAATTGATTATATCGGCATCGCCCTGTTGATGATCGGCATCAGTTGTCTGCAATATGTTCTGGAAAGAGGTGAATCTGAAGATTGGTTCAACAGCGAAATCATCAGATATACGGCTGCCATTGCCACGGTTGGATTGATAAGCTTTATAATCTATGAACTCAATGTAGATCAACCTGCAGTTAATTTAAAGGTATTGGGCAACAGAAACCTTGCTTTTACAACCATCTTTACTTTTGTTGCAGGATTCGGTCTATTCACCTCCGTTTTCATTTATCCTGTACTTGCTCAACGAGTGCTTGGATTCACTGCATTTGAAACAGGACTGAGCCTACTCTTACCCACCTTAGCAGGTGTAATCATGATGCCCATTATCGGAAAACTAATGAGCAAAGGAGTTACCCCCATTCCTTTTGTGATAGTTGGATTTGCGCTCTTTGCAGTTTATGCTTTCATGAGCGCTGGAGTTAGTCCAGACGTTGGGAAAGATGATTTTTTCTACCCCTTATTGATACGAGCTTTCGGAATTTCAATGTCACAACTTCCATTAATCAGTCAGGCTGTGGTTGGACTCCAACCCAAGGATTATGCAGCGGGAATTTCACTGAACAACATGATTAGACAATTGGGTGGTGCTTTCGGAATTGCGATTGCCAACAATTACGTAGCCATTCAATTTGCGATGCACAGAACTGCACTGGTTTCAAATTTAGAAGTTGGTAGTGCTCCATTAACCGAAAGAGTACAACAAATTTCAGGTGGATTAATAGCCAGGACAGGAGATGCAGCAACAGCAACGCAAAAAGCCTATGGTATTATTAATGGAGCAGTAGATAGGCAAGCTTATTATCTTTCATACCTAGATTCGTTCAGGTTGATTGGTATATTTTTTCTCATTGTGATACCCTTTGTAGTTTTTTTAAGGGTGAAGAAAAACAATGCTACTGATCCCAAAGCCATGATGAAAGCAGCATCTGAAGCACATTAACAACAACATTCAACATGAAAAATTATTCTTTTAAAAAGATGAAATACAATTACATAGCAAGCATGATTGCAACCTTTTTCATAATTGGTTCCTTCAATTCAACAGCACAAACAACTGCTCCTAAAGAGCTGAAATCCTTGGCAGAAGCATCTTTCAACCACTTTCCAAAAATCAAAGAGGCTGAGAATTTAGTGGAAATTGCATCAGAAAAAATCAAACTTGTTACATTAAATAAACAACCTGATGTAACTGCTGATGCTGGATACACATACATCAGACCAAAAATTGAACTACCCATCAATGGAGAAAAATTTCAGTTTGCTCCATTGAATAATTTCACGGCTTCTTTCAATGGAACGTATACCTTGGTTGATTTTGGAAGGCTTAAATCAGCCATTGAACAAGCAAAAAATGAGCTTACCTATACCGAACACAACAAGGCAAATATTCAACATCAAATTGCTTACCAAGTAGCCAATATTTATTACTACATGGTGTATTTAAAAAAAGCAGTTGGCATTCAAGATACCATCCTCAATGCCTTAAACGAAAATAAAAAAATCATTGAAAGTCAGTATAAAAATGGAACTGCATTGGAGATTGACCTCCTCAGCATTCAATCAACAATTGATGCTGAAGAAAACAGGAAAATCGATTTATCAACCTTGCTAAATAAACAAGAAATACTGCTCGAATATGTTTCAGGAATATCAAAAATATCAGGAACTGAATTCGATTTATTGCAGAAAAATAATGTAATAACAAATAACCTTGCATCAAATCCTGATATCATCATGCTACAGGATAAATTGCAACAAGCCAAACAAGATATTTCAATCAGTCAGCTGAAAAACAAGCCTCTACTGGGTTTAAGGGCAAATGTCGGTTCAAGAAATGGTTATCTACCAAACATTTCAGAAATGCGTTTGAACTACTTGGCAGGATTAAATTTTTCAGTCCCCATATACAACGGAGGCAAAATAAAACAACAAATCAAAGTACAAGAAAAATTAGCGACCCAACAAAGTTTGGTGATTGAATCCATGAACCAAACACTGCAAAAAGACATCAAACAAACTGCAGCTGATATGTTTTCTGCAAAAGAAAGATTAAAAAGAACTGGCAGTCAAATTACTTTAGCAAAGTCTGCTTCAACATTGGCCAATAACAAACTGATTCACGGAACGGGAACACATTTGGAAGTAACCTCAGCAAATACAAACTTGCAAAGGGCACTGCTGAATCAGTTGCAATTAGAATTTCAAGTATGCTCTGCTCAAATAGAATATGCAAGGCTTACAGGTGTAAAATATTGGTAAATTTCGTATATTCAGTTATACAAAACATTACACAAAATGCAACGCAGATCGTTCTTTCAACAAACATCTATGGCAGCATTCGCTGGTATCATGCCAGTTACTGAATTGATGCCTGTCAAGTCAAGCAAGGAATCAAGAATCAAACTAAGTGTTTCCAGCTATTCCTATTGGCACTTCAAGGGAGAAAAATTTCCTATTGAAAAAGTAATCGATGAAGCAGCAGCAATGGGCCTTGATGGTATTGATATTTTGCACAGGCAAATGGAAAGTGAAGACAATGCCTATCTGCAAAAAATCAAAAAGCACGCATTTTTAAATGGAATTGCACTAACCTGTCTTTCAATACACCAAGGTTTTGTTACTCCCGATAAAACAGAGCTAAAAACCCATGTAGACCATACCATTCATTGCATCGAATTAGCATATAAAATGGGTATTCCTTGCCTGCGTTTAAATACAGGAAGATGGAATACCATCAAATCATTTGATGACTTGATGAAAAACAGGGGTGTAGAACCAATTCTCCCTGGATATACAGAAGAAGATGGATTTAAATGGTGCGTAGATGGCATCAACCAATGCCTGAAAAAAGCAGAAGAATTGGGTGTTCTACTTGCGTTGGAAAATCATTGGGGACTTGGATCTACCCCAGAAGGAATGCTAAAAATCCACGATCGCGTTAATTCCCCTTGGTTAGGACTCCTGATGGATACGGGTAACTTCCTAGAAAACCCTTATGAAAAACTAAAAATGATTGCCCCAAAAACAAGTTTTGTTCAAGCCAAAACATACTATGGAGGTGGCGAATGGTACTCACTGGATTTGGATTACAACAAAATCATCAACATACTCAAAGATGTCAACTATCAAGGATATATTTCCATAGAATTTGAAGGGAAAGAAAATCCAAAGACAGGAGTACAAAAAAGTGTTGACCTTTTGCGCAAAGCTTTGAAACAATAATCATCAAACAATAAAACGATTGCTATGACAGAATTCAACAAATCACGAAGAAAATTTATTTCTCAATCCGCCCTGCTTGGCACCGGATTATTTTTTGCCAACGACCTTTTGGCCATGGCCTACAATGAATTCGCAAAATTCAAAGGAGTTAAAATTGGAGCCATTACCTATTCATTCAGAAGCATGCCTAGCACTGCCCAAGATTTAATAAAGTACTGTCAAGAATGTGGCATGACGGGCATTGAGCTAATGGGTGATGCTGCAGAAGCATTTGCCGGAAGTCCTACAGCAAACCAACCAATGCGAATGGCACCTCCAGCAGCAGGTGGACAAAGACAACCACCAAGTGCCGACCAAAGAAAGTCCATGGAAGAAAGAATGAAGCAAACCAGGGAATGGAGAGAATCTGTTTCCATGGATAAATTCATCGAGCTTAGAAAATTATTCAAAGATGCAGGCATCAGCATTTATGCCTTCAAACCTAACGCGCTCAATGAAAACAACTCAGATGGTGAAATAGAATTTGCACTTAAAGCTGCAAAAGCATTGGGAGCAAACTCTGTTACTGTTGAATTGTCCAGTAAAGCAGAACACACAAAACGCTTGGGCGATCTTGCTGCTAAGCACAAAGTTTACATCGGATACCATGCCCACTTACAAGCCACTGATACTGCTTGGGATGTAGCTCTTTCACAATTTCCATACAATTCAATGAACCTAGATTGCGGTCACTACATTGCTGCAGGAGGCAACAACACCACAGCTTCTTTGTTGGCGCTAATTGAGGCCAAACACGACCGCATCACGTCGATGCATCTGAAAGACAGGCTTAATAAGGAACATGGCGGTGCAAACGTTGTATGGGGCAAAGGTGATACTCCAATCAAGGATATCCTTATGTTGTTAAAAAACAAAAAATACAGCATCCCGGTTTCTATCGAACTAGAATATGAAATTCCTCAAGGATCTGATGCTGTAAAAGAAGTTAAGAAATGTGTTGATTTTGCAAAAGCAATTTTAGCTTAACGCCCTTTCATCAATAGCCTGGGGTTTAAACCCTAGGCTATTGAAAACACAAAAAAACCGCCTCAGAAAATCGATCCTGAGGCGGTTTTTTATATTTTAAAGCTACCAACTACATTGGTCTCAATTTAAATACTGTTCCAGGACCTTCAACGCTCACATAGATAAATCCATCTCTACCCATTTCAACATTGCGGGTTCTGCCTATATTCATGAGGATCTTCTCATGTCCAACTATCTTATTTCCCTCACGGATACAACGGTCGATGAAATTAAACCTCAATGAACCAACCAAAATACTTCCTTTCCAAGCTGGATACTTTGAACCTGTTACAAACGCCAATCCGCTTGGCGCTATTGAAGGCACCCAATAAGTCATCGGCTGCTCCATTCCTTCTTTCTTGCTGATATTGGTAATTGGCTTGCCATCGTAATTGATGCCATAAGAAATCACAGGCCATCCATAGTTTGCTCCAGATTTAATGATATTCAATTCATCTCCTCCTCGTGGTCCATGTTCATTCTCCCAGATCAGTCCACTAACTGGATCCATTGCCATTCCTTGTGGATTTCTATTCCCCCATGCATACACACTGGCCACAGCATCTGCTTTTCCAACAAATGGATTGTCTTTAGGAATACTGCCATCATCATTTACACGGTGTATCTTACCTGGACCAGTAGTCAAATCTTGTGGATACAATTTCTCCTTACCACGCTCTCCTACAGAAATGAACAAATAACCTTTTTTATCAAAAACCAACCTAGAGCCATAATGGTGCTTGGTAGTTGTATATGGAAGTGCTTCAAAAATCTCTTGAACCTCTTCAAAATTGTTGTCTTTGATCTTTCCCCTTACAACCGCAGTGGTTGTCATCTTGTCCTTGCCTTCTGTCTTGTACTTTGAATAAGATAGATAAACCCATCCATTGGTTGCATAATTTGGGTGAAGGGTTACGTCCAATAAACCTCCTTGTCCCTCTGCCAACGCTTCAGGTGTATTGTTGATCTTGGTTTTGTTCCTTTCCTGATCTACCATATACAATGTACCAGCCCTATCGGTAACCAAATAATTTCCGTTTGGAAGCTGCTCAAAACCCCACGGACTATTTAACCCAGTTACAATTGTATCCAAAACAACCTTCATTCCCTTTGATTCAAAAATCGCTGGTCCACTGCTTGCTTGCTTTTTTTCTTTTGAAAAGCTATACTGCTCTACTGTCTTCAAACTTTCCAAAATTAAATCCGCCATGGCGTCAATCTCTGCAGGAGCCAAAACATCTTTCCAAGATGGCATACCATAATCATTGTACCCATTGGTGATGCTTGTAACCAACGACTCCTTGGTTTTACCATGCTTCCACTGACGATCAACAAAAGCATCTACTTTTTCACCGTGACAACTGGCACATTTCTCAGTATAAATTTTTTCTGGATCTAGCTGAAGCGAAACCTTGGCTTCTTTTTTGCCTATCTGCGTAAAGGCAAATGATGTTACTACAAAAAGTAGTAGAATAGATAATTTCTGTAAACGGCTCATGAAATAAATTTAGATTAGCAATATACAAAAATTCATTCCCTTTTTTAACACTTGTTGGATAGTTTGTGTGAATGAGCAATAAAAATTTTACATTTATAGAAACAACGAAACATGCGCCATATAAAAATAATCACTTGCCTACTTCTATTATTAAACATTTCTCAGGTTGGAATCAGCCAAACCAAAAGGGTTCCCTTACGAATGGCTGTTGCTGGCATCGCCCATGGACACAATGCCTGGCTGCTGAACCGAATTCACGACAGCATCATGGAAATTGTTGGAATCTATGAGCCCAATACTGAGCTAGCTGATAAAATGGCTAAGAAATATAAAATTGATCAAACCCTGTTCTACACTAACTTAAATGCAATGCTCGACAAAACAAAACCGGAAGGAGTTGTTGGGTTTGGCAGCACATTTGATCACCTAAGTGTGGTTGAAGCATGCGCCCCTAGGCATATTCCTGTGATGGTGGAAAAACCACTTGCTACCACCAAAGATCAGATGATGAAAATTGTGGCCCTTTCAAAAAAATACAATACCATGGTGCTTACCAACTTTGAAACATCTTGGTATCCAACCACTGAAAAAGCTTATAGACTCAGCGCTGATACTTCTTTTATGGGGATCATAAGAAAAGTAGTGGTGCACGATGGTCACATGGGTCCAAAAGAAATTGGGGTGTCTACAGAATTCTTTGATTGGCTTACAGACCCTGTTCTCAACGGTGGTGGCGCTTTGATGGACTTCGGATGTTATGGAGCCAACCTCATGACATACATCATGAAAGGAGAAAGACCTACATCAGTAACTGCCATCACACAAACATTAAAGCCAGACATCTATACCAAAGTAGACGACGAAGCAACCATCGTACTTACCTATCCTTCAGCTCAATGTATTATTCAGGCATCCTGGAACTGGCCTTACCACCGTAAAGACCTTGAAGTTTATGGTGTAAGTGGATATGCCATCACTTCAACCAACAAAGACATGCGCATCAAAGGTAAAGTTGGACCAGAACAAAAGCTTACATTGACTCCTGAGGACACACAAACCTATACCGATCCTTTTAAATACTTCGCAGACGCTATTCAAAAGAAAATAACTGTGCCCAGCTTCGGGCTTTATTCTATGGAGAATAATTCACTGGTTGTTGAAATTCTAGAGGCAGCAAAAGAATCAGCTAAAACTGGTAAAACAGTGATGTTGAAATAGACGTTAATTAATTAAAATTCAATAGCCTGGGGTTTAAACCCCAGGCTATTGAGAAATACATGCTATATTGATTTTCAATGAATTACAAAGACATCATTAAAAGCAACGCGAAAAAACTTAACCTCCTGAGACGAGGATGAAAAAAATACTTGCACCTTATCTTGCTTTACTCTTTCTATTCGAATCAGTCACGATGTAATCAATAATTTTCTTGCTCTGCTCCGGATAGATCTTGATTAAATGCGTTCGTACCATCGCAGGTATGGGCGTTTCAAAAGAGCTGTTTTGTATAACAAGATTTTTTGATGGATTATTAGGCATGTGACAATCAATGCAATTCTCTTTTATTGACTCACCAATTTTATCCTTCATGCTGCACATCGTATGATTTTGCTCTGAATGACAAGTCATACACCTAGATGAAAACAAAGCGAGATTTCCTCGTTCACTATTATGGGTATTATGACATGAGGAACAATTCATTCCTTCACTTTTCAAAAAACATTTGCTCGCAGAAATCAACTGATACTGGTTCCCATGCACATCAGCACTTGAATCTACTAAATTAGGCAAGTCAAAATATTTATCCAAAGTATCTCCAGGCTCAAAACTAAATGCCGGCTTTGTGCTCTTCGCTGGTCCAGCATGGCAAAGTCCACACGAATTCATTTGCTGAAAACTACTCATTTTTTTTGGATTGATGATGTACTTTGCAACCTTTGCTGTTGGATTTTCTGTTTGAAACGATACATGCTTCTGAGCCGGTCCATGACATCTTTCACATCCTATTCCCAATATCATTTTATCCGGTGATAACGTATGCTGATTCAATTTTTCTTTTTCAGCATCTGTTTGCACAAAGGTAGTATGACATTCCAAACAACGAAGGGTAATAACACGGTTGAAATTCACTTCAGTTGTGGAATATCCCGGACTGTTCATCCATGTATTGGCTGGTGTGAAGTATGAAACGGGTAGCTGAAACAATGAATTCTTTTCCCAATACAAATAGCTCTGTCCCTTTGTTCCCGATCCAATAACAATGTCAAATTTCTTTGAAACAGATTTTTTATCATCAATGTATGATGTTTGAAAAAACTCATTTTTATGTTTTTCCATCACTACAATGTTCTTGAAATCATAATTAAACAATATGTAATTATGATCCTTTTCAAAGCTTCCCTTTATTGTTTTATCTGTTGGTAAATGAGAATCATTAAAGTGTGATGTTACAGAAAATGAATCATAAATGGAAGCGTGGCAAGGCCTACAGGCTTCATTTCCTGCATAAACTTCACCTTTGGTATTTTGTATTGTTGATTGATATGAATTGTTGATGAAATACGTGAATGTTGAAACAGCAATCACCACCACGATCAAAACCAACACAAGATTTCTTGATTTTTTCATTCTTCAACATTGCTTAATAAAAATATTTAAAAAAAGATCCTACCCTCTGAATAACTACTCAAATTTACAAAAGATTGACTGAAGTTAATCTGATAGTTTCATTCCTCTTTCAGTTAATTAAAACTAAAATAAGCTTACATTTTTATATCAACAATTTTAAAAAAAAATGCCCCACCTTAATTAAGATGGAGCATTTTATTTTTTGAGAAAACTTTATCTATTCTTCAATCTTATCTTTAGCAGGCTGGTTTAAATCTGCACCTGCATAACCAGTGTTCTGATTGATTCGTCCAAGACTATTTGCCAAAATAGCAGGCCTTGGAATTGGCCACAATACATGGTATGGACTCATTGTATATTGATCACCACGGATGTTTTTGATGCCTTTTCCGTAGAAATCATTTTTTGCCATAATCCTGTCGTAAAAGAAATTAGAAGTAGAAAAACTTCCTAAGCTATAAGTCTTTCCATTGTAAGATTTGCCAGTCTTGGCAAAAATGTAAGAAATCCTAGTCAACTCAGTCTTTCTAGCCTCTTCATAGTACAACTCCCTTCCACGCTCATCAAGGATGGTTCCAAGATCAACTTGAGCTGCTGTATAAGGAGAACATTTTGCACGTGTTCTAACTGCATTTACATCAGCTGCTGCTGAAGCTGCATCGCCCTTCCACCAATAAGCTTCAGCCCTCAACAAATGAGTTTCGGCCAAACGGAAAACATACCAGTCTGAGTTTCCACCTTGCACCGGATAACGAATTTCATCTTCTACATACAACTTATAGTGAGGCCATGCAAACCAAGTACGGATGGTGTCACCACCACTTATCAACAGAGCACCATCAGCCCTTCTAAGCCTCAGCCTTGCACCATAAAAAGGTGACTTACCTTTAAGTGTTCCAGTATTGTTATACGTTAACATTTCCATTTCCATCCAGTTGCCAGAGGTTGTATCATGGCGAAGATCTTTTGCATCATCCCAAATATACCGTGTTGCATAAGGTGTAGCGCGACTTCTGCCAATACCACGACCATAGTTTTGCATGTGGTCAAATTCAACTTTTGCATTGGTCATACCCACCAATCCATCAGGTGTAAGGATGACTCCAGCAGATGAGAATGGAAGTGCTTGACGCATGGTATTTACACCACCTGCGGTTGCAGAAGGATCACCATAACGATCAATTACAGAAAATAAAACCTCTGTATTAGAAGCAATGTATTTGTTAGCACGTCTGTGCAAGTCCCAAATTACATTCTTTGACGCAATGCCTGCATCAGATCCAAAACGGCCAGTTACCAATTTGAAAGTTCCGTTGTTGATTACAGCAGTTGATGCAGCAATAGCCTCATCAAAATTGCCCAACGCCAAGTTTACCTTAGTCAAAAGATGACCAACTGCACCCCTGTTTACTTCTCCTTTACTAGAAACCCATGGTACATTCGCAAATGCAAAGTCCAAATCGGTTTTTACCCTTTGCAGAATTACTTCCCTTTTAACTGAATTAAAATCCAATTTTGCTGAAGTCAATTCCTTGAAGCTAGTCGGTACGTCGCCAAACTGATGCGTCAGCCTATAATAAGCATACCCTCTGAAGAACATTGCACGTCCTTTGATGATGTTCTTTTTGTCATCCGGAATATTCTTTGCTGCGTCAATCCTTGTTGTGATTGTATTTGCTAAACGGATGATTAAATACATCCTTTCCCAATACCAACCAATCCTGTTGAAGTCTCCACTGTTCAAGTTAGCATCTGGAGTAATTAGGATGTTCATATTTACCGCAGGACCAAATTTATCGGTTGTTCCCTCTACACACATTTCAGAGAAAATATTCTCAGTAATGATAGGAGCGCCATCTTCGTACCACTCACCACGTACATTTCTGGCAATAGCAGCAATGGCAGCATTGAAACCTGGTTCGTCAATCAAGGTATTCTCTGGTGAGAAAAAAGAAAGTGCCTTAGGCTTCAACCAGTCCTTCTGACAAGACTGTCCTACCAGCATGAGCAATGCCAGTGAAGCTAGGTATTTAGCAAATTTTAAATTTATTTTTTTCATATCTATTAATTTGATGATTACATGTAATCAATTAAAGGGTCAGGTTAAGTCCAAATGTTCCGTAAGAAGGAGTGAAGCCCTTATTCTCTGGATCAAAAAACTCCCATGGCGATACCACCAAAGCATTTTGCACATTGAAATAAAACTTAAGTCCCTGAACACCAAATTTGCTGATTGCATTTTTAGGCATGTTGTATGCAAGACTTATGTTGTTCAATCTTAAGAAAGAAGATTTTCTCCAAACACTGAAACCAATACCAGAACCTATTGAAGACATCATCCTTGCATAATTTTGGTTTTGATTAGTTGGAGTCCAATATGGTCTTTTGTAAAACTGAGCACGATCATAAAAACGATCGGTATTTGCAGCTTCATTGAACTGAGAAAGCTGACCAATTCTTCCATAAAGTTGAAAGGAGACATCCCAATTCTTATAGAGGGTAAACTCATTCCTCAAGTTGAATGAAAGCTTTGGAGCTGTTTGTCCCAAAAATACTTTATCATCCACGGTCAACTTACCATCCTTATTCACATCTTCAAGCCTGAAATCACCAGGTGCAAATCCATAAGATTTTGCTTCTGCAACATCACCTGTTCCCCAAACTCCCAATACGTTGAAATCCCATACTGTATTGATGTTCCTGTTGATAAACCAACCATTGGGGCGATCATCTTGCTCAACCAATGTCGTTTTTCCACTTGCATCTGTTACAGGTACTGGACCATAAAGGCTGATGATTTTGTTTCTATTGTTCCAAATTGAGAAACTAGACCTCCAACTGAAATTGTTCGTTTTGATGTTTTCAGTATTCAAACTAAATTCAAAACCTGAGTTATCCACCTTTCCTAAATTGGTAATCACACTTGTAAATCCAGTTACATTCGGTAACGCTCTGTTAACCAACAAATCATTGGTCTTTCTAACATAATAGTCCATCGAACCGGAAATTTTTCCGCCTTTTAAACTAAAGTCAAATCCAACGTTCACAGATGCTTGCCTTTCCCACCTGAGGTTTGGATTGCTCATATTGGAAGTTTGAACAGCACCTACGGTTACATTGGCACCTGCCGGCGTTGTGTAGACATAATTACCTGCAGACATTTGAGAAAGCGCCGCATAGCGTCCAACTTCCCTGTTTCCATTCTCACCATAAGACAAACGAAGCTTCATGTAGTCAAATACTTCTGTTGCCTTTGACATGAACTTCTCGTCAGATAAAACCCATCCCAAAGCAGCAGAAGGGAAAAACGCACGTGGATTACCCTGCCCGAATGCAGAAAACCCATCACGACGACCAGTAAATGTAAATAAATACTTCTCATCATAGCCATAATTGATACGGCCCATGATGGCATCGCCTGTTTGGTATTGGTCATTCGTACTGATGATTTTAATACCTGCAGACTGAACTCCACTCCAGCCCAAATTGTCATTAGGCAAGTATTGTTCTGCATTGATCGTAGAAGAATAAAACTGGAACTTCTCCGCATTGAACAATCCTGTTGCATCAATTGAATGTTTTCCAAATTTCTTGTTCCACATCAAAAGATTATCTATCTGCCACTGGAAAGTACGGTCATCTTGTCTACTGGTTATACCGCCCCTGGTCTCCAACAAAGGTCGCTGAGAGGAAATATGCTGATAATTTTGAAACCACTCAAACCTTGGTGTATAGTTAACTTGGTAAGAAAAACCCAAAGGCAACTTTCCTTTTGCATATATAGACCCAAAAAGATTGTTTGACTTGATCAACCTTTTTACATAAGTAGGGGTCATCAATGGATTGGTATTGTTTCCTACGTCATCGTTGGCGCTCGGACGTAAACGACCATCTGCTTGATAAAGGTTACCAAATGGTGAAGTACCCAACATATCTCCAATACTTACAGGAGTTTGGCCTTCATCACGGCTAGAAAACTGCATGTTGATTCCAAAAGTAAGGAATTTGGCAACCTCTGTTTCCAAATTTAGCCTAGAACGGAACGTCTTGAAACGCTCGCCCTGAGACATACCCTCATTATCAAAAACTCCCAATGAAGTATAATAAGTTGTTGCACCAGTTTTTCCTGAAACACTTACAGTATGGTCGTGCTGCCTGCCATTTTTGTTCAAAATCAATCCTTCCCAATCAATAGGGGTATTGTTTTTGTAGCTTTCAATGGAAACAGGCTGCGTTCCTGTACCTCCACCTAAACGCTGCAACCAAACTGTTACTGGATCAAGTCCAACCTGACCTGCCAATCCCAACCACTGATCTACAGTGATGTCACTAGGCAAAGTTCTTGGATCTCTTGAAAAATACTTTATTCCTGGTCTTGAAGTAGAATCGAACCCTCTTTGACTCCAAATAACATCACCACGCCAATTCCAAAACTCCTCTGGCTTTAAAAGCCCAGGCCATTTTGAGATTCTGTTCATTGTGTAGTTAGAGTTAAAGGTGATAACTGGCTTACCAGATTTACCACGCTTTGTATTCACCAAAATAACACCATTTGCAGAACGTGCTCCAAATACGGCAGCAGAACTCGCATCTTTCAATACGTCAATGGTATTGATGTCATTTGGATTGATATCAGACAAATCACCAGGATAAATAACTCCATCAACTACAATCAATGGAGATGTTGATGCTGTTAGTGATGCACGTCCGCGAACCTGCAATGATCCACCGCCCTTGGGTGAAGCACTAAAGCCTACATCCAATCCTGGCGCATTACCTCGTAGCATGTCCTGAACCGAACGCGCATTCTCGTTTTCCAACTGAGTTGCTTTGATCTGAACAACAGCTCCGGTTAAATCCTTTTTCTTAGCAGTACCATAACCAACCACAACAACATCGGTTAGTTGATTGATCTGCTCTCTCATTGAAATTGCTTTGGAACCAACACTTTTTGCTGCTATTTCCTCAGTAAGGTAACCACTGAAGCTGATTTGTAAAATCGCATTATCCGGCACGTTAGACAACGTAAAATTACCGGTTGCATCTGTAGCTGTAGAAATTCTAGTTCCCTTGATGGTGACTGTAGCACCTGCAAGTGGATTGTTTCTAACATCTGAAACCTTCCCTGTTACTTTAATGGGCGGTTTGTTGAACTTTTCTGATCGATCTGGATTTCCAGAATGACCCGCTTTTTCTGCTTGAACCTGCACCGCCACCAGTGAAAACACACTGAATATGGCGCACGACAGAATTCTGCGCATGCTGTTTTTTCTCATGTTGAGCATCGTTTAGGTTAAAAAATATGGCAAGGTGAATTTATGCTATTTTTAACATTACAGAACGAAGGTTTAATATTTTTTTCGAAAACGTTTTCTTTAATATTTTCTTATACCATGCAGCGTTTTGAAAATAAACTCAAAAATTATCGTTCATGGATTGTTCTGTCTTTAAAGTAGAATAAATGTTTATTTTTATGTCGTCCAGCATATAGACATCTTCAAACTCAACAAAGTTTAAAAAATCCAACCATGCATTTACTCAAATCGTGCTTCCTGTATCTTCTCTGCCTGTCTTCAGCAATGCTGTCGCTGGCTCAGCCCATCCCTTCACCAAAAGAACATTTCGGTTTTAACATTGGTGACAATTATAAACTTGCCAACTACACACAAACGGAAGCCTATTTCAGGAAAGTAGCTGCTGTTTCTAACCGCGCAAAACTAATAGACATCGGAAAGACAGAAGAAGGTAGGTCACAATTGATGATGATCATCACCTCGCCTGAAAACCTTAAAAACCTAGATAAATACAAATCAATATCTCAGAAACTCGCGCGGGCAGAGGGTTTGAGCGCTGATGAAGCTAAAGCACACGCCGCTGAAGGCAAAGCAGTTGTTTGGATTGATGGCGGTCTTCATGCTACCGAAGTTGTTGGCGCTCACCAGCTGATTGAAATTACCTATCAACTGAACAGCAGAACTGACACTGAAACAAAAAATATTCTAGACAATGTAATTGTGTTGGTAACACACGCGAACCCAGATGGACAAGAACTTGTTTCGAACTGGTACATGCGCAACCAAGATACCCTGAAAAGAAGTACCCAATACCTTCCTAGGCTTTATGAGAAATATGCGGGGCACGACAACAACCGTGATTTCTACATGCAAAACCTGAAGGAAAC
>Ga0209550_10002774_pt1 | contig 16813 bp, 7 predicted proteins | sample LauGreSuBDMM15SN_2_FD_187567 | JGI IMG/M metagenome (GOLD analysis project Ga0209550, IMG submission 187567) | Freshwater lake microbial communities from Lake Michigan, USA - Su13.BD.MM15.SN (SPAdes) (version 5) | ecosystem: Environmental > Aquatic > Freshwater > Lake | place: Lake Michigan, USA...
ATGTTCTAGATTGTAGAACGCCGTTGTACCCCTAACATACGTACTGGCATTCGATACTGGCACATCGATCGGATACAAAACGAAAAATAAGGCTCAAGGAAAAGTCCAAGGAAAAGTCTCAAACGCTCAAGACTAAATAATTTACCAAATTCCGGTGTCAGGCCCGCGTCGCACGGGGACGTGCCGTGCCGTGGAGCGTCGAGCCGTGCGAGTCTTCGAGTTCGACCGTCCCGCTCAAACACATGAATATTGGGTCGTTGAGGGTATGAGGTGGGACGGTCTTGGCCGCCGTGGTCCGTGCGACACGCAATTGCGACTTGAAGTGCGACTTGAAGTGGACTTGGGACGCGGTATATCGCACGTAATTTCACCGCGGGTAACCGTCAACCCGCGAAATCGACCGCGAAAATTTCCGGATTAGAACCTTTGCGACGTTTTCACGTTAGAAAAACTTTAGAACGGCGGCCTAACTCATAAACTTGGCAAGTTTATAGGGTTTTGCCACACAGTCGGCTTCGCACGTCCGACGGCATGGACTAGTGTGTCCGCGCTAGCGAGAGGTCGCACCGTGCGGATTGTCCGATTCAATGATTGTGGATTCGACGGGCCGGATCCGGTGATCCGCGTCTGATCGACGCCAACGGGACCGGACCAAGCTAACGAGATCTGGGACTCGAGGCACATTCTACAACCTGCCAGACCACCCGCTGCGTATATACCGTACGCTGGCCTCTGCACAATTCGCATGGCACGAAGACATGTCATGTACACCACACGGCTTAGGGCTCGTCGTCAAGAGCTGCTGTGTGGAGAATTGGGCCCCACTGCTGCGCGTCGCCGCTAAAATCCACGGGATGGCGAGCGCGAGCGATCCCGCGCCGGCGGCGGCGGTCTGCCTCGAAGCTCGCTGAATTGGCTGCCGCCGCCAATGTTACGGCTCACGTGCCACACGCGCTCGGTGTCATGCACCTCTACATTGTAGACCGCTTTGAGTTCGTCGCGCAGCTGATCGGCGCGTGTGAAGTCGCGCTGCATCTTGCTCGCGAGCCGCTCGCTCAGCAGCGCCTCGACCGCACGCACGTCGACGGGCCTGTTGTCGTCGGGCGCACGGCTGTAGCGCAGCATCGAGTTTTTGCTTTGGCCGGGAGAGGCGCCCATGCCGCCGCCCATGCCGCCAGCAAAGCCGCCGCCCATGCCGCCGCCCATGCCGCCGCCCATGCCGCCGCCCATACCGCCGCCCATGCCGCCGCCCATCTGGCCAGGCATGCCACCGCCCATCTGGCCTGGCATGCCGCCGCCCCTGCCCTGCGTCGCCATCCCGTGCGGCGCCATCGCGGGCGGCACCATCCCTAACTGGGGCGGGATGACCTTCCACGTCTTTTCTCTATCGAAGACCTCGACGCCCACCCGGCGCAGGTCCTCGCGCAACCGGTCTGCCTTGTCGAAGTCGCGCGTCTTCTTTGCGAGCAGACGGTCAGCAAGTAATGCATGCAAGCGACCCTCATCGGGCACTGGCAGCCGGTCCGTCGGGTCGCGATGGTAGTCATGCGCAGAGGCGTCGGCGCGGTGGCCTCCCACGCCGCCCATGCCGCCTCCGCCGCCTCCGCCGCCCAGGCTGCCCATGCCGCCTCCGCCGCCCATGCCGCCTCCGCCGCTCAGGCCGCCTCCGCCACCCATGCCACCACCGCCACCACCGCCACCCATACCGCCGCCGCCGCCCATGCCGCCGCCGCTCACCATACGCCCATGCAGAGGGGGTGGCGCCTGAATCGTGAGCCGTGCGAGCTCCGGGCGATCGACAAACCATACCTTTCGTTGGGGAAGGGGTGTGGGGAAGAGCACAGTGAGTGGGACGGCACGAGAGGGAGGGCGCGAGGGAGTCGACGGCTACAGCGCGTATGGGGCCGCAAGGCCCAGGGCGTACGCCGCACCTTGTCTCGATCATGCACCTCCACCCCGAGCTGGCGCAGCTCCATCCTTAGCGCGTCTGCCCGCTCAAAGTCGCGCGTGATCTTGGCGTTCATGCGCCCCGCGATGAGCTCGTTCACGCGCGTCACGTCCACTGGGAAATTGTCGTTGCCCGACCGGGTGTAATCGTGCGTGAGGGTGGACGCGGCCCTGCTGGCCGGAGCCGAGGGCCCGCGGAATTGGCCGCCCGTCAAGCCGCCACCACTGCCTCCACCCTCTGCGAAGCCACCGCCGCTGTAGCCGCCGCCAGACCCATACCCACAGGCGCCATACGTCCCGTTGGACGGCGCGCCACCGGCGCCACACCCGCTGGACGGACCAGCCACACTCGGCAGTGGGGCACGGACCGTCCACGAGCGCTCCTTGTCGTTGACGAGCACGTTGAGCGCAAGGAGCTCGTCCTTGAGGCGGTCGGCGCCGTCCCAGTCGCGACGCCGGCGGCACTCGTCGCGACGCTCGAGCAGTGAGAAGATCCGCTCCTCCTCGACAGCGGCGATGCCTCCACCGCCGTTCATGCCGCCGCCACCCAAGCCACCCATGCCGCCGCCGCCGCCGCCGCCGCCGCCGCCTGTGTCGTATTCGATGCGTCGGTAAGCGCCCAGGTAGGGCGGCAGGCTGCTGTCGCCACTGGCCCCACCGCCTCCCATGCCGCCACTGCCGACATAGGCACCCATCGCGCCATGCATGCCGTAGCCTGTGCCGTAGCCACCTCCGGGCGCCGAACCGCCCACGACGAATCCAGGGCCGCCACATCCAGGGCCGCCGCAGCCAGGGCCACCGCACACAGGAGTTCCAGAGCCATTTGGCCCACAGCCTGTGCCAGAAGGTGGCAGCGGTCCAACCGCAAATTGCTGGAAGCCCATGCCCATGCTGGCGGTGCTGGCTGGTCCCGGGCCACATGCGGCCGCGCTGTTGGCTGAAGAAAACTTTCGCAGGCACTCCTTATAGTAACCCGCGCCCTCGCCTCCAAAGAGGAAGGAGAAGCTTGGGTTGGTGCGCTGGCGCTCGCGCACAGTGTCCTCCATTTGGCCGTTCGTATGCGCCACGTACTGCGCGAGCTTCTCAATGCGCTCGATCATGTCGGGCGACAGCGACATCGCTGTGGCACACTACTTCTCAGCCACGTGCAAGAGCGCCTCTCGCGGAGTTCAGTGCTTCATTCACAGGCCTGTGAAGCATGCCGAAGTTGAAGTTATGTGCCCCGCCGCGGGTCCGCCGCCCCGCGCATGGCGCATGTTTTACTTACATAGAAAATTACGAAAGTATGCGCATCCAACCCTTTTGCTACAAGAAAACTAACACGATTGGAGCACGAGTCGGTTGCGCTTAGGCCGTAGGGCGGCCCAGCGCCTCGACAGAGGAAATTCAATACATCGCGCAACTTGCCGCTATACGATCCGATCCGCCCTCCCCGGCTGCACGGACGAGCCTGCACGGTCGCTCCTCCGCGCGCACTTGTGCACGCACTGGGCTTCACTGCGCGCCCTTTCGTAAGCCCATCCGCTCCCACACCGATCCACCAGTGGCCGCCGCGCCGCTGGAGTCTCCACCCCCGCCCATGAAGCTGCCGCGGCCGCGCTGCATCGGCATCTTGCCCGCGGCGCGCAGCTCGGCGAAGCGCGCATCGACCGCCTTTTGGAAGGCAACGCCACCATCTTCGATGGTGGTGGAGACGCCTAGCGCCTCCAGCTCCTTGTGGAACGGTGTGGTCGAGCCCTTGAGCCGCTGGTTGAGCGCCACGAACTGCAAGAAAGGCACCAAGTTCTTGAGAGTGGTGTCCTCCTTGAGCGGGTCCTGCTCCACCCGGTATGGCTTCACGGCGATGCCGTGCTTTGGCTGCAGCGAGAAGGAAGAGGCGGAGCAGTCGATGATGAGCACCTTGTCGAGGTCGCGGTTGAGCGCCCGCAGGTCTTTCTTGTGCTCGCCCTGCATGTACGTCGTCGCGTCACGGTACAGGCGGTGCCGGAAGAGGCGCTGCGGGTCGAGGCGGTCGACAACCGGATCGGCCGTGTTTTGAGCGTCCGTCCACAGCACGAGCTCATAGAGCGGATGCAGCTGCCGCAGAAAGTCATCCACGCCGGGCCGCTTGATGTAGCGCCACCCGAACTGGCGTGTCCATTGTGACTCGATCAGGGTGCCGTCGAGTGAGATCACGAGTGTGGGCTTCTCGCGGCCCTTGACGTTGGGCGGCAGATCAGGCAGCAGCTTTTCGCGTGAGGGTTCGGCGTAAGGCGCGATGACGTTCTCGTAGATCGTGTCCGATACGGTCTTCAGCGGCGAAGGCCAAGCAGAGGAGGCCGGCGGCGTGGCGCTTTGGGCGGCAGCAGCGGTAGCGGGCTCGGGCGCGGCCGCGCATGCGCATGCAGCGGCACCAGTGATGGCAGCGGCGGTCGTCGACGCGGCTGCGGCTAGTAGTGCCGGCTGGCGGCTCAGCCGGCTGGCGACGCTCACGAAGCGATTATACAACGCCATAAGGTTTTTGTGGGTTGCCACGTGCTCGGACAGTTCTTCACGGACGCATCGGAGTCCAGAGAATGAAAAAGCTCATCCCCTACAGGAACCAGGTTGTCCGAACGGTGGCTCTGCGGACTCTGTTCCGACGCCCCTTATCTCGGAGAGGGGTCCAACTTCTTCCCGCCCCCCATGAGCGACGGCGCCTCGAGCTCGAACGCCTCGTCGATCCGCGCGCAGTTGCGCGACCTCAAGGACAATGTGGATAAGCACCGCACCGAGTACGCGAGCACCGGCAGCTCCGCACTTGCTGGCGTCATCGACAAGGCCAACAGCCTGTGGCAGAGAGGCGCCAAGGATGATTCACGCGCAGGGGCGCTGGACGCGAGCCTGCTGAACGTCACCTCGGGAATCGGTGCCGAGCAGGCGGGTAACCTTGACAAGGCGACACCGACGGCCTTCCTGCACAAACTGCTCATGAAGTACAAGTTCTCGACCGGCAACGCGATCAAGTGGGCAGAACTCGCGAGCGACGTGGCGATGGAAAGGATCCACAAGCAGGTGCCGGCAGTCACCTTCCTTCTTGGCAAATTTGAGGCGCCGGCCAAGAAGGAGAAGAAGGAGCGCAAGCGCAAGGAGCAGGGCCCTTCGGAGCCGCTGCAGACAGCGGACAATGTGGACGTGGCGGGGCTGCGCGAAGTCGAGGAAGACAAGGCGCAGACGGCGCGCCTACGCGTACTCGCGAATGCGCTCAGGGAGGCGGCCGTCGCCGCCAAGGCCGATGGCCGCGAGCGGCGCGTCAACATGTTCCACCTGCTGCTCAACCCGGACTCATTCTCGCAGACGGTCGAAAACTTCTTCGACCTCGCATTTTTGGTCAAGGACGGGTGGGTGCAGGTCATGTGCGACGACCAGTGCGCGTGGCTCTGCGATGCGACCCCACCTGTCACCGACGACTATCAGGGCGGCCTACACCGGATTCAAAACATCCTCAAGCTCGACCATCCAACGTACAAGCGGCTCTGTGCGAAGTGGTGCACGCCCGATGCGCCTCAGCTCTTGCCCAAGCGTGCGACCGCTGCGCACGACCAGCCAGCCGCCGCGGCCGGGGACACACAAGCCGCGGGCAAGAAGGCGCGGACCGAGTGAGAGGGAGGAAGAGGAGAGGGCGATACGACGACGCTGGAGAAAAGAGAAGATGCGACGCCCTCGAGTGGTGTGTGGACTGTGCGACTGGTCGGCGATAAGCACACATCAGCCGCGACGGGACACCAAGCACTGTTGGGAGACGGTCCGGAGGACTAGGGGTGGCCTGCGTTGTCCAGGATCGGCTGGAAGAACGGCGGACGACGCGCAGCATTCGCGAAGAGAGTGAAGCGCGTACAGAATGATGCAATGTGTGTGAGAGCGGGAACTGTTGCGCTATCCGTGCCGCCGAGCGCCGAGGACTCGGCCGGCGTGCGCGGCGACTGCGGTCTGCGCGTCTGCGGGGGCTCGAAAACCGGGATTGTGTCCCGGCTCCCGCTCAGCTGACACCGTGAATTCACATGGAAAAGTCTCACTGCCATGCCGGGCGGTCCGCTGTGTATTTTTAAGTGTGTGCACCCCTAGCTCTGGTCACTCATGACATACATGTACATGTATTGACTCACTCACTCTCTCACTTCACGGCTCCAGACCTTTGGCAGTTTCACGCTGCGTCCCCATGGCCAGCAGCTTTGACTCGCTGGCTCGGGCGCTGCGCGAGTATCCCGAGGGCTTCGACGCGACGGACGGCTCGCAGCCTATTCCTCACTTTGCCAAGCGCAAGAAGGCTGTAGAGCAGGGTGGGCGTGAGCGGCCAGGCAGTCCGCGCGACCCACGCCAGTTTGCCATCGGGTGGCAGCTAGTGTCACCAAATTTCGAGAGCCCGACCGCGCGCACCGACGCCACTCTCTCGCGCATCGGCGCGGGCGAGGGTGCCGTGCTCGTCCTCTTTGGTGGGAGGGATGCTGCGTCGCTGGCGCCTCCGGTGTTGCACCTTTTTGATCCACGTGAGGGCACATGGAGCTCGCCTGCACAGCTGAACATGGAGCTCTCCGGAGAACCGCCCAGTGCACGTGCTGGCCACACTGCGGGCAACTTTGGCCGGCACTTGGTGCTCGTCTACGGTGGCAAGACGGCCAGCGGCCTGAGCGATGAGGTCAGCGCGCTCGTTCACCATCGGCCTGAGATTGGCACGTTCTCGAAGCTGAGCTGGTGCGCCATCGAGACGGACGGCGACGCGACGCCGGGCGCGCGCGCGTACCACGCGGTCGCCGAGATGGCAGAAAGCCTCATGCTCTTCGGCGGCGAGGTACGAATGCGTATGGAAGAGGTTGACGAACTTGGGAAGAAGGCGAAGCGCGAGGCGCTGCCGCTACTCCCGCCACTGCACACGCGCACTGAAGCATCGCTCGTCACGTCAACCTCGACGCCTACGCTGCGCCTCTTCTCGTCGCTGCTCGGCTCGTCGACCATCCCGCCCACCTCAGGCCGCCTCTCGCCCAGCGCCTCTCGTGCCTCGTTGCACACGCCCTACGGCCGTGAGCAGTCGAAACCGTTTTGGGCGCCCACGCCACGTGGCGGCTCGCGGGCGCCCACGCCCGCGTACAGCCTGAGCCGCTACCGGCCGGGCGGCAGCCGGCCAGAAACCGACACGTCCATCGCGCTCGGTCGCTCCCTCAGCCAGGCCCTCAGCGGCGCACACACGGCCAGCGACGCGTCGATGATGAGCGCCATCTCGGGAGCACTTGGCGCACGAGGCACTCCCCGGCGCAAGAAGCACGCGCCCGCCCTGCCGCGCAAGGCGCCGCCGATTGCGGAGCGCGGGCCAGTGGGCGAGTGGCCGCCAACGATCAGCAAGGCCGAACGCAACGCCCGCATCGTCACCCATCCGCTCAGTGATCTCTGGCGGCTCGTACGCTCGTCGCCGGCTGGCATGGCAGCGGCAGAAGCCGCCAGGGCCGCGCAGAGAGCGCAGCCCACGGCCGATGAGGAGCCCAAGGGCGACACATTCCAGGAACCTTCAAGATACCTTCCAGGAACCTTCCAGGAGCCCAAGGGCGATGCCTTGGGCCGCAACGTGGTTGGTGGCTTCACGTGGCAGAAGGTCGAGGCGAGCGGCGAGCTACCAACGCCACGCTCGCGTCACTCGTTTCTGGGTCTGCCGTCGCGAGGGCTCGCACTCTTATTCGCAGGCCGATCAGTGAGCAGCAAGATCTTCATGAATGACCTGTACGTGCTCGACACCGCCTCGCTGACCTGGATGCGCACCGTGCTGTGTGGTGTGCCACCCGTGCCGCGCGACGGCGTGGCGAGCGTCCTCGTGGGCTCCGAGGTTCTCGTCTACGGAGGCGGCAGCTGTGCCCACCCGGCGGGAGGGCGCACCACACTGGGGGATGCGCACGCTTTCCGCCTCGGGCCGAGCTGCCGCTCGGGAAGCCTCGTCAATGGCGCGGGCACGGGCGTTTGGGACGCGCCATGGCGCCAGATGGCGCCGAGCGAGCCTCGCCACGGGCACGTGCTCGCTATGCTGGGCACCAACCGCCTGCTCCAATTCGGCGGCATGCGCGACGACGGCTCGGTGTCGGCGGAGGCGGTGCTGGGTGAGTGCGCCGTCTCCCAAGTCTCGAGCGCATGCATCGTGCTCACGGCGCTCTCACCCAAAGCGGTGTTTACGACGGGCGGTGCTCTGCTCACGATCCGCGGTGCCGGCTTCCGTTCGGGTGCGAGGTTCACCGTGCGCTTCCGTGTGCGACGCCCGCTGCCGCCGCACACCGCCGCGACCAAGCCGACCGCCGCTGTGCGACTCGCGTCACACGAGACGGTCATTGACGTGCCTGCGGAGCTTGTGGGGGAGACAGTGGACGGCGCGACCGGCGCGGTGGCGCCGGGTGCGAAGCTCGTCTGCGAGACGCCTGCGCTGGTGGATCTCGTGAGCGACGCGCTCGTAACCGTCGATGCATGCATGGATGACTTGTCGGGTGCGCCAGCATGCTGGAGCTCCGATGAGCTCGAGCTGCGCGTGAACTGCATCCCTGTCCACGTGGCCGCTCTCCGGCCGCTCGGTGCACGCCCCGCGGCCGTCCCCGTGTCCACTCGAACCATCATCCTCCTCAAGGCGATCGATGTACGTGGCCGCCGACCCATCCTCGAGATGCCCTTCCATGTGCAGCTGCAGCCCAAACCGAAGCGACGGCCACCCGACGCCGCCGCGCCGCCGCCCCCCGCCGCCGAGGACGACGACGCCGATGGCGCCGCGCCTGTATCCGCCGCGCCCGCACCTGCCACGCCTGGGAGCATGTTCCCGGCAGAGCTCGCCGCCGTGAATGGCTTCGAGCTGCTGCCGCCAGTGCCGGGCTCGCGTGCGACGATGCGCTTCATGGGCCACGGCGTGTATGAGATTGAGATGCTCACGGACGCGATGGGCGCGTTTGAGCTCGTCGTGACCTCACCCACCGCGCTGCCCACGCCGCTGCTCGTGTACGCACGCATGCCGCTCACGGCGACGCCCGGCGCGACACACCCAGCGTCGTGTCGTCTGCATGTGGGGCTGGTGGACGTGGGGCCAGATGGCACGCTACACACGGTCGCAGGCAACTCGCTGCCTCTCAGCGTCGATGTCTTCGACCACGTCGCCAACGTTGTTGACGGTCGTGACGGTGGCTGGACGTACCAGTGCGACGGGCTCGCTGCGCTCGAGTCCATCGCCGCCACAACCTTCACCGAGTCCATCTTCTGGGCCGATCCGCCCACTGGTGTCGCACGCAAGCCATTTAATCCGCATGATCCGTTCCGGCTCAAGCTCACCGCCGCGGGCATCTACGAGCTTGCCGTCAAGTTCACAGGGCCTGTGAACGAGCAGATTGTGCCCGCGGCTGGCGTGGCTCAGCCCGACGCGTCCGACGCGCCTCTCGATCCGAAGACGAATCTACCGATGAGCACCGCGCGCCCAGTGCGGCTGGTGGTGTCGCCGAGTGCGCTCTCGGCTGTGCACTGCACGGTGCGCGGCTCGGGGCTGCACTCTCGGTGGAAAGACCAGCCCGAGCTCGAGGAGCGCGAGATCCTCTTCCTCGCGCGCGACCATTACGGCAACCCGCTTGGCCGCTCGCCGCCTGCGCTCGCTTCGCTCGTCGTCAAAGTGCAGCGGGTCACCTCACGAGACGCGGCCGACGCTACGGCCGACGCCCTCGCGGCGCTCGACACGGACGGCGACGGGCAAGTGTCGCAGGAGGAGTTCCTCCGGGGCATGGATCTCCCGTGCGAGGTGACGCTGATGGACGATGGGCACGGCAATGTGCGCTGCTCGTACCGGGTGGCCTCGGGCGTGCCCCTGTGCGAGTACGCGCTCTCGGTGAGCTTGGGAGGCGAGGTGCTCTACACGGGCAAGATCAGCCTCGGCACCAGCAAGGACCGGCCCAAGAATGCGCCGCACTGGTCCAAGGAGAAGGCCATCTTCGCCATCGAGCACTCGGTGGCGCAAGAGCGCGCCGAGCACGCACGCAAGGCGCAGGAGGCGCAGGCGGACGCGCTCGCAAAGGAACGCTTTGCGCGCCAGTTCCGCAAAGCCGACGAAGAGGGGCCGAAGCGCTCTGAGAATCTCAGGGCGGCCGAGATGTTCGGGCTCGTGGACACGGATGGCTCGGGCTCGGTCGAGAAGGAGGAGCTCGCGGCACACATGAAGACGCGCGGCTACAGCGATGAGGAGATTGCGAGCGCGATGAACGTGCTCGACGTGGACGGCGACGGAAAGGTCACATTGGAGGAGTTCACAAAGGGCCTCGAGAGCGCAGATACGCGTCCCGAGCTCGAGGACCTACTCAAACCCTTCGAAGCGCCCGATAGCGTCTTTGAGGGCGTGTGGGCTAGCGGCGGCTGCGATCTCGACGAGCTGGGCGACCGTGCGATCTCGCTCGCGCAGCTCAAGCGCGTGTACGTGGACCAGGTAGTCAACCGATGCCCTCCGGAGGGCTGGATCGGGCGCCGATACGACGCTTCCGCCGGACGTTGGAGCTACAAACGCCTCACGCCCGAGAGCGTCAACATGTACGACCTGATCTCGTATGTGGTGCTGCCCGGCTCGGGCCCGCGCGAGTGCTCCTTTGTCGAGCTGCTCGCGACTGCGCCTCAGCCGACCGACTGGTTCGTGAGCGTGCCGTGGTCCACATCCCTCCTCGGCACGATCCGATGCCTTGAGGCCCACGCGCGCGATCATGGGCTGGACGAGGAGGCCAAGTATTGGCTCGCGCCCTTTGCGCTCAACCAGCACGATAAGTCCGCACAATACGACTGCAAGTTCTGGACCTCTGCGCTCGCTAGTACGCCGCTCAAGACGTCCTTCGCCACCGCGTGGGCGCACCCGTGCCAGGGCATCGTGAGCATCGTCGATGAGGAGGGCGAATGCTTCCGACGCTCATGGATCACGTTCGAGACCCTCGCGTGCCTTCTCAACCCGCCGCATGACGCCTTCCTTCGATGCGTGTACACACCCTTTGCGCACGAATACCAGGTGGCGCTAGACTCGCCCTTTACAGAGCTGCGCATGGCGGTGGGCTTGCTACTGGACCGGCGTGCGCGCGACGCGGAGGAGCCCGAGGCGCTTGAGACTTTGAACGCCAAGGCGCGCCGAGAGGCGAGCTTCCCGCTCTATCTTCTCGAGCGCGGCCTGGAGCTCGACGTGAAGCTGAGCGAGGCCTCTCACGTCGAGGACCGAAACCGCATCCTGAACTCAATCATCGGCAACGAGACCACGCCCAAGAGCAAGCCGCCCAAGCAGCACGAGCAGCTTGATGCCGCCAACGCACTGCTGCAAGGTGACCTCGCTGCCCTTGCGCTCACCAAAGTCATCGACGGCAACCTCGTCGTGCCGGCACAAACGGCCGCGGCGGCCGCCGACGCAGCCAAGGGGGGCAAGACCACCAAAACGGGCAAGGCCGGCGGCGCTGCTGCGCCGAAGACCAAGCTCCTTGACGAGGCAAAGCACGCGTCGCTCCAATTCTTCCTCGGCAAGATCAGGACGGGCAAGGTGCGCCGGCTGCAGGTGGACCTTGCCGCCGCGGGCACAGGGGTTGAGGATGGCGTCAAGACCCTCGCCCAGGTACTCGACGCACTGGATTCCGAATGCATCGAGCGGCTGCAGCTGCTGCACACGTGCGCGGTGGCGCCGCCGATGCGTCTCTTCGAGCTCAGCAGCCTCACCAGCCTCAGCCTTGCCTATGCACCTAAGCTCTTGAGCGTTGCGCCAGCACGGCGGTTACCTGACGGCACGATGGAGACCCAATGGCCTGACGGCACATCCTTCGCGACGGTGCTGCCAAACCTCACGTCGCTCGACCTGAGCGGCCTCAAGGCGCTCGAGGCACTACCGGACGACCTCTTCGAGCTGCGAGCGCTCACGTCGCTCACCCTCGCGGGCTGCTCCATCCTCGAACAGTTGCCAGAGCCGCTCGGGCCACTCAAGCTCACACGCCTCGATGTCTCCACGTGCCCGCGCCTTTATTTCCTCCCGGATCTCTCAGGGTGCGTCGGGCTGGAAGTGCAGATGAAGGGCTGCCTGCAAGCACTCATCGACGGGTGGCCTGCCAACGGGCGCAAGGCGATCAATGTCGAGTACGCGCTGTATTGATTTTATGAGACGCATATCGCCTAGATCGCCCGCGCGATTGCGGATTGGCCGCCGCCGATATTTCCCACACCCGATACGCGATCGAATAAGGGGGTATTTATATATAAATAACGGTACGCGCGGCGAAAATATTCGCGTCATTTCTATCGGTACGATCGGTACGCGTGTACTGTACTCGACTTTATTTTCACGGTATGCACGTCCGCGTGGTGAAACCTGTCGCCTGTCCAGGCACCAGGGCGGCGGCCACTGCATGGTCGCGCAGCTCGAGGCAGCACATAGTGTCTCCGATCCACTCTAGCTCACAATCTGATGTCGCTTCGCTCGCGCCTACTGCAGTCAGCGTGAGTGGCTACTGCGCTTTACGTCGGCTTCCTCTCCTCGGTGAAATCGTCGTTATTGGTCGCCAAATGCTTGCTGATGGCGAGCGCGGGCGTGGCGGCTGAGATGACTTCCTCAGTGATCAGCACGAGCTTTTGCTTACGATCGGGTCTGCTCTTCTCGATCATTGAGAGCGACTGCCACCAAAGCACGAGGCCCTCGAGCCGGCCGACCGCCGAGTTGGTCAGTTTGAGCGAGACATTCATCTGCTGGAACGCCACCCAGCCCGCCACAGCAGAGGCTACCTGAACGATGAACGGCACGGGAACAGGCTCATCGACAGCACCAAGCAGAGTCGCGATCGCGAATAGAACGACCAACATCACCTTTAAGAATGACTTTTGCCTCGCCTGTCTGGGCGAGAGCTTGGAGTACGCAATCAGCTTAGGTAGCATGCGGAAGCGCACGTAGTCGTCTGAGCTCATTGATCCGAAGCCCGAGTCCTCTTGCATCATGCCATTGTGTTTCTTCACTGACTCCGTTGGCGTGATCTTCTTTCTGCCCTTGGAGGGAGGGAGCTTCTTGCCTTCCTTCTTGCCAACTAGGTTTCTTGGGGTCCGATGGAACCAACTTCTCGTTGATTTCTGTGCCGTCGCCTGTTTTGGAGGCGGCGGCCATGGATCCTCGCCAGGCATGTACTTTGCCACCATGTCCTGCGCCGCCAAGTACTGCTTGCGCAGACGGGCACGATGGTCGTACCGGGGGTCGCGCCTCGGCATCGAGTGCTCCGATACTGATGACTTGAGTATGCCGTCCCAGATGGCGGTGATCTTCTGGCCAAAGTGCTCTCTGGACGAGACAAGACCGCTGCTGCCGCCGCCGCTGCTGGCACTGCCCGAGGCGAACCCACTGCGCCCATATGGACCCGTGCCCGTGCGGAACATGTAGATCTCGGTCTCAATGCGTGCTGCGCCCGACGTGAGCACAATGGCTTGGCCATCGGGATCCAAGTATGACTGAACGGTCAGAAGAGTGGTCACGAGCGCAGGAAAGATGACCTGGAGGTACTTGGTGAGTTGGCACCCACTTGAAACCGACGTCTCGCAATCCCAATCGACATCGCCGTCGCCGTCGCCCTCGCTGCCTTGGTCATCCTCGATGTTAATCCTCAGCAACGTAATCCCGAGGGTGCAGATGCCGAAACCAAGAATCAGAAGCTGCAACACATTCGCGATCATCACCTGCTTGTGGGCGGCAAAGGATAGGGCACCATGCATCTCCCATGCAAGATGCAGGCGCTTTTGAGCAGCGAGCTCGCCGTTGAGTTCGTCATTGTTGCCCTCGGTCGCAGACATCATTGAGGAGTCCCCACCCTGCGTCACTTCCTCTACCCCGCCCTCCTTGCGAATGCTAGGCAACTTAGCCTTAGCAAACGGGTCCGCATCCTCAGCGGCCGCTATCGGTCTGCTGATTGAACCGATCGCGCCAAGCGCACCCAAGAGCCCAGCGGATGTGGGGTCCATGACCGCCGGCGAACCATCATCCGTAGGAGGTAAGTCCTCGACGTACGCTGTCAGATCAAGCGACTCGTTCTCAAAGTAGTATTCGCCCTCGTCGTCCGTGCCGGCGACGGCCCATCCTTGAGCAATCAGGCTCGAATGCAACACCGGCTGCGCCATGTGCGCGGCGACTGCCGCGCTAGCGTGCGGGCGGCGGTTGAATGAGGACAAACTGTTCTTGCTATGAACGCCTCGCGTGTTCGATGACAGTTGTCAACTTGTCATCCTATGTCATTGATTGTTCTTCATTCGGAGAAGCCCCGCGAGGTGGTTTTTAGAGCGGCCAGTCGACCGCTGCCATCAGGAGATGGACTACTCGGACTCTCGAAAGGAGGTGTGAAACTAATGAACACTGTGAACAAGAAAGCCCGCCTATTGCACATGCCGTGCTCCGACCGGGCTCGATGCGCGCCATGGGCAAGTACACGAGCTACGGCGAGTGTTCTTCAACCATCGGCGACCTGAGTAGCGCCGTGGACGATGAGGACACCACCCAGGCCGGCGTTGGCGTTGCCATACAGAATCCGCAGCCTGCTGTTGCGTTCATCGAGTCGGTCGGCTCGCTTGCAGGCATATGCACGACCGCGGCCTTTCTGCCGCAGGTGTGGGCTGTGCACATCACAGGCGACACGTCCGGCCTCTCGCTTCCGATGTACTGCATCTTTGTGTTCGGCGTCTTCCTCTGGATCATGTACGGATTTCTCAAGCACGCGGGCTCACTCGTCACAGCCAATCTCATCACTTTTGTGCTAGCGGGTTACATCCTCACCGCGATCGTTGTGAACACCTTCTTTCACTCGCAAAAGGAGCAGGAAATTGAGGATGTGCTGCTCGACACAGCGAATGACGCCCTCAAGCTCCTGCCCATGGTCGCCGTGTGCGCCGCAGGGCCGGCGCACACGTTCACGCACCCGCAAATCAAGAAAGGGCTCGAGGAGATGCTGCTGCAGCCAGGGTGGGACCTGTTCGCCGCGCTCGACGTAGAGGCGGTCTACAGCGAGCTCGAGGATGCCAAGCTGCACGCCTCGCTCGTGGCGCCCTCGCGCGTGCAGGCGGCGCTCTCGAGCTTGTCTGCCGTGGACGCGGTGCTTTTTGATGCTTCATGGGCCTCCGTCGCGACGGGCGAGTGCTCGCTGCTCGACGCAGCGCCGAATGCCCTCGCCGCCTCCGTCACATCCCTGGCCTTTGGCGTGCAACAGTGCTACGAGATGGTGCTGCGCGCCGAGCGCCGCCGTAATGTATCGTACACGCACGTAGTGAGGGTTCGCCCTGACTTCCTCTGGACGACTCCGCTCCCGCCGCAGCGCCTCTGGTCGAGCACCGACGTCCTGCAGCCCCAGGGCGGAGGCGAGGACGGCGCCCAGTTCGCGATCGTGCCCAGGGTGGCGTTCACCTACCTACGAGTGTACGAGCTGCTCCGTGGCGGCTGCGCCAGCCTCATCAGCCTCAGTAGCCCGAGCAACCCGAGCACACCTAGTAGCCACAACAGCCGCAGCAGCCGCAGCAACAGCAGCAGCAGCAGCACCAGCAGCACAAGCAGCAGCCACAACAGCCACAGCGGCCACAGCGGCCACAGCAGCCACAGCGGCCACAGCGGCGATGGCGGCAACGGAGGCGACGGAGGCGACGGGGGCGGCGACGGCGGGGCTCCCACTGACGATGCACGCGCCGAGTGCGCTGCGGGCCTCAGTGCCGCCTGCCTCTTCCGCGCGCGCCTCGCCCTCGATCAGGGAGTGTCAGTCGACTACTACGACGATGGTGAACCTCTGCGAACACCGAGGATCGGCCTCATGTGTGGCTCTGCCGGCCTCCGCGGAGAGAGCATCGACGGAGGCAACGGCATCAGCCCACTTCTGAACGCCGAGTGCTTGTGATGATACTTGGCAGGCAGAGGGCATGATGGCCGTGAGAGGTGTGAAGAGCGCGCGCCACATGGCCGCAGTGCAGGATGGCAGGATTCCACCCCAAAGGCACCCAGCTTGCCTACTGTGGCCCTGTGCCAGCAACTTTCTACTAGTGCCACTTGCACACATGTACCGAACAGGGGAATTCAGGATCTTATCTCACGACCACCTTATTTTAACGCCGTTTCGTGCTGCAGGCCGTTTCACATCGGGGCCGTTGATCACTTGATCCCGCACGTTGATCGATCGTCGGGGCCCGACATCTGGAACGACCGTCCAGAGATGACGGTCTCCGACGCTCATGAAACTCTGCATGGCGATTTCAATTCGTTCAACTTCTGGAAAGCGCCCATCGACGCGGCGCCCATCCTCTCCGAGGCCACTGATGACTTTTGCGCTGATGACATTGCTCCTCCGACTTTTGCGCTCAACGGTCCCACTGCAAATGGTGCGCCACCTCAGCAGCACATGGTGACGCAGGACCAGATCCGCAAGCTCGACAAGATGCTCAAGCCTATTCAAGTCGAAGAAATGTCTACCGCAGACATTCAGGCACGGCTGGCTGAATTCGAGGCCGACTTCCGCAAGCGCCACGGGAGACCAATTGCGCTCGCCGACACGCAAGAGCTGCCAAAGCCAGTGCTCGAGATGTATGACCAGCTCGGTCGTCGTCTCAGCCCGGAGGAACGAGCCCTGGCACAGGCGCGCCTCGAGGCTCGCCAGTCCGCGGAGATGACGGCCAAGGCGCAGGCGGAGGTTGAGGCGGCAGTGGCGGCCGAGAAGCGTGCGGCCGCTGCGGCGGCGCGGGCCAGGGAATGGGAGGCCTTCGAGGCAAACAAAGAGGCCGTGTGGCGCTCCGCGTCGTCCGAGGCGCGCGAGCAGCGGGAGGAGGTGGCCGCGGAGCATGGCCTGAGCGCCTCGAGCCTCACGGGCGCCTCAACGTGGCTCAAGGTGGACGAGCCCGG
>Ga0209550_10002775_pt1 | contig 16812 bp, 24 predicted proteins | sample LauGreSuBDMM15SN_2_FD_187567 | JGI IMG/M metagenome (GOLD analysis project Ga0209550, IMG submission 187567) | Freshwater lake microbial communities from Lake Michigan, USA - Su13.BD.MM15.SN (SPAdes) (version 5) | ecosystem: Environmental > Aquatic > Freshwater > Lake | place: Lake Michigan...
TTATTGTTTGTTACAGGTTTTTTTACAAAGATTCAATATAGATTTTAAGACGTGTAAATATTTTTTTGAATATAGTTTTAACAGCAGGTTCAAGCAATTTACAATCTTCATTTAATTCAAATTCAAGTTTAATTGTTATATCGTGATCATTGCCGGTAATTTCTATTGATTCCATAAGTGTTTCAAGTTTTACACAATTTTTACATACTAAATGAGATGGTGTATTGACTGTAAACGTTGTAAATGTATTATCTATTTTCTCTACATTCATATGGGTATAAAATGGCGGAAAAAAAGAAAAAGGAACAAATTGAAAAATATATTCTAGTGATGTATCTGTTTGTTCAATACATTGATATTTTTCAATAATATCCGTATTTAATGTATACATTAATTTCCATAATTGTAAATCAATCAGTTTCAATAAATTAATTTTATTATTTTGTATGTTTAGCAATAATTTCATATCTATTCATTTAAATTTTTTTTATATACTTATTTTATAATGTCTGGATTTGTAAAAACAATGGGTGCAGGTTTTGCTGGTTCTACTAAACATAACGTTAGTGTAAATGGCAACAGTTTTGGTGGTTCAAAAAAGCAGGGCGGCCCTGCTTTAGTTGGATTATCGTACTGGGGCAATCGTGCTATTTTGATTCGTGCTAATGGTCAAAATGAAAGCAGAAATCAAGTATTTTGCTTGAATCAATTAGGTGGTGTTGGTGCAGGCAAAAGCATGTTCCGCACTGCAAATTCATATGCTAGAAAATCTGGCGTACAAAAAAATGGGCCATCTTGCCAAATGCCTACTTATTTACTATAAATTACTTAATTTATTAGGATTAATTATTTTTAGTTGTTGTGTTTTTACATGTGCATAGGCTTTTCTATATAATTCACACGTTTCTTTAGATTTATATAATTGTTGATTTAATTCTTTATTTTGTAAAGTTAAATCAACAATTTTCTTATTTGCTTCACGCAATTGTAGAAGAATTTCATGGTATGTTGGCGGAGGATCCATATTATTTATTTATTATTTACACTTTTTTTTTCAATTTTAATATTTACATCGTTTTGTACGCTTTTTTCTAGTACCGGTTGCCTTTGCACTCTTTGCTTTAACTTTAGATTTAGCAGGCATACTTGGATCGTCCATTTTAACAGGACCAAAGTGACCCTTTTTAGCAGTGTAACCGTACTTTTGCAAGCGTTTTTCTTTAATAGATGAATTATGTTTGCTTTTGGATACAATTCTTCCTATTTTAGATTTAATTAATTGACCTTTAGTTAATTTACCCGCAGTTTTGTATGCAGTCCCATGCCACACTTCTGCACGAGTTCCAATTAATTTCTTAAATTTTACGCCATTTACATAATAACACCCGTCTTCTTGCTTAAGAATATTCTTTGCCATATTATTATAAAATATAAAAAAATGATAATTAAGAAAATACCCCTAAAGTGGATTGTGATGTTTCTGATCCTGAACAATTTCCCATCCAACATCCTCCCTGGAAATTTTCCCTTTTATTATTTTCCTTTTTAATACCATTCATTAATACAATTCCTAAACAGATAAATAGTAAAATGATTGGAAAAAGAACAATAATCCAACTAATTGTTTTGTTTGAAGTACAAATTAAATTAATTACCCATGTCCAAACTATAATATACAACGCATTTAAAAATAGAATGGCTCCTGTGTTTTGAGGGCAAGAATATTCGCCTAAATGGAATCTGTCGCTACAGTTAATATTTTGTGCAAGCATTAATACATAAAAAATAACAGATACTACAAAATAAAATTTTGCTGGAGTACACAATTTGTTAAACATATTTTGATACGATATTTTAAATTGTATATTTTTGTAACATAATCGGTTGCACAGATGGATTTGGATCCAACACACTATATGCTCCATTGATTGTATTAGGTGTCATGTTATATACAAACGAACGACCAAGTGTAACAAGACTATCTGGGAAAAAAGTATTTCTAGGATCCATAGAAATACCTCCACCCATTTGTGTTGTACTTCTTGTAAATCGCATTGGATTATTGTTATAAGGGTAATAACTACCACCTCTATATTTTCTAGATTTTCTTTTATTTCTTTTTCTGTTTTTATTGAATCTGCTTTGTTTACGATAAGATTTTCTCATATACTATCAGTTTAAAATATTTAAAGATTAAATTGAAATATTAAAGTAGAATGGATAAAGGTACAATGGATTCTTGGCCTGTTATCGGTTCCTATTTTGAAGGACGGCATCTTGAACAATTAGTAAGGCATCAAATTGAATCTTATAATGAGTTTATTACAAATCAAATTCCGCAAACAATAGAGATGTTTAACCCAGTTTGTATACGACCTGAAAATAGTTTTCATGCAGAAACTAAAAAATATGCATTGGAAGCAAAAATTCATTTCAAAAACTTTCAGCTAAATCGTCCTCAAATTATTGAAAATAATGGTGCAACTAAACTAATGTTTCCACAGGAAGCACGTGTTCGCAATTTTACTTATTCTGGAAATACTACGGTTGATTTACACATTCAATATATTGTACGTACTGGTCCTGAGCTTGAAGATGTACAATATTACAACTCAATTCTAACACAAATTCATATTGGAAAATTACCAATTATGTTGCGATCTAGTGCATGTATTCTAAGCCAATATTCACATTTAAATCATCACGAAACAGATGAATGCAAATATGATCCCGGTGGGTATTTTATTATTAACGGTTCAGAAAAAACCGTACTTGCTCAAGAGAGGGCTCGCGAAAATAAAGTATACATTTTTCCACCAGTTAATAACAGCAGCAAATATATTTATCAAGCTGAAATAAAAACATCTCCTGATCACAAACGTATTTCTCCCAAACAAATTACAATGACAATTACAACAAACACACAAAGTGACTATATTATTCAAGTTAACATTCCACGTATTAAAAAACCAATTCCATTATTTATTGTATTTCGTGCACTCGGTCTTATCAGCGATTTGGATATTTGCACTAAAATTCTAATTACATTAGATAAAAAATTACTTGACATTTTGAAAGGATCTATACATGAAGCAAATGAATGTATAACACAAGAAGATGCAATTGTGTATATTACAAGCCATGCCATGTATACTCCTTTGAATATGGATCCAGTACATGGTAATATTAAAAAACGAGAATTTACAGTAGAAGTACTTAAATCTGATTTATTTTCACATTGCAGAACAAAAGAACAGCAAGTATACTTCCTTGGTTACATGACTAAAAAACTAATATTATGTACTACTGGAGTAACTAAATGTGATGATCGCGATTCATATTTAAATAAACGAATTGATTTAACTGGAACTCTTTTGAATAATTTATTCCGCAATTATTTCAATAAACTTGTAAAAGACATGACCAAACAAATTATTAGGGAAATGAAAAATGGTTCATGGAAATCTACTGATAATTATACACAAATTCTAAATTATACCAACGTTTATAAAAGTATTAAATCTACCACAATTGAAAATGGTATTAAACGTGCATTATCTACTGGCGATTTTGGAATCAATAAAATTAATGTACGTGTTGGTGTTGCACAAGTATTAAACCGAATGACATACGCTTCTATTTTGAGTCATTTGAGACGAATCAATACACCAGTTGAAAAAAGTGGCAAATTGGTTGCACCGCGTAAATTAGCACCTTCTAGTTGGGGATTTCTATGCCCAGTAGAAACTCCAGAAGGTCCAACTGTAGGTGTTGTGAAAAATTTAAGTGTAATGACACATGTTACTATTATATCAGATAGCTCATCCTTGTATGATATCATATTACCGCAATTAGATCCGTTAACACATGTAACAAATCAAACTACTAAAGTGTTTATTAATGGGTGTTGGGTTGGCGTTACTTCTAATCCATATCCAATCTATTTAGATTTAAAAGAAAAAAAATATGCATCCATCATTAATATTTATACTTCAGTTGTATTTGACTATTTTAATAATGAATTGCGTGTATGTAATGATGCAGGTAGATTAGTTCGTCCTGTATTTAAAGTAAAAAATAACAATTTGTTACCTGCACCACCTACTTATTCATGGGAAAAATTAATTGTAAATTCTACATATGAATCTATTATTGAATATATTGATCCAGATGAACAAAATGCATCTATGGTTGCATTATCTCTTAAAAAAATGAGAAAAGAATACAAATATACCCATTGCGAATTACATCCAAGTACCATATTTGGTGTACTTGCATCATGTAGTCCGTTTCCAGATCATAATCAAGCACCTCGTAATACATATCAATGTGCTATGGCAAAACAAGCAATTGGCGTTTACGGTACTAATTATCATAACCGAATGGATAAAAATGCATATGTACTGACTTATCCACATCGTGCACTAGTAGATACGAGAATTATGAAAATATTGAAAATGAGCGAACTACCATCAGGTACTACAGTTATTGTTGCCATTATGACAAATACTGGTTATAACCAAGAAGATAGTATTATATTTAACGAAGGATCTATTCATCGCGGGTTATTTTCAACTACTGTATTTCATACAGAAAAAGATGAAGACAAAAAAATGCACGGAGATGATGAAATTCGGTGCAATCCAGATCAATGCAATACAACTGGAATGAAGTTTGCAAACTATTCCAAATTGAATACAGAAGGTATCATGCCTGAAAATACAAAAATTGAACCAATGGATGTTATTATGGGTAAAAAGTCGCCTATTAAAGGTGCAAAGAATGATCCCAACGTAGTTTATAAATTCAAAGACATGAGTAAATTCTACAGAGAAGAAAATTGTTACATGGATAAAATTTATAGAGGAATTAATGGTGATGGTTATGAATGTTGGAAAGGACGTATTAGACATTTTAGGGAACCTGAAATTGGTGATAAATTTAGTTCAAGACATGGACAAAAAGGTACGATTGGTAATATTATACCTGAAGTAGACATGCCTTTCACTGAAAATGGATTGAAACCAGATATTATTATAAATCCACATGCAATTCCTTCACGAATGACAGTTGGACAATTGATTGAAACTTTATTAGGAAAAGTATTGCTTGAATTGGGAATGTTTGGAGATGGTACATCATTTACAGAAGACTTTTCAAGCGAAGAAATATCAAAGAGATTACTCGCTTTAAATTATGAATCACATGGAAATGAAATTATGTATGATGGTCTCAGTGGTAAACAAATATCTTCCAATATATTTATTGGACCAGCCTTTTATCAAAGATTGAAACACATGGTAGTAGATAAAGAACATAGTCGGTCTATTGGTCCAATGGTAAATTTGACACGCCAACCAGCTGAAGGAAGGGCGCGGGATGGTGGTCTTCGTTTCGGCGAAATGGAAAGAGATTGTATGATTTCGCATGGTGCAAGCAAATTTACAAAAGAACGTGTATATGATGTTTCAGATAAATATAAAGTACATATTTGTAAAATGTGTGGATTGATTGCAGTCTATAATGAAAAAATGAATATTCATATATGTAAAACATGTGATAATCGCACAAATTTCATTCAAGTTAAAATACCTTATGCATGCAAATTGTTGTTCCAAGAATTAAATACCATGAATATTGCTCCAAGAATCTATACTTAAATACGATTTAATCTATTATTATATGCAGGATAAATTAGATTTTTTTATTAAATCTAAACGTATTCCAAATATTATTTTTCACGGTGAAGCAGGATCTGGTAAAAAGAAAATATTAATTAATTTTATTCACAACATTTATAATTACAATAAAGAAGATATTCAGCAATATGTAATGTTTATTAATTGTGCTTTTGGAAAAGGTATTAAATTTATACGTGACGATTTAAAACATTTTGCAAAAACAAACATTCACGGACAATTCAAATCTATTGTTCTTTTTAATGCAGAAAAATTAACTGTAGATGCACAATCTGCTTTGCGACGATGTATTGAACAATTTAATTTTAACACACGTTTTTTTATTGTTACAGATGATAAATTTAAATTATTGAAACCAATCCTATCTAGATTTTCGGAAATTCATGTTCCACATCAAAAAAAAATAACAACGGTTCATCCAAAATTTGCAGAACTTATGCAACAATTAACACCCGATACTATTTTCAAAACTTCTTCTATTATGACTGAACAAGCCTTTTCTGCTATTGATTTAGAAAATTATGTAAATCATGAATGTACCAATAAATATAAATGGTTAATGTACTATTCCAAAATAAAAAGCGAATTTAGAAATGAAACTTTACTACTTTATGTTTTATTGTATCTTTATGTATTTCGTACAGAAATATCAGTTAAATTGTTTATATAATCCATGGACGATACAAACGTAGTGAATCTTAGTGAATCTCAACATGAATGGGCTGTAAGATTAGTTCGTCTCATAAATCCTCCTATTTATGAAGGAATTATGACAATGTTTAAAGAAGCAGATACCATTTGCACACAAAATGAAGAACCCGAAAAATATTTAATGACTTTTCAAAATTTTTTAGCACGAGTTCCCAAATGGAATGATGAAATTGTTTCTACTGAAGTAACTCGTATTATTGAAAAAAGCAAATGCACTTATTTAGAAGATTTATTAACTTGTGTGCATATTACTCATTTAAAAATTCTATCTACAGTTCGTACCAGTAAAATGCAAAAAAAAGTTGAAATTGACATACCAAAATTAAATATGTTTATTCATAATGTTTATATTCATATTGCACGAGAATTGTATTCCAACATTTATTTATTCAATAAAGATGTACAACCATTAGTCTTTCAACAACATAGAAATGAAATTACCAAATGTATTAAGGAATCTATTTTGAATGCAGTACGAGATAGTATTCCAGTAGATAAATTGTTAAGAGCTTATTTGGATGAAACAACAGATTTATTGAAAGAAGAAAAAACGAAAACGAAAGAAAAAGAGAAAGATGTTGAAATAGAAAAACCAAAAGAAGAAAAGAAGAATTTATCTTTTTCAGATAATGATATGGCCATTACAGTAGATAATCAACATGAAACGATTCATGCACCTAAAGATGTAGAAAGATTAGATACACTAGCTACTGAACGAAATATTAAAAGAAAAGCGGAAGAAGCTGAAGAAGCAGACGAAGATAAAATCAAATTTGTAGATGATGCCACGCCTATTACAATTGATACAGTTTCACTTGGTCCAGAAGAAATTCCTATTAAAATTGATGTAGAAGAATTAATTTAATCGTTTATTTATTATATATTTATTCTTATTTTAGTGCATGAATAAGTATATTGTTATTGCTGTAATTGTTACTGTTCTTTTTAGTGTTATAAAATATGCTCTTACCTATAAAGAACATCCTAGACCTGACCTAAAAGATTCTGCTATTGTATTTGCATCTGCTTTAGCAAGTTTGTATCTATATGATACGTATATAGATAAAACCGTAACAACAAAAATATCTGAAATATTTACCGGTCCTCCCGAATTCTAAAAAAATTGAAATGAAAAATTCAATTAAGAGTATTTATAACCAGTTACAGAAATGAATCGCTCCATGTCTACTGCTACCTCTGCAAAATCCAAGAGTGACAAGCCACTTTCTCGCGAAGAACAGCGCAAAACACACGCCCGTTCTAACGCAAGTTGGCATGCTGAACAAGCTTGCAAACGCAAGGATTGGCTTGCACGCCACCCCGAAGTTGTTGAGCAAGAAGCTCGCGAGAAAGAACAGCGCCGATTGAATGCAGAGACACTTCGCATGCTAGCCTCCATGAAAGAGACCGCCCCCAAGAAAAAAGTTACCAACCTATTTGCTGCACTTCTAGACGACAGCGACACAGATGAAGAGACTGACGCAAACACCCTGACTCAACTTGCGACAACACAAGACACTGAAGACACGCACAAAGATGAAGCAGAAGCACCCATCGTGTTCAACGCTGGAAACAGGTTTGACTGGGCCGACGAAGAATAAAGGTAAGTTAAAAAACGGGAAGGTCTACGGACCAACCCCATTTTTTTATAAATAGTATATATGAAACTCATATATATCGGTTTATTTATTATTAGTTTTATAGTAGGTTGTTTTTTTATTTATGTATCACCAGTAGAATACAAAACCGTATTTGTATATCCAACTCCTAAAAATGTTAAAAAAATACAATACAAAGATAATGCAAACGAATGTTTTAATTTTTCTGCAACATTAATAAATTGTAAAGGAAGAAACGCAAAAGAAATACCAGTACAATAAAATATACATACATAATATGAAAAAGTTTATGCATTCACATTATGGCAGGGTTGTCATTGCCATAATATTAGGTTTTGGATTATCTACTCTATTTAGAAAATCTTGCAAAGATAAAGAATGCATTGAATTTAAATCTCCTCCTTTAGATAAAATAACAAATCAAGTATACAAATACAATGACAAATGTTACACATTTGAACAACATCACACAAAATGTAGTCCTACTAAAAAAACAATCAAGTTTGCGTAAAAACAAATAAAAGAAGGTATATAGCATAAATATGAGCACTCCCATCTCTGAGTTACCGTATAATACTGTTACAAATTCAGTATCCAATGGTCCTGCACCAAGTTCTCACACAGAACTTCCTGCACGAGATATTCCACGCGAAACTATCAACCATACAGCTGATCCACAAGTAACTACTAATTATTTACCTCCCAAACAACCTCAATATATTGAACAACAAATTCAATACCAACCACAACCAAGCAAAACAGATAAATTGTTAGAAGAATTTAAAATTCCTATTTTATTATCCGTTCTTTACTTTATTTTTCAATTACCTTCAGTAACCGCGTTTATTATTCGCCTGCTACCTTCTGTTGCACTAAACCATGAACTAACTATGACAGGTATTGCCGTTAAAAGTATTTTATTTGGTTGTGCATACCATTTATCTATGATGGGTATGGAATATGTTAATCAATAACTAAATTTTTAACTTCTTGTATTCCATTCTCTGTATATACATAAATAAGTGTATTCAAGAATGTTTCATCTTCTTTTATATTTTTTTTAATTTTTGCAATTTCTGGGTTAGTTAATTGTGCAAGTATTTCATTCACTATTTCTTTTTCCTTTTCTCTTACTTCTCTTTCTTCTTTTTCTTGTTGAGAATGCATATATTTTGTATATCCTTCAGGTGGATCTCGCTTTAATGTTTTACACAAATATAAAGGAGAGAATTCATCGTACGCCAAACAAGTTGTATATCCAATTTTTATATAAAAACTAGTTGCTGTTTCAATTGGAGATAATTTAATAAAATCAATTGTAGACATTAAATCATTTTCCATTTTTTGGATTAATGTTGTACCAACTCCTTTGAACACCGTTTTATCTACTCTTGCCGTAATATGAGTAACATATGCAATTTTATATGAATTCCAATTGGTAATTGAAACAGTTAACCATCCATAAATAGTTGGTTTCATTTTTTTAGAAAGCATACTTTGTAATGTTGCTTTACGGGGAAGCTCTAATGCAACATAAATAAAATAATTATCTTTACATTCGTGTTCCCATGGAAATATTTGTTTAAAATTGGCAGATTGTTCGCGCGCATGTTCTATTAAATATGCCAACAATTTTTTATTTTCATCATTGCATGAAATTTTAAAATAGGAAAGACCTTTGTTCTTTTTGGTACATGAAAATTTTGCATTACGAACTTCACCTGATTTACACTTTTTTGTATATCGCGATGTATTTTTATTGTAAATTTTATTTTGTACATGAACTGCACGTTTTTCATCTATTAACATAGTATTCAAAGATTGAATCATTTTAAGAGTAGGTGCATAATCTTTTACATGTATATTTTTATCCGTCATCATAGTAGCAATAGTAGGTCCAAATTCACGATGTTCAATCATAAGATTGTCATCTTTAAAATCATAAAAAGCTGTAAATTTAACTATATCATTTTCTTCAAACCAATCTTTACCCGTATCTAAATAATTAAAATACGATTGTAATGAAAACTTTGGATCTCCAAATCGTGTGTGACGTTTGCCGCATTCTCTAGTAAGAGCTTGTTTTGAACGTGTATATAATCTTTCCATAATTGGTAATTTGAAACGATCTTTAATGTCTACTAATTCTTTTAAACGATTGTACAAAGTAACATTGGAGTGTCTTACTGAAAAAGTTAAATCATCTTTAAAATAATAATCTTTTTCTTTTGCACCAACTACAGAAAATCTATTTACATAAACCACTACTTTAAACAAAATAAGACTTAGCATACAAATTGCCTTTTTAACATTATTTGTTTTCTCTTCTGGAAACAGTAAAGAAGTACATTCATATACAAGTGAAAACTCTTCTTGCAATTTTTTTAGATTCATGCCAATACGCGTATTTTTAGTTGGTGTAAATTTAAGCATTGCATCCATTACATCCATTGCATAAAGTGCATTGACACAAAATGTCATTTGAGGAACAATTACAATATCCTGTATAGAAAATGTATTTCTTGCCGTATTTGTTTTAATACCATCATTTCTTTGTAAAAAATAAAAATTCGTACCTGGTTTATGATAAATATTTCTATACGTGTATCCAACCACTTTTTTTGTATCTCGTATGATAAACGACCCCGTTTTCTTTTCAAAACTATTTAATTGTTCTACAATTCTAGAACAAGCATCTACATAGGTATTTAGAATAATATGTGGACTAGATGGAGGTTTATAATAAGTAATAATCCATTCAACTCCTGAAAAATTGGAACAAGGATATTCATTTATATCTCCTAAAAGGCCTGGAAATGTTAACGGATAGGTTTGCCTGTTTAATTTGAATGCATACAAACTGTTTTTATCGGTACTATCTTTGCAATGAGGCATTAATTGTGAATCAAAATTAGCATGTGAAAAATCAACAGTTGAGTGCATCATAATATCATTATTGGGTACATCTCCATCCATGTCTGGATCATCTATATATTCATTGTGTGTAAAATCTTCATCGGGGTGATGTATAGTATAATTATTATTATCTAATTTAGTTGCATGTTTAGACATAACTCTATTTTTTAAACCTTGCATTGAAATATTAGATACAACCATTTCATAGTTGCTCATAGATATTTTTGAAATGTCATGTGTTTCAAACTCATATCCTATACTTATAATATGTTTGAACAAATCAGATGAAAATGCCATATACTCTTTTATGATATTTTAAAATATTTAGAGATATTATGTCGCAAAGAAATAGTGAAGATGAATTATAATTTCTAGACGAGAATAATGCAACTGTACATCAATGTATTAATTAGAGTTTGTAATAGACGTTTAAGTGATGATAATGGTTTGGGACGTACAGCAGTAGACGACATAGTTGCAAAATTACTTCGTGCTCAAACACGTTTAGAAGAAACTCGTGCTACTAGACGTAGATCCAGATCTCTCCCTAGATCAACACAAGGCGGTAGACGTAAATCGCGTCGGCGTTAAATTTTAATTGGCACCCATTTTTTCATCATTTCATTCCATTTGCAAAACATTTTTATCTGTTTACTTTCAAATTCTTCTTCTGTATCACTGTCTTCAATGGAATCCAACGTAATTTCTTTTTTAAATAATTTATTTAACATTGCACTACGTTTAACCGTATCTATGTGTGCAATAGAATGATATACATTTTCTAATGTATATACTTCATAAATATCGCGTAAATCAGTAGAATGAATACAAAATTGTTTCAATACAGTTTGGTCTATATAATTAATAATTTTATTTCCGTCCATTATTTTTATACAAAATATTTTATAAGACGTTTCTAACTCTTCTATACGACGAGCAGTTACCGGCATGAAAAACATACACTGGGTATGTGTCATTTTTTCATTCCAAATATATTTTTCTATTATAGTTTCCATTAATGTATATTTCTCTGCATACGATTTTTCAAGTAGTGTATTTTTATAATAAAATATATTATGAATCACAAAACAAGGTTGCGATTCATAATACATATGTGTTCCATGTAAAAGAGTACCTACCAATGCAGGATCAAATAATGTAGACAGCGTATGTTTTTTATGAAGTTGCCGATCTCTTATATCAATCATATAACAGGTTGGTACATCATTTACTATAGTAAACCATATACATGATAATTTTCCTACAGGTTGTGCTAAATAAAATGCATTAGGTATATATATTTCTTTGTGTACAAATGTTTCATTTGGAAATTTAAAAGTAGGAATCTCCATAGTATAAATTCTCATTTTTTTTTAAATTGATTCAAGTATTCTTTTAATTCATCTTTTTCTTTTTCTTTTGGTTCTATTTTTTCCTTTGCAATTTCTTTTAAATCTTCTACTATAATTGTATTGGGGTTGATCACTTTTGGAATAGTTAAATTATATTGTAAATGATTATATAAGTGATGCAATAATAACATAATAATAAATGTAATGATTGCAGTATATAATAGGTTGAACATGAATTATTTTGTTATTATTTTATAGATATTTAATCTTAATTTATAGTATATGAAAATTATTATTTATGCAACACATTCTTTTGGTACATTTGAAACATTGCAACAACATCCTGATATAGTTGTATTAGGATATGGTAAAAAATGGCAAGGATTTATTGAAAAGGCAAAGGTGATACACGCTTATTTAAAAACATTACCAGATCACGAAATAGTAGCAATTGTAGATGGTTTTGATTCATATATATTAAAAACGGATGGAATTGAAGATGAATTTTTGAAAATGGATTGCAAAGTACTAGTATCTACTCATAAAGTACAATTAACTAGTATTAATATTGTAGATAATTATTTAATACATAAAGTATCTAGTACTTGTAAAGACAACATTGTTGCAAATTCAGGGCTTATGATGGGGTATGTTCATGAATTAAAAATAATATGGAACAAAATTGTACACGGCGAAACAACAGATGATCAAGTTAATTTAAATAAAGCATGTAATGTATTACCTTTTTTGAAATTAGATAAACAATGTCGTATTTTTCAAAATTGTTTAAATATGAAAGAAATAGAAGAATCTAAAGCATATATTTGTCAACGACCAGGAACACCATCTTTTTCTAGAATATCACGTGCATTTTTTGAATATACACCTTATTTTATTCCTGAAATTATTGGTATATGTATTATTCTATTAATTATTTGTTATTTTGTATACGATAAAAAAATAATAAAACAAATAACAAAATTAAAAAAACGATCCACCACAATTTTGCGAAAATATACATAATGGAATACCCTGGTTCAATTTGTTTATCTAATTGTAAAACATATATTATAATATGATTAAAATAAACTATAATTTTAGTATACATATGTACTACCCCATTTGGATTTATTTTCTGTTTCAGGAAATAGTTGATATACAATAGGTGTATAATATATGTATGGTACATAGTATATATTTATATATTCATCCCAATCATTTATTTTTTCCTGTTTTATTTTTAAAATTGTATTACACATTTTTTTGCTATAAATTACTGCATGTGATCCACCTGAGTGACCTCTATAATTATTACTATCATACGGTATCATAATACCTGGTATACAACCTAATCTATATATAAATTCTTTTTTTTCATGAGTTTTTACAAAATTATTTATATTATCTGTATGTTTATGAATTTGATGATCTACAATAAAATCATCTTCAAGTATTAAAATGTTATCATATTGTTGCCGTTTTGCATGTTTCATACAATACAAATTTGCGTCTATTATATCTTGAACAGATGATTTGATATTTGGTTTGCTGCACTTTTTGAACCCTTCATTAAATAAAATGTGTACTACTTTAGTAAATGGATATTGATCTAGTTGTTCTTTTACATCATTGTATCTACCATTTCCTTTTAAATGTATAACATACGTTGCATCCACGGTTGGAAACATTGCATCTTTATTATATATACTTTGTAGATGATAACACATATATATTAATATTATATATAATATTAATATTATATATGAATAAAAATAAAAGTTTAATTATTGTCTTTATATGTGTAATGTTATTTCATATGATTTTATGTAACAATATTAATTCATTTGGTAAAAAATATTACCCTCACCCAATACATATTTATGATTTAGGATTTGATTATTTACCAAATTTAAACAAATTTGCATATATATCTGACATTATTGTTGTATTAAGTTGTTTATTTTTACCAGGAATATTCACAAAATTTATATACTTAATTATTCCCATTTTTTTAATTCGGGCCATTACTATACATTTAACATTATTACCTTCTGTAGAAAATTGTCATATACCTTCTGTTATATATAGTAAATTTTTTGGAGGATGTTACGATAAAATATTTAGTGGACATTTTGCAATTGTTTTTTTAATTACTTTACTATTACTAGAAAAATCATATATTTCATTGTATGCATTAACTTTGATTAATTTTTTGCACGGGTTATTCATTATTGCAGTTAGGAATCATTATACAATTGACATTGTTGTATCTTTTTTTGTTACATTGTGTGTATATTTATTGTTTCATAAGCTAACATAATTTGTTCAATCTATACATGAACTATTTTTCATATATAAATATCATTCATATGTTAAATTTTACCTTTTATTCTGTACCACGAAGTTCAGGTGGTTTTACAAATAATGTAGTATTTCCTCAGCCTCCTTTTCTTTTTAATCGGCTATGTCTATGTTTACTTTTACGTTTACTTTTTCGTAATTTACTAAAACGTTTTAGCCGGTACGTGTATCTCATACTTATATGCAATATTTTATAAATCTGGTTCTTTTACAATAAGTAAATCAAAAATAAAAAGCATTGTGATATAATAAAGATATATGCTGTAATAAGCAACTGGTACTTGTATAAATGTCATTACACTAGTAATAATTACCCATAATAATACAACAAAAAAAATGTAAAGAACAAATTTATCTAAATACATATGATATGTACTCTTATTTTTTACAAATAGATTCATTCATTTTTAATGTTCTAGATTCTAAAATAAAGGAAGATGCTTCTTTTGCTTTTTCATCATCTTTAAAATAATTGACTAAACTTGATAAAATATATTTTTTAGTTAACGGTGTTTTCGTTTTCCTAACTTGACGAATTAATTTACCATCATTATTCAAATCAAATGCATCAATTTCTTGTTCTTTCATTACGGTAAGCAATTCTTCTGATAACTTTTTCTTTTTCAAATTCAATTCACGAATTTGATTTTTGTAATGAGATATTTCATCATCTAATTTAACCCATTCTTTAATATGGGTTTTTAATTGTTGTTTGTCCATCTAACTATCATACTTGTATTATTTTTAAACAAGTTTATTTACTAAATAATAAAATATCCAACAATATTATGTTTATTTATTATGGCCTTAATAACACATTATTAGACGTTACTGCTATTTGTTTTGATAAATTATTAGGCAATGGTATTATTACCATTCCATATGGCGATATACCTAGATCTAGATATTTCACAGATCCATTATATGGAATTCATAAAAAGATATATATTGTAATAGACGATATCGCACATGAATATAATGGTGAAACAAAAATAGAAATAAATACATTAACGAATATGATAACGGTGAATACAATTGATCAAACCGTAAACCAAATACATTCTAATTTAAATTTTAATTATGGTAATTTAAATGATGAACTTCCTGAACAAAAAATGGTTGTTAGATATTTGACAGGAAATGAAAAAGTATTGGAAATTGGAGGAAATATAGGAAGAAATTCATTAATGTTAGCTTCTTTGTTACAATCTAATAATTTAGTTGTACTAGAAAGCGACCCAACTATTGCAAATCAATTGATAGAAAATCGTGATGCAAATTCATTTACTTTTCATGTAGAAAATGCTGCATTATCCATGCGAAAATTGATTCAAAAAGAATGGAATACAAAACCAAGTGAAGAGTTGGAAGAAGGGTACAATTGGGTAAATACAATTACATTAGATGAATTAAAAGCAAAATATCCAATACAATTTGACACTTTAGTATTAGATTGTGAAGGTGCATTGTTTTATATTTTGCAAGATATGCCTACCATTCTAGATAACATTAACTTAATTATTATGGAAAACGACTATTTTGATATATCAGAAAAACAATATGTAAATAATGTATTACGAGCTAATAATTTTCAACTAGATTATAATGAACCGGGTGGATGGGGACCATGTTATAATTATTTCTTTGAAGTATGGATCAAACAACCCTTATTCGCAGAACCAGTAGTTCCATTAGAGCCAGTAGCAGAACCAGTAGTTCCATTAGAGACAGTAGTTCCATTAGAACCAGTAGTTCCATTAGAGACAGTAGCAGAACCAGTAGTTCCATTAGAGACAGTAGTTCCATTAGAGACAGTAGTTCCATTAGAGACAGTAGTTCCATTAGAGACAGTAGTTCCATTAGAACCAGTAGTTCCATTAGAGACAGTAGTTCCATTAGAACCAGTAGTTCCATTAGAGACAGTAGCAGAACCAGTAGCAGAACCAGTAGTTCCATTAGAGCCAGTTACAGAGCCAGTTGTTCCATTAGAGCCAGTTGCAGAGCCAGTTGCAGAGCCAGTTGCAGAACCAGTAGTTCCATTAGAGCCAGTAGCAGAACCAGTTGCAGAGCCAGTAGTTCCATTAGATCCAGTTGTTCCATTAGAGCCAGTAGCAGAACCAGTTGCAGAGACAGTAGCAGAGCCAGTAGCAGAGC
>Ga0209550_10002776_pt1 | contig 16810 bp, 15 predicted proteins | sample LauGreSuBDMM15SN_2_FD_187567 | JGI IMG/M metagenome (GOLD analysis project Ga0209550, IMG submission 187567) | Freshwater lake microbial communities from Lake Michigan, USA - Su13.BD.MM15.SN (SPAdes) (version 5) | ecosystem: Environmental > Aquatic > Freshwater > Lake | place: Lake Michigan...
AATTAGTTCCTTGGCCCATGTCACACATTGTGGCAGAGATGTAGGCTACGAAAATGCCTCAATTCAAACTTAGATCCGGCCGCGAACTTGAAGTTCTAGATAACGGCGTTGATAGCACCCGTGCCATCGTTTTCCATCACGGAACACCGGCTAGTGCATCACTGTGGAGTCAGTGGTTTACCTATGCAGCAGAGGCTGGCATTCGCGCTATTTCATATAGCCGGGCTGGATATGGCACAAGTGATCGTGATTATGGCCGCAGCATTGTTAGCGTCAATAAAGATATTGCTGAAGTTTTGGAATCTAAAGGCATTGAAAAATTCGTAGCAATTGGTTGGTCTGGCGGCGGTCCACACGCACTTGCCAATACATTATTAGAGAATAACGTTGGAGCGATTACATTAGCTGGCGTTGGTGCATATGGCGTAGATGACTTAGATTTTCTAGAGGGTATGGCACAAGAAAACTACGACGAATTCGGTGCATCACTACAGGGTGAAGATGTCATCCAGCAGTGGTTTATAGATAACGCATCAGTATTTAAATCCGCCGGTGGCGCAGAAATTCGCGAAGCATTTGGTGGGCTCATAAGCGATGCTGATAAAAAATCAATGGAAGGCTCCTTTGCTGACGTCATTGCTGCGGCAATTAGATCTGGTCTTGCAGTCAGCTTTGATGGGTGGGTCGATGATGATGTTGCATTTACTAAACCGTGGGGATTTGATCTTTCATCCATTAATAAGCCGGTGAAGATCTGGCAAGGTGATCAAGATTTTATGGTGCCTCACGCACACTCTCATTGGCTGAAAAAACATATTTCAACTGCTGAATTAACTTTTATTCCCGGCCAAGGCCACGTCACTTTATTAGTTGATTACACAGACAAAGTATTTGCTCAAGCAAAGGCTCTACTTGCATAAATGATTTTAAATTCAGAAATAGTTCGTGAGTATTACGCAATCCTGAACCCACATTCAAAGAAAATGGTTCTAGGAGTGCTGCTCAGTGCCATCGGTACCGGCATGACGCTCTCACTCTTATTGGTTTATCTACATGACATGCGTGGCTTTACAAATACCTTTGGTGGATTCTTGCTCTCTTACGGCGCAGCCGTGTCACTGCTCGTCGGGGGACCAGTAGGTGCTTTGATCGATCGCATAGGCCCAAAGAAGGTAATAATCGTTGGAACTATTGCCGAAGCAATTGGAACTGGCGGTTGGGCATTTGTTCAAACTCACCGCGATGCCATTGTGGTTATGAGCATTCAATCTGTTGGCGCAGCATTTATCTGGCCGCCAATAAATGTGATGCTTACGCGATTGACCGAAGTCAAAGATCGGCAAAATATCTTTGGCCTTAATTTCATGCTGCTCAATCTTGGAATTGGCTTAGGTGGCTTATTTGCATCCCTGGTGATTACAGAAGGATCCCTGCGTTCTTTTCAGATTATGTACATCATTGACTCATTTACCTTCTTGCTCTTTTTCTTTGTAGTTTTACTCATACGCACTCCACTGGTTGGAAAGTACATTCCCGAAGCACATGAACCAAAGAGTGGAAGCTATAGAGAAGTCTGGGAAAATAAGAAAATAGTCTTGCTCAGTATTTCTGGATTAATTCTCTTGATCTTTGGGTATGCGAGTCTGCAAGCCGGACTTCCAATTTATGCAACGCAGTACTTAGGGCTATCGCCTAAGTGGCTCGGTATTTTTTATGCCGCAAATACAATCTCGATTGTTTTATTTCAACCAGCAGTTTTAGGCAGACTCAGCCGCGAATCAAAATACAAAGCACTCATTGCTGTTGGAATTATCTGGTCAATATCGTGGGGCGTTGTTGGAATATCTCCGCTGTTGCCAATAATTGCCGGTGCAATAATGTTATGTATTAGCCAAGTGGTCTTTGCATTTGGTGAAATGATTTGGTCGCCAACGCTGCCAGCACTTGCAAATGAGTTATCACCTGAACATATTCGCGGGCGCACTAATGCCCTGACTGGATTGCAATGGGGAGTCTCAGGTGTCATCGGACCTGCAATTAGTGGACCAATGCTGGGTGCAGGCCTTGAAAGTGCGTGGATATTTACAATGCTTATTGGAGCACTCTTGCCGCTGCCGCTTTTCTTTAAGTTAAAGAAGATGGCGACAAAACAGAGTAATTAAGCCAGTGTGCCCGTTGCTTCAACGACGTTGACCGCATTATTTGTCAGCACAACAGTGAGTTCATCTCCTGGCGCTCCAGGACAAGAAATGCCCCATGCAAATGAAATCGATGCACCAGCTGCAAGTGGAGTTTGCGGCGCACCATCCATTTTTGCATCGCCATCAAAAATGTCTACACATGCACCAGCAGGTGTTGTTCCTTTAATAATCAAAGTTGCAAGATCAAGATCTGCACTTGATCCGTTGCTTACAGTTATGTTAAATCGTTGATTAATTTGTCCTGGTAACTGACCTGCAGCAAATTTTCCTGGTGTGAATTTCGCAGGAGATGTCACTGTGAAAGAGTTTTTATCTGGAGTTACAACGGCTGTATCAAATGCACCTTTTGCTTGTGCTTCTTCTTCCACTGGGTTAACTAGTGCTTCGCCTTCGGCCGCGGTCGTTGTATCGGCTTCAGTGCCGCCGCCGCATGCGCTCAAGGCAAGGGCTAGGAATGTAGCTGTTACTGCAGCAGTAACTTTGTGGCCAGTGCGTGTAAACATGTAATCCTCCATCGGGGCAAGTAAATCCTTGCGCAAGGTGTAACTCTTATGCCTGAAAGTATAGAGTAAGCGCCATGACAACCACCGTTGAAACAACCCGTGAGAACGATGGGTCAATTCAAGGTCGAAGTCCCCGCCAAATTGCATGGATGCGCTTTAAGCGCAATAAAGTGGGAATGACCGCAGCTGCCGTCAGCATCGCTTTGCTCTCACTCTCATTATTTGCCCCCATTGTCTGCAAAATATTAGGTATTGATCCCAATACATTGAATTTAGAAGTTCTCAATAGAAGCGGTATTCCAGATCTGCCCAATGGTGGCATCAGTCTTGATCACCCACTCGGGCTAATTCCTGGCACAGGGCGCGATCTGCTTGCGCAATTACTGTATGGCTCACGCATTTCATTTATGGTTGCAATTCTTACGACTTTTACAAGTTTAACAATTGGTTTGTTTGTGGGAATCATCGGGGGATATTTCCGGGGTCGCGTGGATAGCACTATTGGTCGCTTTACAGATTTTATTCTTGCCTTCCCAGCATTTTTTATGATTGTTGCGTTGAGTGAGCCAATGGTAAAGCGCATTGAAGGTGCCGGCATTGCTCAAGGAAACTCTGCACGTGTTCTCTTTCTAGTTTTCTTTTTATCTTTCTTTGGATGGCCAGGATTTTCTAGATTAATTCGTTCACAAATACTTAGTTTGCGTGAAAGAGATTTTGTCACCGCAGCCGAAGCAATGGGAGCAAAGCGCTCACGAGTAATTCTTAAAGAGTTATTACCAAATGTGTGGGCACCAGTAATTGTTGTTGTTTCACTCTCATTGCCAGGTTACTTAGCCGCAGAAGCAGTATTTTCATTCCTTGGTTTAGGTGTTCAACCACCTGCCTCAACATGGGGAATCTTGCTTTCAAATGCATCTCGTTATGTAACCGTTATGCCGAGCTTTTTCTTAATTACTGCAGGATCGCTAGTCCTCGTGGTCTTGGCCTTTAATCTAGTTGGCGATGCGCTGCGAGATGCGCTCGATCCACGCGCAGACCGCTAGTTTCACCCCTTCTGCAGTTCACCTCTTATTCACATTTCGGACACTTTCTGCTTGACTAGGCGCTCAGGGCAAGCCCGCGCCCACCAACTGAAAGGACCATGAATGAGCAGCATCTCCGCTCTTCGCCGCGTTGTAGTTGTAACTGCAGCAAGCTCACTGGTTATTTCTGCAGCACTTGTTGCAGGATCACAAGTAGCTAACGCCGCAGAAACTCCACGCACTGGAGGAACTCTTGTTTTTCTTGAGCACGAACCACGTCTTGATCACCTAGATCCAAGCCGTATCTACACAGGACGCGACTTAGCGTTTATGAACTCTTTCCACACACGCACGCTCGTTGCATATAACCCAGTTCCAGGTGAAGCAGGTGCGAACATCGTTCCTGACTTAGCAACAAATACTGGTATCCCAAGCAACAGCGCAAAGACATGGAAGTTCACACTGCGTCCAGGTACAAAGTTTGAAGACGGAACTGCAATTACATGTGAGCACGTTCAGTACGGAACATCACGCGTATTCGCAACTGATGTCATCACTGATGGTCCTGCGTACTTACTCTCATGGCTTGATATTCCAAAAGATGCAGATGGAAATTCAATCTTCACAGGTCCTTACAAGAACACACCAGAAGGACTAGCAGCATTTAAGAAGGCTGTTTCTTGTTCAAAGGACAACCGCACAATCACATTTAATTTGAACAAGTCAGTAGCTGACTTCAATTACTTGGGAACATACGGAACAATTTCTCCAGTACAGGCAAAGCTTGATACGGGTGATGCGTATGACCTACTGCCACAGGCAACAGGTCCATACAAGATCTCTCGTAACAACAAGACAGAGCTTGTATTAATCCGTAACAAGTATTGGTCAAAGGCATCAGATCCTGTTCGTACTCCTTACCCAGACAAGGTTGTTATCAAGTTTGGTCTAGATGAAGAAGTACAAGATCAGATCTTCCTTGAAGATTCACAGCCAAATGCAATGAACTTCAATGGCCCACTTCCAACAAATAAGGATAAGTTCTTCACAGATAACGCATACAAGAATCGTCGTATGAATAACTCTGATCCTTATGCACTTTACGTTGCATTTAACCTAGCCAAGATGCCATGCCTTGAAGTTCGTGCAGCTATGTACTACGCACGTAACGCAAAGGCACTTCTTGACTACTCAGGTGGACCTACATATGCAGGTTCATATGCAACAGGTGTAATTAGCCCACTTGTAGCTGCGGACTATGCGCCAACTAAGGTTGTTGGTCCAGGAAGCCCAGACTTCATGCCAGAAGGAAACATTCCTAAGGCAAAGGCACTTCTAGAAACAGCAAAGACTAAGTGTCCTGCTGATTACAAGAAGGCAACTGAAGATGGCATCTTGATCGATGCTCGTCAGTCATCAACACTTAATGACACAATTCCAATTAACGAGGCTGCTTATGCTCGTGTTGGAATCAAGGTCAAGTTCAACATCATCAGCGCTGGTTATTACTCAACTGTCATGAACCCTGCAAAGCAGAGTGACATGTCAGGTTCTGGTTGGGGAGCAGACTGGGCTAACGCCTCAACAGTTATCCCTGAACTCTTCGCATCATTCGGTGGATTCAACTTGTCACAAAATACAAATGATCCTGCATACAAGGCATTTGAAGACAAGGTAAACATCGCAATGAAGACAACAGATCGTAAGAAGCAGGCTGTCATGTGGAAAGCACTAGATAAAGAAGCTATGAAGAACTTCTGGGTATTGCCAACAACATTTGGTAAGGCTCAAGAAGTCTGGGGTTCAGGCCTCGGTGGCGTCTTCTTCTGGGTTCCACAAGGTAACCCTGCATACGGCAAGATTTGGGTAAAGAAGTAATCCATATCTAGTCGCACGCATTGAAGTACAGTGCCCCTGAGGTTTGCAAAAGCCTCAGGGGCATTTACTTGAAATTCATTCATCAATTTGGGAGATTAGAAAATGTATAGATTTATTGGTCGGCGTTTTTTCTTTGCCGTCCTGACAATCTTGGCAGTTTCGGCTGTGGTATTTGCCATCTTCTCCGTTTTACCATTTGATCCCGCATCTCTGACGTGCGGACAGCGTTGCACACCTCAAATCATTGAGGGCAACAGAATTAAATTAGGTTTTGATAAACCCATCTATGAGCAGTATTGGCTCTTTTTATCTGGAATTTTTGTTGGACGCACATATGGAAGCGGCCAAGCAGCCTTTAGTTGCCCGGCTCCAGCCTTTGGTTATTCATTTAATGAAAACGCATGTGTTACAGAAATGATCAAAGAATCTTTACCAGTGACATTAAATTTAGCTATTGGTGCTTTAGTTATATGGTTATTTATTGGAATATCACTCGGTGTTATTGCGGCAAAGTTTAAGAGTAGATGGCCTGACACAACTGGCTCAGTCTTTGTGCTCTTGGGAACATCTCTTCCAACATTTGTAACTGGTTTGGCGCTGCTTATTTGGGTCTCCATTAAATGGAAGATTGTTCCCATGTCACTAGATGGTTATGTGTCGGTTTTAGATAGTCCAGGGCGATGGTTTATGTATTTCATCTTGCCGTGGATCACTCTGGCAATTGCATACGCTGCCCTTTACACGCGATTCACACGCGCTGCAGTGCTAGATACTCTCGGTGAGGATTACATTCGCACCGCGCGAGCAAAAGGCGTCAAAGAGCGCACAGTTCTTTTTAAGCACACATTGCGCGCAGTACTAGCACCCATCATCACCTTGGCTGGTTTGGACTTTGCAGGTCTTATCGGTGGAGCGATTATTACCGAAACTATTTTTAATTTGCCAGGGCTTGCTCGCCTTACTCTGCGCTCTGTCTATGAATTCGATTTACCTGTTGTGCTTGCCACAACCATCTTGGCTGCAGTTGTTGTCATCGTCATGAACTTAATCGTGGACATGCTCTATGCAGTCCTTGATCCGCGGGTGAGAATGTAATGTCAGAGTTATTGCGAATTAATGATCTGCGCGTTGCTTTCCCAACAGATGATGGTTTAGTGCGCGCAGTTGATGGGGTATCACTGAGCGTTTCTTCAGGTGAAACAGTTGCCATCGTGGGCGAATCTGGATCTGGAAAAACAGTGACAAGTCTTTCTGTCATGGGATTACATAAAAAAGGATCTGCCCAGATGAGTGGCTCCATAAGCGTTGCCCATGATGGCGGCTTCTTAGATGTTATTTCAGCCAGCGAAGAAGAGATTCGCAGCATGCGTGGTCGAAGCGTTGCAATGATTTTTCAAGATCCAATGTCAGCGTTGCACCCTTATTACAAGATAGGTGCCCAGCTTGCTGAAGCGTATTTAGTACATAATCCTGGCAAGAAAAAAGAGGCGATATCTCGCGCTATTGAGATGCTAGACCTAGTTGGAATTTCAGAACCGGCGCAACGGGCAAAAGAGTTCCCTCATCAATTCTCTGGCGGTATGCGACAGCGCGTGATGATTGCAATGGCACTAATGAATTCACCAAAGATGCTCATCGCCGATGAACCAACGACGGCTTTGGATGTAACGGTGCAAGCACAGATTTTGACACTGCTTGCCTCTCTTCAAAAAGAGTTCAACATGGGAATTTTGCTCATCACTCACGATCTGGGTGTGGTGGCTCAAGTCTCTGAAAAAGTAAATGTTATGTATGCAGGACGAATTGTCGAACAAGGCGGAGTCGATGACATTTTCTATAACCCAATGCATCCATACAATCTCGGTCTCTTAAAATCTGTTCCACGTATTTCAGCAACGGGGTCTGAGCGCCTTAAAGCTATTCCAGGACAGCCGCCATCTCTTATTAGTTTGCCGGCAGGGTGCGCCTTTGCACCCCGTTGTGAATACATCAAATTTGCAGATAGCAACGCATGTGCAACGCAGATGCCAGCATTAGTCGGAACATCTGCCTCCCACACATCTCGCTGTCATATCGATGAATCAAAGCGCCAGGCATCCTTTTCGGACGCAATGAAGGAGGTGCGCTAATGAGTAATGAAACAATTCTTAGCATCACTAACCTGACCAAGCACTTTCCAGTTAAGAAATCCAAAGATCGCAAGAAATCTGTGGTCAAAGCAGTAGATGGCATCTCATTTGATTTACGCGCTGGTGAAACTCTGGGATTAGTTGGCGAATCTGGTTGTGGCAAGACAACTGCTGGACGAACAATTTTAAAGCTCACAGAGCCAACATCTGGCAACATCGTCTTTGAAGGCCAAGAGATAACAAAGTTTAAGCACCATAAAATGACATCTATTCGCGCGCAGATGCAGATCATTTTCCAAGATCCATATTCAGCGCTTAATCCACGCCAAACTATTGGCAAGATAATTTCGGCGCCCTTTGAGATTCAAAGAGTAGAACCAGCAGGCGGAGTTAAAAACGCCGTGCAGACTCTTATGGAGCGCGTGGGACTAAACCCTGAGCACTACAACCGTTATCCGCACGAGTTCTCAGGTGGACAACGCCAGCGCATCGGTATTGCCCGAGCCGTTGCACTTAAGCCACGCTTTATTGTCGCCGATGAGCCGGTCAGCGCACTCGATGTTTCTATTCAGGCACAGGTCATTAATTTACTCGATGACTTACAACGCGAAGATGGAATCAGTATTTTATTCATTGCCCACGACCTATCTGTCGTGCAACATATTTCTGATCGCGTGGCAGTTATGTATCTGGGCAAGGTCATGGAAATCGGGCCCACCGCAGATCTTTACCAGATGCCACATCACCCATATACAAAGGCGTTGCTCTCTGCTGTTCCTCAACCAGATCCACGTTCTGAAAAATCACGCGAGCGCATTATTTTATCTGGTGATTTACCGAGCCCAATTAATCCACCATCTGGTTGCGTCTTTAACACTCGCTGCTGGAAGGCGCAGGACAAGTGCCGAACTGATGTTCCACAGCTCATGCAAATCGGTGGCACCCAGGTGGCTTGTCACTTCCCTGAATAGTCTGGCCTGAATAAATCAGCTACCAAATACGAACGCGCTCTGACTCTTTCATCCAGAGTGTGTGCTTTTCATTGACATCAAAGGCTGTATAAAACTCATCGATATTTCTAACGATTGCGTTGCATCGAAACTCATATGGTGAGTGCGGATCTGTGGCAATACGACGTCGCAGTTCTTCAGGACGTACTTTGCCGCGCCATGCTTGCGCCCATGCAAGGAAGAAGCGTTGTTCACCTGTTAAACCATCGATAACTGGCGCTGGTGCACCCTTTAAAGCCAGTAAATACGCCTTATAAGCGATGCTTAAACCACCGAGGTCTCCAATGTTTTCTCCCACTGTCAAAGCACCGTTAACGGTGATGTCAGGGGTTTCTTCAGGGGAGAGAGCATCAAATTGGGCGATCAATGCATTAGCGCGCACTTCGAATTCATCGCGATCTGATTGGGTCCACCAATCAACCATGTTTCCATCGCCATCGTATTTAGATCCTTGATCATCAAAGCCGTGGCCGATTTCATGGCCAATGACAGCGCCGATTCCGCCGTAATTAACAGCTGGGTCTGCATCGATATCAAAAAATGGTGGCTGCAAAATAGCTGCTGGAAAGACGATCTCATTCATGCCTGGGTTGTAATAGGCGTTAACTGTTTGCGGGGTCATATACCACTCGCTGCGATCAACAGGTGCGCCGATCTTTGCTAATTCGTAATCTCGCGCAAATGCTGAGATGCGACCAAGATTGCCAAAGAGGTCATCGGATGAAATCTGCAACGTTGAATAGTCGCGCCACTTATCTGGATAGCCAATCTTGGGAGTGAACTTGGTGAGTTTTTCAAAGGCCTTCGCTTTTGTTTCAGCGCTCATCCATGAAAGTCCACTAATGCTGATGCGATAGGCCTCAATTAGATTTGCCACAAGTTCATTCATGGCAGCTTTAGCAGCAGGTGGAAAATGGCGATCAACATAGATGCGTCCAACTGCTTCACCGAGTGAGCCCTCCACCAATGAGACTGCACGTTTCCAGCGCTCGCGAATTTGTGGAGTGCCAGACAAAGTGGTGCCGTAGAAAGCGAAGTTTTGTTGCACGAGTGCATCATTGAGATAGGCGGCAGAGCCAGATATTAATTGCCACTTTAGCCAGAGCACCCATGCGCTGCGATCAAATTTTTCAAGGAGTGCTGAAACGCCTGAGAAGAAATCTGGTTCGCGAACGATTACTGATTCAAATGCTTTTGTTGGGACTTCACCTGATTTAATCCAGAGTGGAAAATCTATTGCCGGTGCTAATTTTTCTAATTCGGCGCGGCTATGTTTGTTATAAGTAAGGGTTGCATCGCGATCTCGAACTTGATCCCAGTGACATGCTGCAATGGAAGTTTCAAGTGCCAGAATTGATGCAACATCGGCGGCGCTGGCAGAGATACCGGCCAGGGCAAACATCTTTGCCACATGTTCTAAGAAGGCTTCGCGAATTGGTGCGTATTGCTCTTCGCGGTAATAGGACTCATCAGGTAAAGACAAGCCGCCTTGTCCTAAATAAATAATGTTTGTCTCAGAATCCATTGCATCTGTGTATATGGCCGCACCGAATATTCCACCGACGCCCTTGATTTCAAGGCGAGACATTGTGGAGATGAAATCGGACTTACTTGAAATCGCATCGATTAAAGCAAGGTCTGCAGATAGGGGGGATGTGCCGAGTTTTTCAATCGCTTCGGTATCCATAAAAGAGAGATAGAGATCGCCGATCTTTTGAGCTTCGGTGCCACCATCTTTATTGCGATGTGCACCTTCGATGATTTCGCGCACCTGTGCTTCAGCTTCATCATGAAGGGCGTATGCAACGCCATCGGATGCACGATCTGCCGGGATTTGATGGGACTTGAGCCAGCCACCATTTAGATAGCGATAGAGATCATCGCCTGGGGCGAATGTGGGATCGATATGTGAAAGATCAATGCCGCTTTTTAAAACCATTGGCTGTATTCCCCCGCTTATATGAAGTAGTTGAAGGTTCAACTTCTCGCGTACCATTATCTCTATGGCAGACGCTACAACACCTAAATGGCTCAATCCATCTGAGATGAAGGCTTGGCGTCAATACATTGTTGCCAGCCGGCGATTACTAGAAGCACTCGATTCAGATCTCGAGCCACATGATGTCTCGATGGCTGATTATGAAATCTTGGCCCAACTCAGTGACGCCCCAGATCGCAAAATGAGAATGAGTGATTTAGCAGATGTTGCGATGTTATCTCGCTCCAGACTTTCTCATCGAATGAAGGTGATGGAAAAAGCGGGCTGGGTAAAACGTGAATCATGCCCAATAGATAAGCGCGGCTATTTTGCTGTGATGACACCTAAGGGTTGGAAAGCAATTGTGGCCGCAGCCCCTGATCATGTGGCAAGTGTGCGCACTCGATTTGTAGATCACTTAACAAAGGCTGATCAAGTTGCGCTGGCTGAAATCTTTGATCGTGTAAGTAATTCCTTAAGGGAATCAGATAAAGAGTTAGATTAATTTAGAGAAGCAAAAAAGCCCGCCACTTTCGTGGCGGGCTTTTTTAATAAGCGAAATGCTTACTTTGCTGCCTTCTTGCGACGGCGGCGCTTTGGAGCTGCACCAGCAGCTGCCTTCTTACGACGACGCTTTGGAGCTGCTTTCTTAGCAGCTGCCTTCTTACGACGACGCTTTGGAGCTGCCTTCTTTGCAGCAGCCTTCTTACGACGACGCTTTGGAGCTGCTTTTTTAGCAGCTGCCTTCTTACGACGACGCTTTGGAGCTGCCTTCTTTGCAGCAGCCTTCTTACGACGACGCTTTGGTGCTGCTGATGTAGCAGCCTTCTTACGACGACGCTTTGGTGCTGCTGATTTAGCAGCGGCCTTCTTGCGACGACGCTTTGGAGCAGATTTCTTAGCTGCAGCCACGTATATCTCCATTCGGAATGGTTCGGATCCGTCACCCAAACCTGTTCGTGGATAAGTGTGACGGGAATTGCGCCGTAATGCTAGTTAATATGAGAAAAAAGATAGCGCGTGTCGCAAATTTATTTTTTAATAATTTTGTGCATTTCGGTAAAAAAATGCATGTAAAAATTAAAAAAATTGCCCACTTTTTCGCCGAAATTACTTTTCATCACGGTTTTTTTGCTCCATTTGGCGAATTCTTCGCATTTCAACAGCAAATTCGTTGGTTTCGGCGTCATATTTTCTAAATTTCGGCAAAAAACTCGCCAGTAAGGCAACCATAAATACACAGATGAGACCTCCGGCAGTTACCGAAAAGGTAAGGCTGGTAGCTGCTGCCATGGAAGCGGCGCGAAGTTGTCCGGCTAATGGACCAATGGAGTACGAGAGTAATTCGATGCCGGCTAATCGGCCCCGAAGATTATCCGGGATGGTTTGGTTCCAGATCGTTCCGCGAAATAGCGCACTGATCATGTCGGCGCCCCCTGCGATTGCCAAAAACAAGAGCACCAGAATCAGGGAGTTAGAAATTCCTGCCAATGCGATGGCTGCGCCCCAACCAATAGCTGCCCAAATGATGGCGCGACCATGGAATCGATACGTCTTAATCCACCCACTAGTTAATGTGACGACAACTGAGCCCACAGTTACTGCGGCATATAAAAATCCCAGTGCCCACGGCACACCAAGTTGGTCTGCCCAGAATGGATAGAGCGCAGTTGGCATTGCAAAAAACATTGCAGCTAAATCTATGAGGTATGTGCCAGTTAAATCTTGACGACTACATGCATATTTGATTCCTTCTAATAAACCACGCAGGGATGGCTTTTGTGCCTCTGGGTGGGCAGGCACAGAACCGACTTTTGCCAGAAAAATCAATGAGATAAGAAAAGTGAAAACATCAAAACCATATCCAGCAGAAATAGAGATAGTTGAAATGACAATGCCACCAATTGTTGGCCCAATGATCACGCCCAACTGCCAACGAAGACTCATGAGTGCACTAGCTGCTGGTAAATCTGCATGGCCAACGATGCGTGGCAAAATTGCATCAGCACTTGGTCGCTGCAATCCATCAACGGATGCAAATAATCCAGCCATCACATAAATAATCCAGACCTTGGGGTCCTCGCTCATGGCATTGAGCAAGAGGATCCCGGATATAACAAGGGCTGCGGCCTCTGTTGCCCAGATCATTTTCTTGCGGTCCACATAGTCAGCTAAAACTCCGCCATAGAGACCAAAGACAATCAGGGGAATGATTTCGATGGCACCGACGATGCCCACTGCAACGTATGAGTTGGTCAGTTCCTTAATCTGAAAGGGAATTGCGACATATGTGACCATCGAACCGAGGTAAGAGATAAGCCCGGATGCCCATAAGTTTCGAAAGTCGGGGTATTTCTTTAACGGCGTTATGTCGATCGCAAATTTACTCACGAGGCGATATTACTTAAAGCTTTGTTCGGCGCCAGGAAAACGTGAAGCCGCCACATCTCCTGCCCACTCCTTGGTTGCATCGAGCATTTCGGTGCGCAGATTGCGATAAGCCTTGGCCAACTTAGGTGGGTTCTTTGTTATGCCCATCAAATCTGTCCAGACCAATACTTGTGAATCGCAATCAACGCCAGCTCCGATTCCAACAGTTGGAATAGCCAGGGCCGCAGTAATTCGAGCCGCCAATTCGGCGGGGACTAATTCAAGGACGATGGCAAAACATCCGGCCTTTTCAAGGGCGAGGGCCGCTTCAAAAATTGCATCACCATCGGTTCTACCTTGGACTTTATATCCACTTAATTGGTGAAGAGATTGTGGGGTAAAACCAAGGTGGCCCATGACAGGTATTCCGGTGGCCACTAATTTTTCAACAGTTGAAATTCGCGCCCCTTCAATCTTTACAGCCATCGCACCAGATTCTTTAAAGAATCGAGTCGATGTGGCAAGTGCTTGTTCTGCAGATTGTTCATAAGAACCAAAGGGCAAATCAGCAACAACCATTGCTCGCTCTGATCCGCGAACAACTGCTCGAACCAGGGGAATCATTTCATCGACTGTCACAGGGATTGTGTTTTCTAAACCTAAGAAGTTATTGCCGGCGCTATCTCCTACTAATAAAACAGGGATGCCGGCTTCATCGAAAATGGATGCGGTCATCTCTTCATAGGATGTAAGCATCGGCCACTTTTCACCGCGCTTTTTCGCGTCCGCTAAATCGGCAATGGTTACGCGACGGTGCGTGGCGCCGCCATATAGGGATTGCATGAAAAGACCTCCAGCCTCAAGGCTTCACGTGAAGTCCCTGGGTACATCCCCAAGGGTACTAGAAGTAGGCTTAACGTATGAAGTTGCGCGTAGCACTGGCACAGATCAACCCAACAGTTGGTGATCTTGTTGGCAATGCTGCGCTCATTTGCACATATATGGATCAGGCAAAAAAAGCTGGCGCCGATGTCATTGTTTTTCCAGAGATGGTTTTAACTGGCTATCCCGTTGAAGACCTTGCAATGCGCGCCTCCTTTAGAAGTGCAAGCAAAGCCGCGCTGGCGCAACTAGTTAATTCTCTGGATCCATCGATTGTTTGCGTGGTGGGCTATCTCGATCAATCTCCATCTGGTGCTCCACAAAACACAGTAGCCATTATTTATGGATCCAAGGTCGCAGCTACTTACACAAAGCGTCACTTGCCTAACTACGGCGTCTTTGATGAGTTTCGAAACTTTGTGCCAGGGGATTCAACCTTAGTTATTCGAATCAAGGGCGTAGATATAGGTATTGCAATCTGTGAAGACATCTGGCACTCACTGGCAGATCTTGCGGTGAGAAAACCAGGTCTAGTTCTGGTGCCAAATGGTTCTCCCTATGAACGCAATAAAGATGATGTGCGATTAGCCCTTGTTCAAAAACGTGCCAAGGAAATAGGTGCACCTTTGGCCTATGTGAATATGACTGGCGGCCAAGATGATTTGGTCTTCGATGGCGACACTATTGTCGTTGATGCACAGGGCGCACTTATTTCACGCGCCGCGCAATTTCAAGATCAACTATTAGTTGTTGATATAGAGGCAGCCACTCAGACCTCCACACCAGATGTTGTGATTTCAGAGAGCAGCGCAGAAGCTGCAGATTCTCTTGCACCAGCTATTGCTGCGCGCATGAGCGATAACGAAGAAATCTGGAACGCACTTGTGATGGGTCTTCGCGACTATGTTGCTAAGAACAAATTTAAATCAGTAGTAATTGGCCTATCTGGTGGTATTGATTCCGCCCTCGTTGCTGCAATTGCAGTAGATGCACTGGGCGCAAAGTGCGTTAACGGTGTTGCCATGCCAAGTAAGTATTCCTCCGATCACTCAGTCCAAGATGCCACAGCCTTTGCCGCCAATACCGGCATTCACTTTAGAACAGTTGAGATAGAGCCAATGGTGCAATCTTTTATGCAATCCATAACCCTTAAAGGTATTGCGGGCGAAAACATTCAAGCCCGCGTGCGCGGAACAACGCTGATGGGTATTTCAAATCAAGAGGGCCACCTAGTTTTGGCAACTGGCAATAAATCTGAACTCGCAGTGGGGTATTCAACTTTATATGGCGATGCCGTAGGCGGCTTTGCACCCATTAAAGATATTTACAAAACAGATGTCTGGGCGCTGGCTAGATGGCGAAATGAGCAAGCTATTTCTCGGGGTGAAGTAGCACCGATTCCGCAGCGCTCTATTGAAAAAGAACCGAGCGCTGAATTACGTCCTGATCAAAAAGACTCTGACTCTTTGCCAGAGTATGAATTATTAGATCAACTCTTAATTCGCTATGTCGATGGTGATGAGGGGTCAGCAAAGTTAATTGCAGCTGGTTTTGATAGCGCACTTGTTATGCGTGTTATTGGGTTGGTCGATAAGGCTGAATACAAGCGCCGCCAATATCCACCTGGCACCAAGGTATCTAGCCGTGCATTTGGTAAAGATCGCCGCTTGCCTATGACTTCACGCTGGAGTGAAGCGTAAATTTCGTAACACAGCCGTAACGCGGCTTTGGCACTATCTGCCTATGGCCCTAGAACAAGAGATGTCTAAGCAGCAAGAGTTCGTTATTCGCACTCTTGAAGAACGCAATATCCGATTCGTGCGTTTGTGGTTTACCGATGTTTTGGGCTTTCTAAAATCCGTTGCAATCGCACCAGCAGAGTTAGAAAACGCATTTGCCGAAGGCATTGGCTTTGATGGTTCTGCAATTGAAGGATTTGCCCGCGTTACTGAATCAGATATGTTGGCAAAGCCTGATCCTGCAACATTTTCAATCTTGCCATGGCGCACAGAAGCACCAGGTGCTGCGCGCATGTTCTGTGACATCACGATGCCAGATGGTTCACCATCTCCTGCAGATCCACGAAATGTTCTGCGTCGCACATTAAATAAAGCAGCCCAGATGGGTTACACCTGTTACACCCATCCAGAAATTGAATTCTTCTTATTCAAAGCTCGTCCTGAAAAAGGCGAAGCACCTGTTCCAGTTGATCAAGGCGGATACTTCGATCACACACCAGCAGTTGTTGGCCATGACTTTAGACGCCAAGCAATTACGTTGTTAGAGGCAATGGGAATTTCAGTTGAATTTAGCCATCACGAAGGTGGACCAGGACAACAAGAAATTGATTTACGAGATGCTGATGCGTTAAGCACTGCAGATAACATCATGACATTTCGTCATGTGATTAAAGAAGTAGCACTTGATCAAGGCTTCTACGCATCCTTTATGCCAAAGCCTTTTACAGATCATCCTGGCAGCGGAATGCACACACACGTCTCATTATTTAAAGGCGAAGAGAATGCTTTCTATGATCCAAAGGCTGAATTTAATTTATCTAAAATCGGTCGCTCATTTATTGCAGGCATCTTGACCCACGCCGCAGAAATTACTGCTGTGACAAATCAATGGGTTAATTCATACAAACGACTACATGGCGGCGGGGAAGCACCAGCACTAGTTAACTGGGGACCAAGTGATCGCGGCGCACTCGTGCGTTTGCCGATGTATAAGCCAGGAAAAGAAAACTCCACACGCATCGAATTTAGATCACCAGATTCTGCGTGTAATCCATATCTTGCATATGCGGTGATGATTGCCGCTGGTCTTAAGGGAAT
>Ga0209550_10002778_pt1 | contig 16808 bp, 16 predicted proteins | sample LauGreSuBDMM15SN_2_FD_187567 | JGI IMG/M metagenome (GOLD analysis project Ga0209550, IMG submission 187567) | Freshwater lake microbial communities from Lake Michigan, USA - Su13.BD.MM15.SN (SPAdes) (version 5) | ecosystem: Environmental > Aquatic > Freshwater > Lake | place: Lake Michigan...
ATGGGGGTCAAGAGGTTTACCACCTGCATTTGCATGTGATGGGCGGGTCGCGCCCGTGGAAAAAATAATTTGAGGAGAAATTGAGATGGGCTCATTTAGTATTTGGCATTGGTTAATCGTATTAGCGATCATTTTGTTGGTGTTTGGTACCAAGAAATTGCGCAATATCGGCTCAGATTTAGGCGGAGCAGTGAAAGGTTTTAAAGATGGTATGAAGCCTGGTGAAGAAGCCAAGACCGATCAAATTCAGTCGCAAGCAGTTCCTGCTGATAAAACAGTGGACGTGCATGCGAAGGACGTTAATAAGTCCTAAGCCATTCCATTTGTACTTAGCAGAATACTTTCCTTGCGCTAATCAAGAACCGGCGATGCTTCGATGATTGATCTTGGTGTATCAAAGCTCGCCCTGATTGCAGTGGTGGCCTTGATTGTGGTGGGCCCCGAACGTTTACCTAAAGTTGCTCGTATGGCGGGCAATTTATTTGGGCGCGCTCAGCGCTATATGAATGAAGTGCGCTCCGAGGTCAATCGCCAAATAGAACTTGACGAGTTCAAGAAACTCCGAGAGGTCAGCGCTGAAGCCATGAAAGACGTGGAGAACTCGCTCAATGCAACGGTTCAGGAAGCCAATATCAATTTGAGCGATCAGGCAGAACCCAAGACCGATGATTACGCTAGCGCTATTTTGGAATCCCCACCAGATGTCACCAAAGTGTACCGTGATGCCCTGCGTCAAGGGCGTGATAGTTGGGGCGTAAAACGCACTGCGAGACCATTGTGGTTTAAGCACACAGCGGGGATTCGTACGCGAGTACAGTCGGGCGCTGCACGCGTGAAGCGTTTTAAGCGACCAGCGTTGTATAAGTAAACCCAAAACAATAACCGAACAATTAAAAAATACAAAAAATTAACAATGTCTGATACAAACTTCGACACCACCAAAGAGACAGAGCAAAAAGAGGGTTTTCAAGAAACCTTCATGTCGCATCTCTTTGAGTTACGAGATCGAGTGGTTAAGTCGGCCATCGCGGTGATCATTGTGTTTGTTTCCCTAGTTTACTGGGCACCCGATATCTTCCATTTATTTGCCAAGCCGATGTTGGATTCTTTGCCAGCCGGTGGCAAGATGATCGTCACCGATGTGACAGGCTCTTTCTTTGTGCCCATGAAAGTCACGATGTTGGTTGCCTTCTTAATTGCCCTACCAATTGTTCTTTACCAAGTTTGGGCTTTTATCGCCCCAGGTCTTTATACCCATGAGAGGAATTTGGTTCTCCCATTGGTAGTAAGTAGTTACTCACTATTTTTGATTGGCATGTCATTTGCCTATTTTTTGGTCTTCCCAACCGTCTTTCAGTTCATGGCAAGTTACAACGCTCCCTTGGGTGCAGAGATGTCGACCGATATAGATAAATATCTCAGTTTTGCCATGTCGACCTTTTTAGCCTTTGGTATTACCTTTGAGGTTCCAGTTGTTGTAGTGGTCTTGGTCAAAATGGGCATTGTCTCGATCCAAAAACTGCGAGAGATCAGGCCCTATGTCATCGTCGGCGCCTTCATCATTGCTGCGATTGTTACCCCACCGGATGTACTTTCCCAGCTTTTATTGGCGATACCAATGTGCATTCTTTATGAGCTTGGGCTGTTTATTGCTCGTTTCTACCTACCCAAAACCGAATCTCTAGAAGAAAAAACAGCTTAGACACTATAAGTATTTGATTTAAAAGAATTTATTTCCATAAATTCGGCTGTTGCAACAATACAACAAATAGTCATATAAAAAACTCAATATGCTGAATTTACATAGAAAAACGGGATAATTCAACTTGCTGCGAAGAAATTCGGGCATTACTTAACTAATGGAGATTTATAAATGAAAAAATCAGTCTTTGCTTTAGCGGCAATTGCAGCCGCTGGCGCAGCACAAGCGCAAAGCTCAGTCAGCGTCTACGGAATTATTGACGCAGGCTATAAGAGTATTGAAAGCGATACCTTAAAGTATTCAAGCTCATCAAACACTAACACAGTCATTAATACCAAAGTCACAGGTATTACTGGTCAGGGTAGTGAGTCGACTAGCCGTTTTGGATTTCGTGGCGTAGAAGACATCGGCGGCGGCTTAAAGGCAAACTTTGTATTCGAAGTTGGTATGGACCCAGCAGGATCTACATTAACACCTATGAACACACGCCAAGCGTTTGTTGGTCTTGAGAAAAACGGCGTAGGGCGCCTAGATATCGGTACTCTATATACCCCGCATCACCTCACTATGGCTAAATTCTCACCAAGTACATTGCCAAACGTTCCAGGAGCTATTGACTACACACAATCTGTAGGAAGCTCGGCTTTGGGTCAAACATTAGATAAATTTGGTATTACTCCCTCAGGTGCAACTTTAACCACACACATTGCCGGTAATAGTATGGCTACGGCTGACATGGTTACCGCCGTTACTGCCGTAAACATAGCATTGGCAAATGCAGGTTTAAATAACACTATAGTGGATAATGCTGGAACAGGAATATCGATAGCCGCATCATCAGGTACTATTATGGTTGCTATTGGATTAACAACAACATCCAGTGCTGGATATAACGCCGCAATTGGTGCTGCTCAAGCACTATTGAACGCAAAAGCTACAACAGACTTAAACGTTCGTTTAGCACGAGGAAATAACACTAGCTATACTGTTCGTAATAACAACGTGGTTAGTTATCAGTCGCCTGTTATTAATGGTTTCACAGGTGGCATTCAATATGTTCTGCCAACACAAACCAAAGTAACCAATAACACCAGTGGCGTAAATACAACTAGCTCAATTATGTTGTTAAACGCAAGCTATGACCAAGGTCCAGTTCAAGCAGCAGTAGCATATAGCGCTGGTGTGGCAGAAACAGTTACTAATACTGCAGCAGTATCCTATAGCTTACAATCATCAACACTCGACACCCTCACAAGTTTAAATTATGCCGCGGGTGCTGCAGCTGCTTCTACCACTACGACATCAAGCAGAGCTCGTCCAATATCTGCAGCTTCAGTTGCTGTTGTTGAGGTTAAGACTACTGAGCTTATGGGAGCCGCTTCTTATAATTTTGGCCCCGCAAAGGTTAGCTATATTTATACCGCACGCAAAGCTAAAGACACTGTGAGTGATTTGTCGGATAAAACCGCTCATAATTTCGGCGTTAAAGCCCCATTTGGTATGACAACGGCTTTTGCTAGCTACACTGTAGGTAAACAAACTTTGTTGGGTAGCACAACTAACGAATCAAAGTATGATTTGCGTGGTATTCAGGCTGGTGTAAGCTATGCATTAAGTAAGCGTACTGATGCTTATGCAATTTACGGTAAGTCTTCTATGGAAAGAAAAACTACAGCCGTAGATTTGAAAGATACCGGATACGCTGTTGGTGTTCGTCATACATTCTAATTTTCGCTGGCCAGGCCAGTTACAATTAGTTTGACTTAAAACCCACTACAGCAATGTAGTGGGTTTTTTTATTGAATAGAAAGTCTATTAGATTTTTCTAAGCAATTTATCTTTAAATAATCAAGGAAAAGTAGAACAGTGATTAGAACAAAAGGGCAGGATCGTAATTAAAAACCAAAATTATTTCAGTAATTCACAAATATTTATCAAGAATTAAAAGGATAGGCCTAAGCTAAAAGCTAAATCATAGCTTATGAGATGCCAAATGAAATCAATACTTAAAATAGAATAGGGAGCCGTAAAACAATCAAAAATATAAAAACATCTATGAAATATATAGACTCGATCGTTTGTTAAAGAGACGAAGCAAACTTGAAGCTTTGTTTAAAAATTAATATGAAAGTAGCAATTAAAATTGAACTAGACTGATAGTAATGCGCCTATAATTAACTGAGTAAAAAACACTAAACAAATCTTTTCAGAATAATTTCAGTTCAATCAACATAACTCAGAGAAAAAACTGATGAAAATTAACTCCTACAGCGCATCTGAGATTAGAAATTTTTTATCAAAGGGATACAAGCTATATTTATACGGAGCAGGGGATGCTGTAAGTAGCTATGCAAGAATTGCAAGTGCTGCTTTAAAAAATGAGCAAATCAATTTTGAGTGTTTTATTGACGACGATCAAAACCGAATCGGTAAAATATTTTTAGAAAAAGAAATTATATCGAGCAGTTCTGTCGAATCAGTAGATCCAAAAGCTATAATTTTAATATCAAGCAACTACTTTAAAACTATACTACGTGGCAAAGTAATTTGCAAAAAAGGCGTTCTAATTACTTCTTTAGTAAGGCTTTTGGAAGATGTAAATCCTGTCGCATTTTCCGGTTTGATGTCTTATGAAGAACTTCAGCGTCGACTACATACTCACAAGAGTAAACTACAACAACTGCAAGGGTTTCAAGATTCGATATATGTAAATGCTTTAGATGTACAAGTGACAGAGAAATGCACAATGAAATGCAAGGATTGTTCAAATCTCATGCAATATTATACAAAACCAGAACATGCGGATATGGATAAGTTGTTATTAAGTTTAGAAAAATTTATTGGGGCAATAGATTACCTAGCAGATGCTAGAGTAATTGGAGGTGAGCCTTTTATGGTTAAAGAGCTTCCAAAGATATTAAATTTTTTGGCTAAAAACGATAAAGTTGGACATATAACAATATATACAAATGGAACGATTGTCCCAAATGATGAAGTCTTATATTCATTAAAATCAGAAAAAATTGTTGTTGAAATAACTGATTATAACGAGTACTCAAGAAATTTAAAAAAATTGATACCAGTTTTAAAGAATAACGACATAAAATTCTTTTCGCACCGCCCACAAAATTGGACAGATTCGGCACGGATCGTGCAGAATAAACGTAATTCAAGCGAGTTATCACAAATGTTTGATGCGTGTTGTGTAAATGATGCCATAACGATTCTTCACGAACGTATATATCATTGCCCATTTTCAGCAAACGTGGTTAATTTAAATGCAATTAAAGTTTCAGGGGAGGAGTATATTGATCTAAGCTCATTTAATGAGGTAGAAAATTTAAGAACATATTTTAAAAAGTGGTATTTTGGAAGGCCATTTCTTGAATCATGCTCCTATTGCCTTGGTCGAGATTATATGCAACCAAAAGTAGAGCCAGGCGTCCAAACAAAAAAAGTAATTGAAATTTTAATTGAGCAAGGATAAAAAATTACTAAGCATAATAATTCCGACATGTAGAAACCCGAGTCGGATACTAAATCATTTAATTAAAATAATTCCTTTATCATCCCATGTGGTTGAATTGATAGTTGTGTATGACGGGATTTCACCAGATCATGTTTTGAGCGTTGATTCGGTATTAGGGAAACCAAGTAACAACAAAATACCAATAATATTCTATTTTACGAAAGAAAAATCTGGTGTAGGACCTGGGGCCGCGAGAAATCTTGGAATTAAATTTGCAAAAGGAAAATACATTACTTTTGTTGATGATGATGACGAAATAATTATCAATTACCCAAAATTAATCAAACTATTGGATTCAAGTGATGCTCCATTAATAATTAGTGATTTTTCACATACGAATGAAAGTTTTTCAAGAAAGTATAACGAAAGTGAAAAAATAAACGCAACAGAATTTATAAAAAGGCTTGATCTTCAAAAAAAAGTCCTCAACCATTGCACAGGACTATTAGTAAGTAAAAGTCTATTTGTTAAAAATTTAATATATTTTCCAGAAATAAGGTTGGTAGAAGATTTAGTGTTTGCGACAAAAATGATATCTTTAGAAGTGGATATTTTATTGACAAATACATTTCGATATGAATATAAACTTCAACCATACTCTACAAAAAATTTAATTGACAAACAGACGTTTAATTGTGTGAACAAAGCAATATATGAGTTAATTGATCATAAAAAAACTCTCTCATCGCAATATATCATTGAGTATATTGATGAAAAAATATTGTTCTTAAAATTTTTAGCTAAAGCTCGATCGCCGTTGGTGCTACTTAGCAAGAAAAATAAACACTCATCATTGTTAGAAATTTTATACAAATTATGGCAAATATTATTTGATAGAAAGAATTTAGGAATTTCATTAAAAATGATGTGGAATGGACTAATACTTTGTATATCGGTACGCAATTCAACACTAAAAATAAGCAAAAAAATAGATAAAGAAAAATCAATAATAGTTTTTTATTGCTCAGGCGCGTTGACAAAAATTTGGAAAGATCTTTTTTTAAATCTTGGATATAAACAGATTTATGTTGTTGATGATATTTTTTTTGATGACTCCGATGTGTATAGTTTGGCGGGACTGCTAGAATTTATCGAAAAAAAGACCGTTGATTATTATATTAATTTTATCATTACAAATTTAAATCATGAAACTGTAAAAAAAATAGAAAAAAATATTTCAGAATTATTTGGATTTAAAAATTTAAATTACAAGATATTTTTTTTAAAGAATATTATTAACTCAGACAGTAAATTTTAAATTTGCTAATTTTAATTTTTAATTAATATTAATAAATCAATAACAAAAAAAAGATTTTTATAACTAATAATTTATACTAAAACTGGCCAGTTATCTAACATATATCATTTTTTATATTTGAGTAGTTCAATTTAGGTAATCCGAAATAGTCGGCATAATTAAACTAAAATTATCTTCTATCCAATTAATTTTTTGATGGTTATCATATGACCACCAGAAATTTTGGCCAATATCGATACCAAAAATACTATTGAACCACTCGATTCTGGTCTGACGGACCGCTTGCACAAGTGGCTTGTAAACATGATAACGATAGGGAGAATGAAATAAAGGAACCATCACGCCATTTAGAACGCACAGATTTTGAACTGCACCTTCATATAAAGCCAACCTAATTCCATGATCAAACGCAGCTAACTCAAAAACTTGCCATTGGTAGTTTTTGTATCTTTTGTGCGATGTTAAATCCTCATAATCAGGGATTACAAAAACATCATAGCCATGTTTACGAAGTTCCGTGTATACCTTAAACCATTCATCCATATTAGAATTGCGCTCAATTTGAGTATTTGAAGTGCGGAGCGTAATGGTAAAAAACTTGCTGTTACTAACGCTTTTTAAGGTATTACTAATAATTTTTCTTGCTCCTTCTGGAGCCCGGTATGGAAGAAAATTATCTTTGTCGACCTTATTTTGGAATTGTAATAAGGAGTTACTGAGATAGGGTATAGGAGGTCTTTGCGTTCTATTTCCTGCATACCCATCTGGAAACATCGGATAATTCAATTCCCCTACGGGAGAGAGATAAAAATGGGTATCTTCAATAAAAGGCAATAAAGCTGGCACACCTTTTAAGATATGATTGAGTCTACTTTTAAGAACATCGGTAGGCGTTTCAATATCTCGAGGAGTTTGTTTTCTAAATTTGTTTGCATAAACATGTAAGTTTATTTTTTCAAATTTTCCATATGCGCGTGCGCAATTTGCAGTAACTAAGTATGTAGCAAAGTCAAAGGTAATCGGAGCATACTCAGTATCATAGTAAACATTCAAATTCATTTTTATCTATTAGTTATAAGATTCCAGCGTCACGCTTAGCATAGTAATCATTCTCATGACGGCGACTTGCGCCGCATAGCGTAACTTTTTTTGGCTCTGGGATAGCCTTCTGCACATCACTATCGAATAGCTCACGATAAATAACGTATATGGTTGGCCTATCACTCTTAACAGATTTAATTAGATAATCATGAGCCTGATCGGGAGTTGTCGGCACTACAACATTCCAACCCTCGAAATTTTTAAACCAGTGCGAGAGGTCTTTGCTATGCTGAGCTCCTTGACCCATACCTCTTCCGACTTGACAAATAAAAGTTATAGGAAGTTTAAAGCCCTTAACTGCCCATATAGGAATATGGTTTACCATTGCACACATACCACTGGCGAGGAAGTCAATTCTGACGTGAATCATAATAACGCGCTTTCCAGCCAAAGCTAATCCCATAGAGCTAGAGTTCATCAGGGATTCCGCTACAGGATAAGTGATGAAATTATTAGGATATTTTTCAAATAAACCAGTAGTAAGGCCGGCAACACCATACCGAACTAACTGACCGCCTACCAACACGTCTTGATCGTCTGTAATTAATTCATCGATTGCACGATTTATTTCAGTGGCAAATGTTTTTTTCATAAAATATTCGTACCCATATAACTGCAGACTTAACTGGATGGCTCAGATTGGTCACAAAGATCAAGCATTGTGGCCATATTGAGATGAGCGCACTTTAGCTTAACCTTTACTTCGACGAAAGATGGACGTCTTGAGCGACGAGTAAACTCAATAGCCTCACGCACGTTATTAAAAATGCTAACTCCAAATGAAGCTACTTTCGGAGAAATTTCACCTACTTGACGTTCAGAGATTAAGGCATCCACAGATTTTCCATTATTCTCCATAATTATACAAATGGGAAGGCTATAAAGAACTGAAAAATTAAGAGTTTCCCAAAAAATTCCTTGTTCGGATGCGGCATCACCGATGCAAGAAATTGCTATTGCGTTTGAAGAGTTAGTTTTAAGAGCATAGGCTGTTCCTGCAGCAACTCCAATAAGTCCACCAACAATGGCACTAGAATGAAAATTAATAGATTTATCTGTAATTCCTTGGGATCCAGCGAACCCTCCATTGAGGCCTGATTCTAAGCCCATTATCTCATCCCAAAGCTTATCTTCACTACCCCCCTTGGCGAGATAATGATGATGATTACGATGCGTGGAGAATAGCCAGTCATCATTAATCATTACATCAGCCATTTCTTCTGCAACGTGCTCATGTCCAATTGACAAATGAGTTGGGCAAAAAACTTCACTCATTCGGGCCTGTAGTTTTTTTTCAAAGGTCAAAATCTTTTTTGAAAGGTTAGTCATTTGTCAAAAGCCCCATATTTTCACTTAAATATTTCATAACGTAATGGCCAATTATTAGTTGCATGTCTTCACAAACTTGCATGTCAAAGCTATTAATGTGAATAACTGTATCAGACAAAACAGCGGCAATTCCGCCATCATAGCCAAGGATCCCAATCGAAGATATTCCTTTATCTCGGGCCACCTTTAGCGCATTCACAATATTTTGTGAATTTCCGCTACCACTAAAACATACTAGCAAATCCCCGGATTGTCCGTATACAGATAATTGGTGAGAATAAATATTATCATAACCAATATCATTTGCTAAACAAGTCAAGATCGATGAATTTGAGCTGAGAGCATGAACATTAAGGCCTTTTCCATGCATCTTGTTAATGCCATATGTGAAATCATTGGAGATATGTTCTGCATTTGCAGCGCTACCACCATTACCTATAAAGAATATTCGATTTCCATTTGAGGAAACCTCGAATAATTTTTTGGCGAATTTTTTGACCTGGTCCCAATCAAATGAGTGAAGCATGCCCACAACATTTTCAATGTAAAGATTAGCCTCATAGGATTTCATCTTTGCATCCAGCGTAGGTTGTGCCATTGGTCTTTTTCAATAAGCACACCTTCTTTAATTGCAGCGGTCATTTCTTCAATCGCTATGCGAACATTTTTTTTTGGTCTAAAACCAGTATTTAATAATTTTGAGGAGTTGAGTCGATATGACCTCGGATCACTTGATGGCATAACTACAATTTCAGCCTTGGTAATTTCTTGGATCATTTTGGCCATATCTAATATTGAAATATTTTCAAAACCAGCATTATAAATCCCAACAAAATGTGGATTTTCAAGAAGAAAAATATATAGATCAGTAATATCGTCAATATGAATATTGGGACGAGTTTGCTCCCCCCCAAGAACCGTCATTACCCCATTTTTTTGGGCCTGCATAGTTAATAAGTTTACGGCTACATCTAGGCGCATTCTCGGAGAAAGCCCACATACCGTGGCTGGACGAACAATCTGTACGCACATCCGGTCAGCGTAGCTGAGCAAAACCCGCTCCGCAACCATTTTTGTCTTGTTATACTCCGACAGGGGGGCTAGGTTTGATTCCTCAAATACCTCAGGTTCATTTGACACACCGTAGACGCTACCCGAAGAGGCAAAAATAAACCGGTTAATTCCAGCTTTGAAGCACATATCAGCCAGTTGCATCGTGGCCAGGCAGCTTATCTCCCATGTAAGCTTTGGATCTAAATCACTGCATGGATCGTTCGCAACTGAGCTTAAGTGTATAACAGCATCAACCCCATCAAGAGGAATATCTGCAACACGCCGCACATCACCCTCAATAATAGCTAATTTTGGGTGTATTGCAAGGTGATTTCCGAACCACATAATGTCGAAAGCAATCACTTCATGACCCAACTCTAATAGCTTAGGGACAAGTACTGAGCCCTTATATCCACAAGCCCCTGTAACGAGAATTTTCATATTGGAGATAGAAAAAAATAAGTAGGATTGAATTATATCTAAAACCGACCTAAGACCTTATTCTTCTGGCTTCTTCTAGCTTTTCAAAAGACCCAATATCTATATGAAATCCTGTATGGTGCCAAGGGGCAATGAATGGAAGTAGGTGGGGAATGCATTCACCGCAAAAATCTGTAGAATTGTTACATCTTGATCGCAATGTGTGTAATATTTTTTTTTCAATTATAAAAACTGCGCCATTGGCAATTTTTCCAAAAAAATGTGGAGATTTTTCCCAATAGTTCTTAATCCTTCCAGAGTCTTCGTCGATCTGCAGGATGCCGGATGAATGATAATTTTCAGTTTCAAAGGTTAGTAATGCAATATCGCTCCAAGCAGGGCGCTTGTGAAAAAAATTAATAAAATCCTCTATGGAAAAATTGGAGAAATTGTCAACATGAGCAACAAAGAGATCATCGTCTGGATACGTTTCGCAAATCTTAAAAATTGTCTGAGCAGTTCCCAGAAGCTTTGGCTCATGTTCAACTTTAACTAAATTACCGATTGGATGATTTTTTAGAGCATCGCAAACCAAATGTGGTAAGTAATGAGTATTAACAAATATGTTATTAAAATTATGTTGAGAGACTTTATCTAACCAAATGTGCAAAATTGGCTTTGAATTAATATCTACCAAACATTTTGGAATAATATCTGTTATTGGTTTTAGTCGAGTACCGTAGCCAGCGCTAAGAAGTAAAAAATTCATCTAAGAGAAAATTATGATAACTAAGGGTTTTGTGAGTGGTAACTTTAACACGGTTCACGCGGGGCATTTACGTATGTTGCAGTTTGCAAGAAGCAAGTGCTCTGAACTTATTCTTGCATTACATAGTGACAATACTATTGGGGTAGACGTTCCTTTTGTTGAAAGAAAATACTTATTGGATTCGTTAAAGCTTGCTGATCAAATTATTGAGATCCACCCAGAGAAATTGCAAACCGTTTTAAGTAACGTTAGACCAGACATTGTTATAAAAGGCAAAGAGTTTGAGGATTTAGAAAATGTAGAAACTAAAGAACTAAATGTATATGGTGGCACACTCATCTTTTATAATGATAGTTTGTATGATGGAACTTCATCAAGATTTGATAATAACTTTAATTCGATTTTTGATTTTACGTCCCTTCTTAAAGATCCAAATAACCGTTTAACTCAAGATAAAGTTTTTAATTTAATTAGCAAATTTAATAAAAACCGTATTGCAGAGAATTTAAAAATAAAGGTTGTTGTTTTTGGGGATCTTATTATCGATCGATATATAGATTGTCACCCCATTGGAATGTCACAGGAGGATCCGACTTTAGTCGTGCAGCCTAAATCGACTAAAGATTTCATCGGCGGGGCTGGAGTTGTTGCAAAACATTTAGCAAGTTTGGGGCTTGAGGTGCATCTCCATACTGTAGTCGGATCTGATCCAGACTCTTATGAAGAGAAGCACTTAGCGGAGCTTAAGGAAGAGATAAATTTTTACAATTGGAATGACTCAACACGTCAGAATATTATAAAAATACGATATAGATCTGGAGGAAAAACACTATTGAGGGTTAATAAAATCTTTGATCACGATATTGATAACACCATGCAAGATAAAATATTTTTAATGGCGAAGATGCACATTGCCAATTCTGATGCAATAGTGTTTGCGGATTTTAACTATGGCTTTTTGCCGGATTCTCTTGTGCTAAGATTAATTGATTATGCTCGGCAACACAAAAAAATTTGTTTTGCTGATAGCCAATCTTCGTCTCAGATCGGTGACGTATCTAGATTTCTAAATGTTGATTTAGTGAGCGCGACAGAACGCGAGACACGGTTAGCTGTCAATGATTTTAAGTCTGGAATTCAAGTTATTGCTGCAAAGTTAGTCGAAAAAGTTAATTGTAAGTTATTAATTTTGAAACTAGGTAAAGAGGGTGCATTATTGTTTAGTGCTAATAATATTCGCTATCCTATTTCATTGGGTGCTTTGAATGATAACCCTATTGATGTCGCTGGGGCAGGTGATGCTATGTTGTCAATGATGGTCGCAGCTAAATTATTTGGTATGGATGATGATGAAGCATTTTTACTTTCAAATATCGGCGCAGCAATACAGTGCGCCAGAGTTGGAAATCTTCCGATAGGAGAAGTCTTTAGGTCAGCACTCTAGCCAGATCTAAACCTCTTACCAAATTTAGCAAGAGAGGCAATTATGCTCAGTAATTTTTAGTACCATCAATAATGCCAAAAACCTTAATATAAATTTTTATTCGCTATCGTTATATTCCCGCTAGTTTTCAAAGTATGTATAAGTACGTTCTTAGTTGTTGTTTCAGGTTCGTGCCTCGAGGTGTTATCGCGAACCTACTTTGATGGATCAAAAAATGCATGGGGATTTGCTCAATAAAGGTGTGCAGTGAAAATTGTTCGATAAAGCAATTTAGTTGCTATTAATTAAGCGTGTAATCTAAAAAATCCGTTTAGCGTGAAGACTTTATCCGTCATCTAGAATTGATGAAAAAATCTTATTAACTTTGGTTAACAAATCTAAGGTTCGACACTGGAATCATCACAGCAGTTGTAGATGAATCTGTAAGGCCATAGGTCGATAGAAAGCTAGCACTTGCTGGATAAGCTAACAAAAAATCTTTAAAATTTTTGGTTAAGAAACCTGCATTTGAGACTCCCTTTTCCGTACCTTCGAAATCATCTAAAATAATTATTGCATTCTCGGCGTGAAGTTTTATCAAGAGAGGGACATCTTCTTCTTGAATTCGACCATCAAATAAATAAATGTCCGGTATAAGCTTTTTGTCTAGTATGGTGGTAAACATTTCAGTAGAACTTTTTTTTGGGTATTGAACAAGATTGCTCAATACAGAATCAGTGTCTAACTTAATATTATTTGAAAAATCACAAGTGTGAATTTCTGGAGCTGGTCTACCGCATAGACTGTGGCCGAGTGAGAGCGAGTATGTCGAGCGGCCAATAAATGTCCCAACTTCCGCTATAAGACTAGGTTTGAAATAATTAGTTAGCAAAGCAAGAGATACGGCGGATGCCACTGATATTGAGCCTGTATTATAATCTGCAGAATTTCTCCGAGCCTCAAAGTATATGTGTTTTGAGGTAACACTTAACTTTGCCTGATCTAATATTGAAGAACCATTTGAAAAGATTATGTTCCAGAACATATGAGTGAAAGAATTTCTGCTTATATTTAAAGTATTCATCGGCTGATCCCATGTTTTTTAATTGAATTCATTGTGTTGGCGTATTGCACAACATCTATTGTATGTTTGTAAATAGGTTTTACTTGAGTGATGGGCAATTTTTGTACCCCTATTATCATGTTGAAGGCATTGAGGTAGAGCCTAAACTTCGATAAAAATCTTCAATAACATTCAAACATTCAGCTTGGTGCGGCTTATAAGTCATACGATATTCGATAAACTTAGATATTTTTCAATCGCTTTCATAGAGAAGCTAATTTTAATAACTATATTACTTTTTAGAAAAAAAGTAATTTGTGGTTATTTTTTTGATCCTAGTGTCAGTAATTTAATAAATTAAGTACATTTAAACCTGTATTTGCCTTTTACCTTAAAATATACTTTTAGTATTTTGCCCTTTAAACTCCCTTATTATTGAGTTTGGCACAAGGATAGATCGTAAATGAGTGATACCCCAAAAATGGACAAAGATCGTCGTACTTGGCTCGTTGCCACTTCCGCTGTTGGTGGTTGTGGCACCTTAGCGGGCGCATTCCCATTTCTAGAAAGTTTTCAGCCTTCTGAGCGAGCCAAAGCTGCTGGGGCGGCTGTTGAAGTGGATATCTCTGGCATGAAGCCCGATGAGATCCGGACGGTGGAGTGGCGCGGTAAGCCTGTTTGGGTGGTTCGTCGCAACCAAGACCAAGTTAAAGAACTTACCAAACTAGATAGCGAATTAGCTGACCCCAAGTCTTTACGGGACCCTGCTGCCTTAACCCCTGCCTATGCTCGTAATGAACATCGCTCGATCAAGCCAGAGTACCTCGTTGTCGTGGGTATTTGCTCCCATTTGGGTTGTTCACCCACTGCTAAGATTCAAGCAGGCCCCCAGCCCTCCTTGCCTAACGACTGGCCAGGCGGCTTCTTATGCCCCTGCCATGGATCTACTTTTGATATGGCTGGTCGAGTTTATAAGAATAAGCCCGCACCTGATAATTTGGAGGTTCCACCCCATATGTACTTAAGCGATACCAAGATTTTGATCGGTGAGGATAAGAAAGCTTGAGTAATTTACTTTACTATTTAATTAACTAACCAAGCATTAGGAAATTAGCCATGGCATTCCAAGAAATTAAAGTTCCAGATAACGCCACCATAGCCGAGAAAAGTTTAGCGTGGGTTGACTCGCGTTTTCCGTTAACAAAATTGTTTAAGGAGCACATGAGTGAGTACTATGCACCTAAAAACTTCAACTTCTGGTACTTCTTTGGGGCCCTAGCCATTGTTGTTTTAGCAATTCAGATTGTGACCGGTATTTTTTTGGTGATGAACTACAAGCCTGACGCCGCCAAAGCGTTTGATTCGGTCGAGTACATCATGCGTGAGGTCCCTTGGGGCTGGATGATTCGTTATATGCACTCCACGGGCTCATCCATGTTCTTTGTGGTGGTCTACTTGCATATGTTCCGCAGTTTGATCTATGGCTCCTATCAAAAGCCGCGTGAGCTCATTTGGATTTTTGGTTGTTCTATATTTTTACTATTAATGGCCGAGGCATTCTTTGGTTACCTCTTACCCTGGGGTCAAATGTCCTATTGGGGTGCACAGGTCATTGTTAATTTGTTTGCGGCTATTCCATTAATTGGTCCTGATTTAGCGCTGTGGTTGCGTGGAGACTACGTCATTGGCGATGCAACTTTAAATCGCTTTTTCTCATTCCATGTAATTGCCTTACCACTTGTCTTGGTTGGCTTGGTTGCGGCTCATATTATTGCGTTGCATGAAGTCGGTTCAAATAACCCTGACGGTGTCGAGATTAAAAATAATTTAGATGCCTCTGGGAAGCCCGTAGACGGTATTCCTTTTCATCCCTACTATTCGGTACACGACGTCATGGGTCTCGGAGTGTTCCTCATGATCTTTGCGGCGATTGTGTTCTTTGCGCCAGAGATGGGCGGATACTTCTTGGAAGCAAATAACTTTATACCGGCTGATCCTTTACAAACCCCATCCCACATTGCCCCGGTTTGGTATTTCACGCCGTTTTATTCCATGTTGCGTGCTACTACAACGCCTTTCTTGATACCGCTGTGGATACTTTGTGCCCTAGTTTTGGGAATGATTATTAAGAATTCAAAGGATGTTCGCATTAAAGGTACCTGCGCTGCAATTTTGGTAGCGTTAGCCTTGGGCTTCTACTTTTTGGATGCCAAGTTTTGGGGTGTGGTGATCATGGGTGGCTCCGTAGTGATCCTGTTCTTCTTACCATGGCTCGATAAGTCTTCAGTTCGCTCGATTCGCTACCGTCCAGACTTCCATAAATATATTTATGGAGCATTCATTATCAGTTTTGTGGTCCTGGGCTATTTGGGAATCAAGCCACCATCACCTCTATTTGAGAAGATCTCGCAAGTAGGCACCATTTATTATTTGGCATTCTTCTTTGCTATGCCGTGGTGGAGCAAAATGGGTACGTTTAAGCAAGTACCCGATCGCGTAAACTTTGTAGCGCACTAATCCATAAGAATAAGATAAAAATTTAGGAACTTAAATGAAATACACGCTTAGTCTAATCAGCGCTTTCCAAAAAGGATTGGTTTTGGTTGCCGCTGCTCTGCTAATGAGTGTAGCGAATGCTGCCGGTGGCGACTATCCTCTTGATAGTGCACCTAATCGTTTAAATAGCAATGCATCTTTACAAAATGGGGCAAAAGTTTTTGCTAACTACTGCTCGGGTTGTCACTCAGCCGTGAATGTTCGTTATAACCGTCTGCGTGATATCGGCCTTGCCGACCAACAAATTAAAGATAATTTAATTTTAGGCGATCAAAAAGTGGGTGATCTGATGACCATCTCCACGAATCCTAAAGATGCTAAGGCATGGTTTGGTAAGGTGCCACCGGACTTATCTTTATCGGCACGGTCGCGCGGCCCAGATTGGATTTATACCTATCTTCGTACCTATTACAAAGATGATGAAAGCCCAACTGGCTGGAATAATTTAGCGTATCCAAATTCTGCAATGCCTCATGTCCTTTGGGAGTTACAGGGTGAACGAGCCGCTAAGTTTGAAGAGCTTAAAGACGCCAAAGATCCTAGTAAAACTACAAAAGTATTTAAGGGTTTTGAACAGTTAAGTCCTGGATTAATGAAGTCCCAAG
>Ga0209550_10002779_pt1 | contig 16804 bp, 18 predicted proteins | sample LauGreSuBDMM15SN_2_FD_187567 | JGI IMG/M metagenome (GOLD analysis project Ga0209550, IMG submission 187567) | Freshwater lake microbial communities from Lake Michigan, USA - Su13.BD.MM15.SN (SPAdes) (version 5) | ecosystem: Environmental > Aquatic > Freshwater > Lake | place: Lake Michigan...
CTACACCGCCGTCATCAGCCACCGCTCTGGCGAAACCGAAGATTCCACCATCGCAGACATTGCGGTGGGCTTGAACGCTGGCCAAATCAAAACTGGCTCAATGAGCCGCAGCGATCGCATGGCCAAGTACAACCAATTGCTGCGCATTGAAGAGGACTTGGGTGACGTAGCAGAGTACCCAGGTCGTTCAGCGTTTTACAATTTGCGCTAATATTTGCAGATAGCCCTATTCGATGCTCATGGACAACCGCCTATTGCCTGCCATCTTGATCACCCTGCTGCTGGTCTTGCAGGGTCAGATTTGGTTGGGCAAAGGCAGCGTTCCCACGGTCATTGAGTTGGAGAATAAAATTCAAGTGCAAAACGAGTTGAATGCCAAAGCCAAGCGCATCAATGGCCAACTCGGCTCTGAAGTGAACGACCTCAAAGAAGGTTTGAACACGGTGGAAGAGCGTGCTCGGCACGAACTGGGCATGGTCAAAGCCAACGAAATTTTCGTGCAGATCGAAAAATGACAGATCCGGTCGAGTGGGCCGGCTTCGTGTTGTCTTTGGCAATGGTCTATTGCAACATTCGCCAAATTCATTGGGGATGGTTATTGGCCATTGTTAGTTCTGTTCTTTATGGTTTTGTTTTTTGGAAAACAGCGCTTTATGGACAGGCAGCATTGCAGGTGATGTTCATTGCCATGGCAGCTTGGGGCTGGCGGCAGTGGCTTCAAGGTCGATCTCAGACCCAGGTACCAACAGACATGCAAGCAAGTGATCTACCGGCCGTCAGCTCGCTTCAAAGGCATGAGTGGCTTCGTGTTTGCATGGCAACCCTTCTGGCATGGGTTGTGTGCACTGTGGTTCTCCACCAACTCTCCGACAGCAAGGTGCTGGTTTTGGACGCCTTGATCACGGCCTTGGCCTTGCTGGGACAGTATTTGTTGGGCCGCAAAAAAATTGAAACTTGGTGGATCTGGTTGGCGGTCAACATCTTGACCATCGCTTTGATGGCCACCCAAGACCTCTGGCTAACTGCTTTCCTTTACTTTGTCTTTGCAGTGCTCAGTGTGGTGGGGTTGAAAACATGGCGGAGACAAAGTGCGCACTGAGCCTGTTCGCATTGCCTTGCTTGGCGCAGAAAGCACTGGCAAAACCAGCCTGAGTCTGGCCATGTCTCAAGCTTTGGGAGCTCATGGACAAAAAGTTTTTACAGTGACCGAGAAACTTCGTGAATGGTGCAATCACCATGGACGAACGCCCGAGGTGCATGAGCAAGCGCACATTGCAGCGTCTCAGTGCGAAGCAATTTTTTCAATCCCCGAAGGCTGGGTCATTGCCGACACGACACCTTTGATGACTGCGGTTTACAGTGACTATATTTTTCAAGACAAATCACTTTATGACTTTGCACTTGAGTACCAAAGCAAATTTGACGCAACCCTGCTAATGGGACTGGATGTCGCTTGGGTTGCCGATGGCTTGCAAAGAGACGGCGTCCATGTGCGGGAACCGGTCGACAGCTTACTCCGGCAAGCACTGTCGCAGGCCAATATTGCCTTCAAGGTGGTGTACGGCCAAGGTCAGGCCAGAGTGAATGCGGCCCTGATGGCATTGCAAGACAGCCTGCCGCCTGATCTCAAAAGCCTTCTGGCTTCGCTGTCACTTTCACAGACACAACTGCAGCGGGAAAACAATCAATTTGGCCTGAATCAAGGGCGTACAGCATGGCGCTGCGACTTGTGCAGCGATGCAGATTGTGAACACAAACTGTTCAGTGATTTGCTCAAACCTTGAACCTCAATGGACAGCGGGTCCTGTGGGCGGTGAGCTCTCAACTTGCGTGAACAAACTGGCTGCATCAACGGGGTCAAAATGGTACTGCTGACCACAAAACTCGCAGCCTACCTCGATCGATTCACGCTCAGCCAAAATGCTTTCCACCTCAGCGGTACCCAAGCTTTTGATCATACGGCCCACGCGCTCTCTGGAGCAACTGCATTGAAAACGCGGCCCAGCTTCACCCACTAAGGGCTCAAAACGCAGCAAAGGCTCTTCCCAAAAAAGGCGGTGCAAAATACTTTCGACATCCAAGCCCAACAACTCTTCTGGCTTCAAGCTTTTAGACAAAATGGAGATGCGGTTGTAGTCTTCATCTTTGCCCAGAGCAGATTCACGTTCAACCGCGTCGTAGCGACCCGCCAAATTACCCTCCCCCTCCAAAGGCAGCCGCTGAATCAGTAGTCCGGCTGCCACCTTTGAATTGGCGGCCAGCACCAAGGTGGTATCCAGTTGCTCCGACTGCAGCATGTAATGCTCGAGGACCTCGCTTAATTTTTCAATTTTTTCCTTGCGATCGTCAAACAGTGGCACCACGCCCTGATAGGGCTGCTGGCCAGGCAATCGCTCTAAGGGGTCTAAGGTGATGGCACAGCGCCCCTCATTGTGTTGGTTCACCATTTGGCTGAGCAAGGCATCAGGCGCGACATCACCTTGCACGGTGGCGGTAGCGCGAAATCCAAAATCTGGTTGCACTTCAACGACCGACAATTTAACGGGTCCATCGCCAAACACTTGAAGCACCAGTGCGCCATTGAACTTGATGTTGGCTTGCATCAAAATGGCTGCGGCAGACATTTGGCCCAACAATTCGGACACGGGCTCAGGGTAGGGGCCTGTCTCCGTATTGGCTGCACGCCTTTGTAAAGATTCTTGCCAAGCGTCAGTTAAACGCACAATGACGCCCCTGACAGGCAGGCCTTCAAATAAAAACTTATGAAGTTCAGACAATTTTTTTCAGTCCTGAGTGAAAACGTTGCGCGTTGAGAACATAATTTTTAGCAGACATTCTCAGACCCTGGATTTGTTCAGGTGTGAGCTCACGCACGACTTTGGCGGGCGAGCCCATGATCATTGAGCCATCCGGAAATTCTTTGCCTTCTGTGACCAAAGAGCCTGCACCCACCAAACAATTATTTCCAATTTTGGCGCCATTCAATACCACCGCCCCAATGCCAATGAGCGACTCATCACCAATGGTGCAACCATGCAGCATCACTTGGTGACCCACAGTGACATGCTTTCCGATGGTCAAAGGCTTTCCATGGTCTGCATGAAGCACACTGCAATCTTGAATGTTGCTGCCTTCGCCAATGTGAATGGTTTCGGTATCGCCTCGAATCACGGTTCCAAACCAAACGCTGGCATTGCCAGCCAACACCACATCGCCTATGACTTGGGCACTGTCAGCCACCCAAGCGCTTTCAGCCACGACGGGTCGCTTGTCATCCAAAGAATAAATGGCCATTTCGCTTGCTCCTCAAAGGCTTCAAAAAAGCACCATTGTAGGCAAGCCTAAAATAAGGCATGGCCGCAACTTCATCACCCCCTTTGAGCCAGCACCTGCGCGGGGCTGTCCTTGGCCCCTTGCTAGCCCAAAATGCGGTTCAAAAAGCCGAATTGACGTTGGCGCTCTCCTTGGACCTGCCCATCGATCCCCTGATCCTGGTCAGCGATCCTGGCGGCATACCAGGGCGTCCCGCCAAACCAGAGTTGGTCGCTCATACATCCCTCAAGTCAAAACCATTGACGTCCCCAGAAGGCCGCGCATTGCTGCTGCATGCCATTGCGCACATTGAACTCAACGCCATCGACTTGGCATTGGATGTGGTTTGGCGATTTGAAGGCATGCCCGAAGATTTTTACTCAGACTGGGTTCGCATTGCCAAAGAAGAAGCCAAGCATTTTTTGCTCATCCAACAGCATTTGCTGGGTATGGGCTTTGACTATGGTCACTTCCCTGCGCACAACTCACTCTGGGAAATGGCAGAGCGCACGCGTGGAGACATTGTGGCCCGCATTGGTTTGGTCCCTCGAACCATGGAAGCCAGGGGACTGGACGCCTCACCTGGCGTCAAAAACAAGCTCATCAGTGCAGGCGATCATGCGGCCGGCCGAATCATGGACATCATTCTGAAAGAAGAAATTGGGCATGTGGCGGCGGGCAACCGCTGGTACCGCTATGTGTGCGAGAAAAAAGGACTTGACCCTGTAGGCACCTACCGTCAGCTGATTCAGCAATACGATGCGCCCAAACTCAAGTCGCCTTACAACCTCGAGGCCAGAAGATTGGCTGGATTTGACGAAGAAGAATTGAACTATTTGGCGGTCAACGGCTTGTGAAACGAACCTGATTTAACAATCATGCAAATCAATGCTTCATTCAAAGGGTTTCCAGGTCATCATGGGCCAGTCGACTTGGCTCACATTGGAGATCAGAACTGGCATATTTTGAAAGGCCACCTGCCCTTTCCTTTGGCCGTCATCAAAGCGTCTGCCATTGCCCACAATTTAAAGTGGATGCAAGATTTTTGCAGCAGCCGCAAGCTCGATATCGCGCCGCATGGCAAAACAACCATGTCGCCAGAGTTGTACAAAATGCAAATCGATGCCGGCGCTTGGGGCATCAGTTTTGCCACGGTTTTTCAAGCTGGTTTGGGCATTCGCAATCATGTCAAACGAATCATCATTGCCAATCAGGTTTTTCAGGCATCCGATTTGGACGCCTTGTCGCATCTGCTTGAGACTCATTCTGATGTCAGCGTTTTCTTTTTGGTCGACTCCCTGGCACAACTCAAACAGATTGAAGCTTGGCGAGCAAGTAGCTCTTCTCAACAAGCTTTCACTGTACTCATCGAGCTTGGCATCAATGGCAAACGCACCGGCTGCAGAGACCATGCAACTGCCATGCAGTTGGCGCGCGAAATCAAAGCCACGCAAGGCCTCTTGTTGGCAGGCATTGAATGCTATGAAGGTGCATTGGCCACCTGTCACCATGAACACGACCAAGCGGCCGTCGCCGCCTTGATGCAGCGCGTTCAAAACTTGGCTTTGGCATGCGAAAAAGAAGACTTGTTCCAATGCTCTGAAGTGCTCATCACAGCAGGCGGATCTGCCATCTTTGATCTGGTTGCGGCGCACCTTCAACCACAACTGAGCAGGCCAGCGCGAGGCATCTTGCGCTCTGGTTGCTACCTCACGCATGATCACGTTGAATACCGAAAAATGTTGAGGTGTGTTGGCGAGCGACTCAAGCTGGCAGAAACACTCAAGCCAGCACTGGAAGTCATTAGCTCGGTTCAATCTTGCCCTGAACCTGGCCTGGCCTTGCTGTCCATGGGCAAACGCGATGTGTCATACGACATGGATTTACCAGTGCCCATTTGGCAAGCTGCCTTAGGCGATGCAGCAGTGAGTTCGGTGCCAGCGCATTGGGAAATCAAGGCCCTCAACGATCAGCATGCTTATTTGCATTTCAATCCGCAATCACCCGCCTCAGAGCACCCTGCTGTGGGGCTAATCATTGGCAGCGGAATTTCCCACCCTTGCACCACCTTTGACAAGTGGCGCTGGATGCCCATCATCAACGATGATTATGTTGTCACCAGTGGCATCTCTGTCCACTTTTAAATCAATCAACCCCTTGGATGGTGCTGCGCATGCAAGTTCTTCAAGCGCTCCCTGGCAACGTGGGTGTAGATGGTGGTCGTGGAAATGTCAGCATGGCCAAGCAAGACCTGAACCGATCGCAAGTCGGCACCATGGTTGAGCAAATGCGTAGCGAAAGCATGTCTCAAGGTATGGGGTGACAAAGGTGCAGTGATTCCTGAGGAGACCGCATATTTCTTGATCAGCTGCCAAAACATCACTCTCGACATGGCCGTGCCCGCCTTGGGTCCACTGGCTGTGACAAACAAATCATCGGTTTGTTTTGGGCCGAGCAAAGCGCCCCGAGAATTTTGCAAATAGGCTAGCAAACTGTCGCGTGCCATGTCTCCAAATGGAACCAGTCGCTCCTTACTGCCCTTGCCCATCACTCGCAAGACACCTTCGTTCAAAGAAACATGCAGTGTTTTGAGTTTGACCAATTCCGAAACGCGCAAACCACTGGCGTAGAGCAGCTCCAACATGGCCTTGTCTCGCAAGCCTAAGCTTGTGTTCACCTTCGGGGATGACAACAGTGCGTCCACCTGATCTTCTGACAAAGTTTTGGGCACACGCAAGGCTTGCTTGGCAGCCAGCATTCTGAGGGTGGGATCGATTTGGACAATTCGCTCGCGCAAAGCCCAGCGGTAATATCGCTTCAAAACCGTTAAACGGCGATTGGCCGAAGTCGCTTTGGAAAGGCTGTGTCTTGCGGCAAAGTAGGCTTGCAAGTGTGCTTCCTGAGCAGACTCTAAGGGGCCAAAGCCTGAAGCTTCGAGCCAATCAGCCAAAGCCTTTAGATCCCTTCGGTAGGCGGCCAGTGTATTGGCCGACAAACCATCCTCTAGCCAAACCGCATCAACAAAGCGGTCGATAGCGGCTTGGCTTGCAACAGACATCAATCGAGTCTGAGTTTTTGAGCATCCACCACATTTTTGTAGACATCAAATTCAGCTTTGATTTGGGCTGCAAATTGCTCAGGCGTGTTAGCAATGATCAAAGAACCTGTATCTTCAATGCGCTTGCGAACAGCAGGATCTTCCAAAGCTTTTTTCACACCGGCACTGACTTTGTCAATCACTTCTTTGGGCAAATTCTTAGGCCCCAAAATGCCGTAATAAGCCATGCGATTGACCGGCTCCAAACCCACTTCTTTGAATGTGGGCACATTGGGCAGTTGAGTCAAACGCTGGGGTGCTGCCACCACAATGGGAATCAGTTTGCCTGTTTGAATAAAAGGCAAAGCAGATGGCATGTTGTCAAAAATAATGGGCACTTGACCGGCAACCGTGTCGTTCAAGGCAGGGCCAGCACCGCGGTAAGGGATGTGGGTAATGAAAACACCTGCCAAGCTTTTCCAAAGTTCTGTCTGCAGGTGACCAATGCCACCCGTACCAGAAGACGCATAAGAGTATTTGCCGGGGTTTTTCTTCAACTCAGCCACAAAGTCTTTGTAATTCCGTGCTGGAAAGCTGGGATGCACGGCAATCACATTGGGCGTGGCTGCAATGTTGATGATGGGGGTGAAGTCTGTAATGGGGTTGTACGGATTCTTGGGGTTGATGGCGGGGTTGGCCGCCGTGGTAGACACCGTTGCCATACCCAAAGAATAACCGTCAGGGGTGGCACGAACCGTTTCTGATGCACCGACAACACCGCCACCACCCGCCTTGTTTTCCACCACAACAGATTGGCCCAGTGCCTTGCCCAGAGGTTCGGCAATGACGCGGGCAACGATGTCAGTGGTGCCACCAGGCGCAAAAGGCACTTGCAACTTGATGAGTTTGTTGGGGTAATTTTGTGCCCAAGCGGTGCCAGCAAAAGCACCCAAGGCAAGCACAACGGCTGAAGCCAGCAAACTTTGACGACGGTCCATGGAAACTCCTAAAGAAAACTACTCCGCATCATAAGCAATAACCGAGGTGTTTAGAGCCCAAACACCCAAATACAGACGTTATGCTACGGGGGTGAATTACGCTCAGCTTTTATTTCCCGACTTTTCCCTGATTTTGTGTGGTTACTTTCTGTGCCGCTTTACGGGGCTGAACCGAAGCGTTTGGCAACAAGCCGAGTCCTTGGCTTATTACTTCTTATTCCCAGTCTTACTTTTCTACTCTATTGCCAAGAGTCCCCTTGACATTCAAACCACCTCCAGTTTTTTATTGGCTGGCGTCAGCATGGGCTTGGCAGGCATTGCGCTGAGTTACAGCCTGCCCTATTGGCCTTGGATGGGTTCCAAAATCAATCGCAGAGACCACGCTGCCAGTGCGCAAATCGGTTTCAGATTCAACTCTTACATCGGTTTGGCCTTGGTTGAACGCTTGTGCGGCGCAGAAGGTTTGCTCCTCATTTCAGTGCTGATTGGGTTTTGTGTGCCGATGTTCAATGTGGGAGCGGTATGGCCCATGGCCAGGCATGGCGACTCAGGATTTGGTCGAGAGATCGTTCGCAACCCCTTGATACTGGCCACCACCAGTGGCTTGGCCTTCAATTTGTTAGGCTTTGGCATACCGGCCATCCTTGATCCAAGTCTTTCCAAAATTGGCGCAGCCTCATTGGCTTTGGGGCTGATGTCTGCCGGTGCCGGCATGGAAATCAAAGCCTTGAACCAGGGCAAACTTCTGGGCAGTTTGGTATTGACTCTGAAACACTTGCTTCTACCCTGCATGGCATGGAGCTTGGCGCAAATCTTCGAACTGAGCGAGTTGCAAACCACCGTTTTGCTCATTTTTTCAGCTTTGCCCACAGCGTCAACCTGTTATGTGTTGGCCGCCAGGATGGGCTACAACGCATCTTTGGTGGCTGGGCTGGTTACGCTGTCAACCCTGCTGGGCATGTTGAGCTTGCCCTTTGCATTGGGCGTGCTCCAAGGTTTGCATTTTTAAGCACGCTGCGCCAAAGACCACGCCACCTGCTCTTGCACCACGGGGTCTTGGTGATCTTGCCAACGAATAAGAGCCCTTTGCAAAGCCAATGCATCAGACTCCTCGATGGCGCGCCCTAGGGCCAATGCATTGCCAGCGGCCAAAGCCACATTGCGAAGCCATCGGGCATGCCCTATGCGGCGTATGGCACTGCCCTCTGTGTTGTTGAGAAAGGTCTGCTCATCCCATTCAAGCAGATTCAGCAATTGAGGCGCAGACAAAGTTTCACGCGAATTGAAATCAGGCAAAGTGCTTTTCTTGGCATATTTATTCCATGGACAGGCCCACTGGCAGTCATCACAGCCATAAATTCGATTGCCAATCAAGGGGCGCAGTTCATGCGGTATTTCACCCGCATGTTCAATCGTTAAATAAGAAATACAGCGGCGCGCATCCAATTGATAAGGCGCCACAATGGCGCGCGTTGGGCAAACATCAAGGCATGCCGAACATGTGCCGCAATGGGATGCCGTTGACTCCGTTTCAGGCAACTCAAAGTCAATGAAAATTTCACCTAAAAAGAAAAATGACCCTGCGTCTCGCTGCAGCACCAAGGTGTGTTTACCTCGCCAGCCCTGCCCGCTTCTGACTGCCAATTCAGCCTCCATGACAGGCGCAGAATCCGTAAAGACTCTGTGGCCAAAAGGGCCCACCCATTCAGCCATTTGAAATTGAAGTTTTTGCAGACGCTGGCGCAAAACCTTGTGGTAGTCCCGACCTCTGGCATACACAGATACCACCCCCTGCATGGGTTGCTTTAGGGCATTGGCTTCACTTTCAACCGAAAGATCGGGCACATTGTTGGGCAAGTAATCCATTCGGACGGTGATCACACTGACGGTGCCAGGAACCAATTCTGCAGGCCTGGCGCGCTTCAAGCCATGACTTGCCATATAGTTCAGGCTGCCGTGAAATCCAGCTGCAAGCCATGCTTTGAGTCCGGGCTCTGCTTCAGATAAATTCACACCTGTCACGCCAATTTGAGAAAATCCCAATGCCAGCGCAGCATTTTGCATTTTGGACCACAAGGCAGCGGAATCCAACTTGCTCGAATTGATTGAAAGAGAATGATGAATGGTGTTCACCCAGAGATTGTAGGAACTCCTGAGCCAAATGGCTCAGGCAGTTGGCTATGGACTCAGGAAAACCAAACTCAGGCGTTTGCCCAATGTTTGGCTCAACAAACCGAATTGCTCAATGCCTACCTCGAACTCGAGGGTCAATTGGGCGCCGGCAAAACGACTTTTGTCAGATATTTGCTACAAGCCTTGGGCGTCAAGGGTCACATCAAAAGCCCAACCTATGCCGTGGTCGAACCCCACGAGGCTTTAGATGAAAAAGGCGGCTTGCCCTTTGACATTTGGCATTTTGATTTCTATCGCTTTAATGACCCTGAGGAATTTGAAGAAGCCGGTTTTCGCGATATCTTTGCCAGCCAAGGCATGAAAATTTCGGAGTGGGCTCAGCAAGCTGAAGGCATGTTGCCGCAGCCTGATTTGAAGCTGACGATCACGGTGGACCCACACGATGGTCGGCAAGTTCAAGCCAGTGCTTTCACACTTCGAGGTTTGAGCATCTTGCAAGGCGTGCAAAATGCCATCCCTTCCAACGCCCAATTCGCTACAGGCCATGCCCATTCAACGCCGTGATTGGCTCAAATTCTCTGGCCTAGCCTTGATGTTGGGCTGGACCGATATTTGCAAAGGCGCCAGCCTGTTGGCCGTTCGCGTGTGGCCCGCCAAAGACTATTCGCGCGTCACCTTGGAATCCGATGTGGCGCTGAAAACAAAGTACACATTCGTGCCATCGCCACCGCGCTTGGCCATCGACATTGAAGGCTTGGAACTCAACCCCGCCATCAAAGAATGGGTTGGGAAAATCAAACCAGACGATCCCAACATCACTGGCGTTCGTGTGGCTCAAAACAGTCCGGGTGTGGTGCGCATGGTGTTTGACTTGAAACAGCCTGTGCAGCCCCAAGTCTTCGCACTCACCCCAGTGGGCAGCTATGAACACCGCTTGGTATTGGATTTGTACCCAAGCACACCCGTCGACCCTTTAGAGAGCTGGATTGCTGAACGAACTCAAAGCAACGATCCGATTGCCGACTGGCTCAACAAGAACGCTAACGCTAACGCAAATACAAATACAAATGCGAACGCCAACGCCACGTCCCCCAGTTCTGCCAGTTCTGCCAGTTCTCCAAGCAATTCAACAATCCCAGGCAATGTCCAAAGCACTCCAGGCAATCTACCCGCCCCGCCTGTCACCGATCGTTTGATTGTGGTGGCCATCGATCCCGGACACGGCGGTGAAGACCCAGGTGCTATTGGCCCCAATGGCACCAAAGAGAAGGATGTGGTGCTGCAAATCGCGCTCAAATTGCGCGATCGCATCAACGCCACACAAGTCAAGGGCAGTCCCATGCGGGCTTTTCTAACGCGCGATGCAGACTTCTTTGTACCGCTGCATGTTCGCGTTCAAAAGGCCAGAAAAGTCCAAGCCGATTTGTTTGTCAGTGTTCACGCCGATGCTTTTTTCACACCCAACGCACAAGGCGCCAGCGTGTTTGCGCTCAGTCAAGGCGCTGCGTCTAGTAGCGCGGCTCGATGGATGGCATCGCAAGAAAACAAGGCCGATTTGATTGGTGGCATGAACCTGGGCGTGAAAGACTCACAAGTTCAGCAAGCGCTGCTTGATATGAGCACCTCCGCACAGATCAAAGACAGTATGAATTTGGGCGGCGCCATTTTGCGTGAAATTGGCAGCATCGCAAGACTGCACAAACCCAAAGTCGAGCAAGCAGGCTTTGCAGTTTTAAAAGCACCCGATATTCCAAGCGTGCTGGTAGAGACGGCCTTCATTAGCAATCCTAGCGAAGAAGCCAAGCTGGCCGATCCGCAATACCAAAATGACATTGCCGATGCGTTGGTCAAAGGCCTGCAAAGGTACTTTGAACGCAATCCGCCTTTGGCTCGAAAGAGATCAACTTAGTTTGACTTTCGATTGGCACGCCAAGCACCCCAAAGCGCCAACAAACCGGGTATGAAAATCATCGCCCAAATAATTTTGCTCAAGTGGGTTTGCACGAAAGCTGTTTCGCCAAACAAGTAGCCTGCGGTGGTCAGACCACAAACCCAAATGAAGGCCCCAAGTACATTGAAAGCGATAAAGCGGGAAGGCGTCATGGCCGCAACACCTGCCACAAATGGCACAAAGGTCCGCACAAAAGGCATGAAACGCGCCAAAACGATGGTGATGCCACCATAGGTTTCGTAAAAATTGTGCGCCTTGTCAAATGCGGCGCGGTTAAAGAAACGCGAGTTTTCCCACTGAAAAACCTTGGGCCCAAAGTAATGGCCGATTCGGTAATTGACTTGGTCACCCGCTATGGCTGCAATCAGCAACAAAGCCATGGCCAAAGGCAAGCTGAGAAGACCCGTGCCGCACAGCGTACCCACCACAAACAACAAAGAATCGCCTGGTAAGAATGGCATCACAACCAAGCCAGTTTCAACAAACACGATGAGAAACAACAAGGCATAAACCCATGGACCGTAATTGGCCACAAACATCGCCAAATAGCGGTCAACGTGGAGAATAAAATCGATCAATTGCATGAAATAGTCCATTCCCTGATTATCCCTTTCTTCAAACACCTGCCCTTTCATCGGGAAATAAGGGGTACCTGCACCTACAATTTGAGGATGTCCAAAGCCCAAACCCCACCCCTCATTCGAGAACTGCCTGATGTGCTGATCAGTCAAATTGCCGCGGGTGAAGTGGTCGAGCGGCCAGCGTCTGTGGTGCGTGAGCTGGTTGACAATGCGCTTGATGCTGGCGCAAGGCACATCACGCTTCGACTGCTCGGAGGTGGCATTCGGCTGATATCGGTCGAAGACGACGGCTGCGGCATTCCAGGCGAGCAACTGCCCATCGCCCTCAAAAGGCATGCCACCAGCAAAATTGTGAGCTTGGAAGATTTGGAGTCAGTGGCCACCATGGGCTTTCGAGGCGAGGCACTGGCAGCCATGAATTCAGTGTCTGAAATGAGTTTACTGTCGCGCATTGAGGGTGCACCAAGCGCCTTTCTTTTAGAGGGTCAAACGGGTGAAATCCGGCCCGCAGCACGGGCCGTCGGAACCACCGTCGAAGTCAAGGAACTCTTCTTTTCAACACCTGCTCGACGTCATTTTCTAAAGTCTGAAAATACAGAACTGGCCCATTGCATTGAAGCCGTCAGACGGCACGCTTTGGCCAGGCCTGAGGTCAGTTTCACCATTTGGCATGAAGGCAAAATTGTGCAGCAATGGCGAAGCCATCCGGGCGAAGCGGGTTGGAATCAACGATTGGCCGATGTATTGGGCGAAGATTTTGTGGCCTCCTCGGTCAACATCGATTTCAGATCTGGGCCCATACATGTTCGCGGTCGAGCCGGCACACCCGATGCAGCGCGCGCACGCGCTGACCAACAATTTGCCTATGTCAATGGGCGCTTTGTGCGCGACAAAGTCATCACCCACGGTGCACGCAGTGCCTATGAAGATGTGCTTCATGGCCAACGCCAACCCGTGTATGTGTTGTATTTGCAAATGGATCCTGCCCGTGTAGATGTCAATGTTCATCCCACCAAAATTGAAGTTCGATTTCGCGACAGCCGTGAAGTCCATCAGGCCATGCGGCACGCCATTGAAAGTGCTTTGGCTGTGCCGCGAGCGCAGCAGCTTTCAGGTACGCAAGCATCAACCAGTGAGGCTGCAGATTCAAACTCCGCCAGCCAACTGCACCCCACGCCCGGCCCCCAGTTACTTCAAGTCCAACGCAGTTGGTCACAACGCGGCATGCCCTTTGAAACCCAGCGGCGCGCTGAAGATCCCGCCCAAGCATTGGCTGATTTAAAAGCCTTGTGGAGCGATGCGCCTAAGGTGGCAGAACAAACTGCCAGTTTTGCAAGCCTGCCGAAGATGGCCGGCATAGCATCCACCCCTTCACATACAGAAGCGCATGAATGGCCACTCGGCAGAGCCATCGCCCAATTGCAAGGCGTCTACATCTTGGCAGAAAACAAGCAAGGCTTGGTGGTGGTTGACATGCATGCTGCGCATGAACGAATTGTGTATGAGCGCCTCAAACAACAACTCGACAGCACCCAACTTAACAGCCAACCCTTGTTGATTCCCAGCGCTTTCGCAGCCACACCCCAAGAAATTGCCACGGCTGAGAGTTGCGCAGATGTACTCGCCCAATTGGGTTTGGAAATATCTTCTTTATCTGCCAAAACTTTGGCCGTTCGTGCAGTTCCCACCTCATTGGCGCAAGGCGATGCCGTAGAACTCGCCCGAAGTGTGTTGGCCGAATTGGCACAGCACGACGCCGCCACTGTGGTTCAACGCGCCCAGAATGAAATCTTGGCAACCATGGCCTGCCATGGCGCCGTTCGCGCCAATCGCAAACTCACATTGGATGAAATGAACGCCTTGCTGAGACAAATGGAAGAAACCGAGCGCTCAGATCAGTGCAACCATGGTCGCCCCACTTGGCGTCAGGTCAGTATGCGTGAACTTGACGCCTTGTTCTTGCGAGGTCGTTGATGTCCAACACAGCGCCATTGGTGCCTCGCAGTCAGGCCATGACGGTTTTGTTGCTGGCCCTTCTCTTGGGATTGCAACCCATCACCACCGACTTGTATTTGCCAGCCTTGCCCGCTATGGCCCAAGGATTCAACGCCAGCATGGTGCAAGCCCAACTCACGCTCACTTCACTGCTCTTGGCATTTGGTACCTCACAGTTGGTCTGGGGGCCTTTGTCTGACAAGTGGGGGCGCAGGCCCGTTCTGTTGGGGGGCATTGCCGTCTATTTGGCCTCTGCCATTGGCTGCGTGCTGGCCCCTAGCATTGAGGCCCTCATTGCAGCTCGCACGCTTCAAGGGGTGGCCATGGGCGCCTGTGTCATGGCCGCTCGCGCTATCGTTCGCGACTTGTACGAGCCCTTGCAAGGCGCCAAAGTCATGTCTCAGGCTCTCACAGGATTGGGGGTCATTGCTTGCACCTGCGTTCCCGTCGGTGGTTTCCTGACAGATTTGCTGGGATGGCGTTGGGCCCTCAGCAGCTTGCTTTTGTTTGCAGGCATCACAGGCGCACTGATTTACATTTATTTTGACGAGAGCTTGAAGCAACGCAACCCCCAAGCACTGCAAATCAACAACTTCTGGGCGTCTGTCAAACACATTGTTCGCAATCCCACATTTCAAGCCTACAACGCCCTGTCGATTGCCTCCTATGCGGGCCTTTTTACCTTTTTAGCCACCTCGCCTTTTGTCTTTACGCAAAGCATGGGCTTAAGCAAAACAGTCTATGGCCTTTTGATGTTTTCCATGTCTCTGTCTTACATCATTGGCACCTTCATCTGTCGCTGGTTGTTACTGAGAATCAGCGTTCAGACCTGCGTTTTCATGGCCAGTTTTGTAAGTTTATTCTCAGGCGCCCTCGTGATGCTGGTGGCTTATGTTGGCCCAGGGCAAGCTTGGTTCGGCGCTTGGGCTGTGATGTTGCCTGTCAATTTCTATTTGCTGGCCCATGGCGTGCATCAACCTTGTGGTCAAAGCGGCTCCATTGGACCATTTCCTGAAATGGCTGGAACTGCTTCTGCCTTGAATGGCTTCTCAATGATGCTGGTTGCTTTTGGCATAGGCACTTGGATTGGCACGCACATGAGCGATCCCATGTGGACCATGGCCCAAGGCATCCTGGTTGCATCCATTTGCTTGTGCCTGATTGCCTGTTTGGCGGTGCGCAAACTTCCCTTGCCACAGACTGCCACCGTCCCTGCCCAAAAATGAAGCTTCGTGCACTCGCCATTGCCGGCCCCACCGCCAGCGGAAAAACTGGCCTGGCTCTGAACATTGCAGCCCACCTCAAAGCTCGGGGTGGCGCTGAAATCATCAGCGTCGACTCCGCTTTGGTCTACAAAGGCATGGACATTGGCACGGCCAAGCCCAGTCAGGAAGAGTTGGCCCTTGTACCGCACCATCTCATCGACATTCGCGATCCCCTCAACGCTTACAGTGCAGCAGAATTTGCGCGCGATGCCTTGGCCTGTGTAGAAGACATTTCAAGTCGTGGCAAGCTGCCTTTGTTGGTGGGCGGCACCATGCTTTATTTCAAAGCTTTGCTCGAAGGCCTCAACGACATGCCCGCCGCCGATTCAGGTATCAGAGCCCAAATTCAAGAAGAAGCAGAAAAACTGGGCTGGCCTGCGCTCCATGCGCAACTGAGTCTTGTCGACCCCATCACGGCAGCACGCCTAGCACCTGCAGACAGCCAGCGCATCTCACGGGCACTCGAGGTATTCAGAATTTCAGGCCAAACGCTTTCGAGCTTTCAACGCAATGCCGTCAACGCTGAAATGACCCACCACACTTTAGAAGACGCTTCCAATCCAGCCAAGCTGAATTTCCAAAATGTTCCCATGCTCAGCTTAGAGCCATTCGATCGTGCTTGGCTACACAGGCGCATTGAACAGCGTTTTGACGAAATGCTGGCTGCTGGCTTTTTAGATGAAGTCAAATCACTGCGGGCACGTGGCGATTTGCAGATCGATCTACCCTCCATACGCTGCGTGGGCTATCGCCAAGCTTGGGAAGCGCTTGAGGGCCTGATGCCCATGACCGATTTGCGTGACCGCGGCGTATTTGCCACTCGGCAATTGGCCAAACGACAGCTGACCTGGTTAAGAAGCATGCAAAGGCGTCACATCTTGCAAGCCGACGGCGCCGAGGTTTTGCCGCAAGCTCTAGAGTGGGTGGATGCGCAGTTGCCTTAGCATGCCTTAAAGACTCGAAAACAACCTGCCCTCAAGTGGTGCTCAATCCCAATTCGCTTTGCCGCGAAGTGCCTTGGTCTGTCCTCTCTTGACCTTGCTTTCGACGCGCTTGACTTGTGAGCTGCGAGTCGGCCGAGTCGCTTTGCGTTTTTTGGGTACGACCGCCGCCAGTTCAAGCAAATCGTGCAAGCGCAGCAAAGCGGCCATTCGGTTCATGTCTTGGCTGCGATGCTCTTGCGATTTGATCACCACCACACCTGCTTGGGTGATGCGGTGATCGTGCATTTTCAAAAGCCGCTCTTTCAAATCAAGGGGCAAACCTGAGGCTCGAATGTCAAAGCGCAATTGAATGGCGCTGGCCACCTTGTTCACATTTTGGCCGCCGGGGCCCTGTGACCTGATGGCCGTGAGTTCCACCTCTTCGGCAGGAATGTGAAATATTGTCATGACAAACCCTGAATATGCAGCTTCTGATGGCGTTGAGCCTTTGGCATTGATTGTGCCTCGCGTAAACTGGGCGCTTAACTACCTCAAGGTGATGCTATGGCCAAAGGTCAACAAAAATCAAACAAAGAGTCCAAAAAACCA